>Ga0123356_10004987_pt1 | contig 13616 bp, 12 predicted proteins | sample TergutEmb28metaG_2_FD_92546 | JGI IMG/M metagenome (GOLD analysis project Ga0123356, IMG submission 92546) | Embiratermes neotenicus P3 segment gut microbial communities from Petit-Saut dam, French Guiana - Emb289 P3 | ecosystem: Host-associated > Arthropoda: Insects > Digestive system > Gut ...
GGTTATACTTCTGATGGAAATCATTATGAACAACCTATCCCAATTTTCAAAGACGAAAAGAGTGTAAAAGTATTCTTAGAGAACCCTGATGAAAAATATGGCATATTTGCAAAATTAACTAAGTATATTAGTAAAGAATTTAACGATCAATTCGACTTAGTGGTATCAAAGGATTCATTTGAACATATTTTCAATCTCGAAGAGAGTTTACGGAAAATATATCTTGCTCTACGGAAGGGTGGGGTTTTGTTCGCATCATTTGCTCCTATTTACTCTTCAACTGAAGGCAATCATTTCAGATTCAAAATGCCGGACTCTTCATATATATCGTTCAGTGATTTTATATTACCGCCTTATGTTCATTTAACGCATTCGTTTAAAGACATTTATTTAGAAGTCTTAAAGCATTTTACAGAAGCGGAGATTGATTTGGAAGAGTTAGCCCATGATATTAAACGGCACAGCTCAATTAACAAATTGTTTTATGAAGACTATCAATTTTTACTGGACAGGTCTGATTTTAAAGATAAATATATTATTAGTCCTACCAACTACAACTACTTGACAAAAGGGATGCTAAGCAAGTTAATGCGGTTATATCCCGGTTACAAAGCCTTTGATGCAAGAGGTATTATGCTGTTGGCACAAAAGGTATAGTGAATTTAATTAAGGAAATTACTTTCTATGGTAAAGATTAGCTTAATTATCCCCGTCTATAATGTGTCCGAGTATCTGCGCAGATGTTTGGACAGTTGTATCTACCAGACATTAAAGGAAATAGAAATTATCGTTGTAAATGACTGTTCTCCTGATAAGAATGATACCGAGATAATGAATGAATACGAAAATAATTATCCTCAAAGAGTACGTTGTATTTGGCATGATGAAAATAAAGGCTCTGGTGGGGCACGTAATACAGCTATTAAAGTAGCAAAGGGTGATTATATCCTTTGCGTTGATAGTGATGATTTTATTGATTTACAAATGTGCGAAAAGATGTATGAAGTCGCAAGCGAGAGTAATTCAGATATGGTTGTGTGCGATTTCTATGAAATGAAAGATGGAATAGCAGAGTATAAAGATTATATAGCTATTGATGAAGAACGTATATCATCATGGTTTCCGGCTCTTTGGATTCGACTTGTTAAGAAAAACATTATCATCGAAAATGAGTTGTACCTGCCGGAAAATTGTGTTGCTCAAGATGTGTTTTCCATTTTATGGCACTTTGCTGCTAAAAAAATAATAAAAGTTTCAAGTCCTTTTGTATATTATATCGACAGAGCCGATTCAGCAGTACATACTGAAACCGAGAAGTATTTTGGTGACACAATTAAGACACTGATAAGCATTGCAAATCACGAGTATTATCGAAAAATGAGTGATAATGACAAGCAATTATGTGGCTTTGTAGCAATGAAGTTCTTGTATAGAATGATAAAAAAACTAGAAAAAGAAAAGCCGGAGGTATTACCAACTCTGGTTGAAAAAACAAATGAAATAACACTTCTGTTTAATATTGATTTTGACAATGATATTTATGCAAAACCCGGATTCGCAACTAAAATTGCTACAACATTAAAAGTTTTAAAAGCAGGTGAACTATCAAATGATTAAAGTCAGTATAATAGTTCCTGTGTATAACACATCGCAGTATTTACGCAGATGCCTTGACAGCTGTGTGTATCAGTCTTTACAGGAAATCGAAATTGTAATTGTAAACGACTGTTCTCCTGATATGCGCGACACCGTAATTATGAAGGAGTATGAGCAGAAGTATTCGGAGAAAATAAGGTGTATCTGGAATACGGAAAACAAAAAGAATGGCGGAGCAAGAAACGTAGGCATTCTCGCAGCAAGTGGAGAGTATATACTATGCGTAGATGCTGATGACTATATCGACTTGGATATGTGCAAAGAGCTTTATGAGTCAAGCATTTCAGGAAAATCAGACATGGCAGTTTGCGATTATTTATTATTGCAAAACGGCAAAATGAATGAAATGTCGGTGCATGTTGATTTGTTCAATTATCCTTTTGGGTTTTCTTCTGTGTGTTGTGTCGTGATGATTAAGAAATCCTTAATTATCGAAAATGGATTGTTTTTTCCGGAAAATATTCTTTCAGAAGACAATATGATTCTTCTTTGGTATTTAGCAGCAGAGAAAATATCCAAAGTAGATAAATACTTTTATTACTATTACAGAAGAAAAGGCTCTTCAGTCGTTAGTAACGATTTTGAGGCACCGTATTTTACTTTTGTAGATTTTTTACATGTAGTAAATAGTTTAAAGGGATACGATTTTTGGGAGAAAATAAACCAAAAAACTATTGACAATACTGTCGTTCCGGTCATATGCAAGAGACTTTATGACCATGCTCTAAGAGTATTTAAGAGATATAATGATAAATTTCAAGACTACTCTGAAGATGTGATTAAAGTATTAGATAGATACGATGTAAATTTTCATCAACAGATATTTGATAACACGAGTTATGGGAAGTTAATCTGCCTATCTCTTACATACATGAGAGACAATGTTCGAAATAAAAGTTTTACATGTAATTTTGGCGAGTTTTATGATAATTTACAAAAGCAGATATTAATAGCCAGAGCAGAGGAAATGCTTCCCTATATAGGTGATAAAAAAGTTGTGTTCTGGGGAGCGGGAATCCGCGGCAAACGCTACACTGGGATTTTTGAAGAAGCCGGTCTTGAATTTGCAATTACCGATCTAAATGAAGGCGTGATTGGGAAGAAGATAGGTCAAACTCATAGTGTTTTGCAATGGGATGAACTAAAAGGCAATTGCGATATTGTCTTTGTTACTCCAATTGGTATTCTTGACGAGGTAGAACAAAGAATTAAACAAGAAAAACCGGAAATTTCCGTTTATGACATTCAAAAATGTTTAGACATAGGCAGGTTGGTTTCAGGCAGCAGCAAAAATGATACAGTTCAAGCGAATGCTAATCTTAAAATGGGATATGATAAAAATAACGTAAAATACGGACTAAACATTAACGAGAATAGAGAGAAGAAAATCATAGTATCGCTGACAACATTCCCAAAGAGAATTAATTATGCCTATTATGTCATTGACATGATGTTGAAACAGACTCTAAAACCTGATAAAGTAATATTGGTGCTATCAAAAGAGGAGTTTAATGATATAACATCACCTGATGATTATCTAAATCTTGAAAAACGAGGATTGACAATTCTATATGTAGATGGAAATATACGGTCTTATAAAAAGTATCTTGACGTCATGCAATATTATCCAGATGATATTGTGATCACGGTCGATGATGATATTATTTATCCAAACAATCTAATCGAAACCCTGTATAATTCCTATACGAAATATCCACAATCCGTGTCAGCAATCCGAACTCATAAAATTAAATATGATACAACAGGAGAACTCTTACCTTATAAAAAATGGATGTTCGATTATTGTACCACCAACGAACCCTCTCATGACCTAATGGCTATCGGGTGCGGAGGAATATTATATCCACCCGGTTGCTTGCATACAGATGCGTTTAATATTGATAAAATTAAACAGCTATGTCTTGATGCAGATGACATTTGGTTGAAGATAATGGAATTGCGTAATGGCACCAAAGTTTGCTGTGCAGGAGACGGTAGCAGGGTTATCAGTATAACAGGTTCTCAGGAAGTTGCTTTAAGTAAAGAAAATTTAGATAATGACAGAAATGATTCAATAATAAAAAAATGCATGGAATACTTTGGACTAAATAATTTTTGTTAATTAATATCAATATTTTTATGGAATGTAGTAAGAGATAATGGGAAAAAGAGTATGCCCTTTATGTAAAAGTAAAATTAAATCATTTATACCCTTCCGTCAACGAGAAAATGCAAAATGTCCTGACTGTGGAGCTGTGGAAAGGCATAGAGCATTATGGCTATATTTTAAATATAAAGCAAAAATATTCTCGGATAGAGAATACACAAATGGCTATAAACTCTTGCATTTTGCTCCCGAAGCAGCTTTTTATACAATATTCAAAAGTATGAAAAACATAGATTATTATCCGGTAGATATTGACCCGACAAAAACAGAAATTCGTGAAATAATAGATATTCAATCCATAAATTATCAAGATGAAATGTTTGATATAATTATATGCAATCATGTTTTAGAGCATATTTCGTGTGATTATACAGCTATGAATGAATTACACAGAGTTCTAAAAGAAAACGGTGCTGCATACATAACTGTACCGGTATTTAACATTGAAAAAACAATTGAAGATTCATCTTACAATACACCTGATTTGCGATTACAACACTACGGGCATAAGGCTCACAAGAGAATGTATGGTAAGGATTTTCCGCATAAGCTAAGAAGTACAGGATTTCTAGTTGAAGAAATAAATATGATTGAGGGTTTAACGGGAGATGAGTTATATCGCTACGGATTAAACACTGGCGGTAGACAGCCTCTATATAAGTGTACAATTAACATGGAGATTAAAAATGGCTGATGTCAGTATAATAATACCTGTATATAATGTTGAAAAATATTTAGACAGATGCATTGAATCAGTCGTAAATCAATCATATTCCAATATTGAAATAATTATTGTAAATGATGGAAGTACAGATAAAAGCGGTGAAAAATGTTTAAAATGGGCGAAGTCTGATGATAGAATAGTCTACATAAGCAAAGAAAATGAAGGAGCCGGACCAGCAAGGAACTTAGCTATCCGTTTAGCATCAACAGAGTTTTTAATGTTTTGTGACCCTGATGACTGGTATGATAATCGATATGTAGAAGTTATGCTAAACAAGCAGTTTGAGACCGATGCCGATGCAGTTATATGCCGAAATTGTTATCGTCATGTTGGTGATAAAATTAGTATCTACTCTAGTTTTATTAACGAGTTAACAAAAAGGGAAGTAAGCGACTGGACGTGGACTCTTCGTGCAGGGCTTCATGTTAAGCTGTTAAGGAAATCACTATTTGTAGATAATAACATAGTAATGCCTGTCGGTCTTGGCCAAGATAGTGCGATTCATTATTATCTTATGTCAAAACTGAACAAAATAGAAATTGTTGATAATGTTTTATATCATTGGTTTAGCCGCCCCGAAAGTGCTCTAAATAGCTATTTCAAGCATACAGCTGATACAATAAGCTTCTTAAAGTATGGGTGGGATTTATTTATTGAAGATGGTACTTTTGATGAAAATAAAAATGATTTGCTATCTGTTGCAATTTCAATAATTAATGTATGGTATTACAGAATAGCACACGATGTTATATACATGAAGTCATGGTTATCATCATGTATAGACTCAATAAATGAATATTTTAACGAGTTGCTAAACACTCGTATTCATAAAATATGTGTAATTGGCAGCTATAGTCTTTTTAGTAGCATCCCCGGTAGTATACCAAAGTTTCCAATCGATGATAAAAAAACAATAGATGAATACTGTTATACGGGGCTTATTAGTTATATGTCTTCTATAAACACGACCTCTCCGGTTGTTAGTAATTATTTCAAACAGTCTGCTATTGATAAGGATTTTAGTAAAACCCTGGTAAAAGATTTATATGTTGGTGAATATAAGTATATGATTATTGATTTCCTCGATGAAAGGTTTGATATAGCAGAAATGGATGGGGGTTATTTTACATTAAGCGAAATATTGAAAGAAGCAAATATAAAAACTTCATATAAAAAACTAAAGCGTACAAATGAACAGATGATTGATTTTTGGAAAGAAAAGTGTCTCGAGTTTATAGAAATTATTAAAAGGAAATTTTTTACAGAGAACATAATCCTTGTAAAAAACTATCTTTCAGAAGTATATTTTGACGAGGAAAAAGAAAAAGAATTTAACAACATCACTCAAATAAAACAATTGAACCTTGTTATTGATGAATGTTACAAATTTTTTGAAAAAAATTGTTCGGGAATAAAAGTAATCGAGTTGAGGGATTCAAAGGAATTTTATAGCGACAAAAACTTTCGACATGGATGTGTACCATGGCATTATAATCAAGAGTATTATAGTGTAGTTAAGGACAGGATTCTCGATTATATCATTAAAAAAGGATTGTAATAATGCAAGCAAAAGTCAGTATGGTAATACCTTGCTATAACAAGCAAAAATGGATTCGAAGTTTATTTGATTCCATAATTGTGCAACAGTGGGATAATATAGAACTTATAATAATAAACGATGGGTCAACAGATAAAACAAGAGATATAATTTTCGAATATGAAAAAAAACTCGTTTTGCGAGGGTATGAGGTAAACATAATTGACCAGGAGAACCAAGGAGTAGCTGCGGCTGTACGCAATGGACTTATGATGGTTACAGGTGATTATGTGTGTCAAATTGATGCTGATGATGAATTAGATTCACGATATGTGTCTCTAATGGCAGGATGGCTGGAGGAACACCCGGATTATGATTGGGCTATTTGTGACTACAATATTGTAAAGGATAACTCCGTTTCAAGAAGTACGATATTTCCGGACGGAAATGTAGGTAATTTCAATATTGAAAATATTATTCATTCGGTAGACACAGCAGTTTGGGTAATTATGGTACGCTCATCTTACATGAAAAGCTGTAATGTTGTTGAGTCATTTTATATCAGTAGGGATGCTAATCAAGAACCGCAGTTTACTTTTCCTCTGGTACTTGGAAACGGAAAACTAAAACACATAAATGAGCCGTTGGTTTTTTACAATTTACGCAGAGATGATACAAGACGTTCAAAGCGTGATAGTTATGAAAAATCAAAAAAAAGATGGAATAGCATAATTGCTGCACAAAACTCGATTTTTCAATCCGCACCGTTGGACAGCAACAATAAATTAAGATTACAAGCTATATCGGAACTTGAATACAACAGTAGGATAATTTACGATGCTGATATTTGCAACTTTACATCTCAAAATCTATCCGATGCAGTTGAGCATATGATTAATCTGGCAGGAAAATATTTTAAGCCATGTAAAGAAATAAACGTACAAAAAGTTCATAATAACTATATGCATTTCTGTACAGCAGTAAAGGATAATATCACAGGAAACCGGTTACTGGACATAAAAATTCCTCAGGGCAGAATAATCGCGTGGGGAGTTCTTGGAAGATTAGGTACAGCATTGTTTCCTCTTTTAAAGGATACTGAATTGATGCCTGATGAGTTGTGGGATGCGGCAGGAGATGGCATTAGAACGAAAAAGCCTGATACAGAGGGACTTACAGAAAATGATCTTGTATTAATCTTAACTTTATGGAGTATGAGCATAAAAGATATGATAAGTGCTACTCGGTGTAATAATGTTGTTTTTATTAATGATATCAGAACATATCTGGCAGCAAAGGTTTTTCCGGAATTTTATGATGGAACTATTTCATTTATATATCCAAAACATCAGGAATCGTAAGTCTTTAGTAATAGAGAGGACATGTCATGACAAAAAACGATTATTATTTATGGGGAGCAGGGTTATATGGTGGTAGACTTATTGAAATATTAAAGGATGATTTTACTTTTAAGGCTGTTATAGATAATGACCCTAAAAAAAAAGGAAACCAATTCTACGGGTTACCTGTTGTCAGTTATGATGAAATAAAAAAAGATTTACCAAAAACAAAAATAGCTATTGCAATAAACCTCCCGACCACTGTTCGAGAATTCTTGATGAGTGAAGGATTTACAGAAAACCAGGATTTTTTTATTTTACATGAATTTCTACCAAGATATTTCTGGAGTAAGAACAGAATGCTTGCAACAAAGAATATTGATATGGCGGTTACAAACGTTTGTACAATGAAGTGTCCGGCTTGTCAGACGTTTATTCCATTTACAGAGAATCCCGGAAACAAAAAAATCGAAGAAATAATTAACGATATTGATATGGCTTTTTCTTATATTGACATTGTAGTGAATGTAAATATTTGTATTGGTGAAAGTTTATTAAACGAAGAACTTCCTATTATATGTTCTTACATTAAAGATAATTATGCAGAAAAGTATTTCTTTCTCGCGGTTCAAACAAATGGGACTGTGATGCCTAAGGATGATGTTTTGAAGCAGTTTTCAAACTCAAATACAGTTTTTGGAATTGCAGGTTATCCGGAAAATGAAAGCATGAGAAATAGTTTTATTAAAAAGCTCGACGAACATGGTATATCGTGGTATATAAATTCTGCGTCTGAAAGAGAAAGTAGTTGGGTTAATTTTGGAGACCCGCGAGTTGTAAATGAAACTGATCAGAAAAAATTATGTGAACGATACAAGGGATGCTGGAAACCAAGATCAGCAGTATATGATGGACGGTTGTATTTGTGTGTTATACAACATTATTATCATACAAGTGTCGGACATGTATCTTTAGAACCGGGAGATACATTCGATTTAAGGAAGCCGAAAACAGAGGAGTCACGAGAGGAGCTTTATAAGCTTCTCACAGCACAATCGGAAAGAGGATATATATCTCATTGCATGAGATGCAATAGTGTGTTGAACAGATTATACAAAGGTAAAAATAAAAAATAACTTTATGTACTGCTGCATACGATCGTTTAATTAGTATTATTGAGAAATATTAGAGTTGGTGGATTATGATAGATATATGTTGTATTTGTAAAGGAAAAGCTAATTTAAAAGCAAAAATATTTTATGGTGAGTTCATACAGTTTAAGGATTATGATTACCAGTATATATCAATTTGCTCTAAGTGCGGTTTTATTTTTACTGCCAATCCATTATCATTGGAAAAGACAAATGAGTATTACAAAACAACATCACGGCATAATTATTCAACTATTTCACAGACCATGCAGCATTTACAAAGGTCAAAAAAGCAGATGAGTTTCATACTAGATGCAATTGAACCCGATGATGTTAAAACTGTTCTTGAAATCGGTGCAACCAGTGGCAGTTCGTTAAATTTATTTAAGGAAAAGGGCTTTAACGTGCTGGGGACAGACCTATCTCTGTCAAATGTAAATTTTGCAAAAAGCAATTTTGATATAGATATATTTCATATGGATTTTGACACATTCTATGAATCAAATAACCAATCATTCGATTTAATAAATCTGTCACATATACTTGAACATATAATAAATCCACACGAATTTATAATGAAAATTGCTTCTATAAATTCAAAATATGTATTTATAGCTGTTCCGTGTTTTGACTATAGATATATTGACACTCCTTATGGTATTTTTATTCCTACACATCATAGCTATTTTACATTGGAGAGCCTAAAGAATTTAATGAGAGCATCAAACTACAGGCTTCTCGATGCGGATTTACTACTCGCCGGTGAAGCTCAACGTGCCGCACCTGCCTATCCTCAAATATATTCTATTTGGGAAAAAGATATACAAAACTGTACTGAAGTAAAGCTTCCGACAATCTCATCCGAGCAGCATTTAGATTTTTATATCGAAAAATGTGAAATTCAATTAAAATGGCTTGCATCAAGGATTGACGAGATTCCCAATAACTTGCGGTTGGCAGTATGGCCTTTGGGTCTTCACACTGCGTTACTTTACAAACATACAAGCATTGGTGATAAAAATGTAATTAAGTTTTATGATAAAAACAGTGTGTTTTATGACCGTAAAATCATCGGGAAACAGGTAAGTCCGTTTAGTAAAACAGATGCAGAAGAACAAAACATTGAAGCTATATTAATTTCATCATACCAATTTCAACCGGCAATTCTTGAAAGTGTTAAAAACTCCGGGGCAGATTTCATGGTAATAACCCTGTATTGATACGATTGTTATTGATGAGGTATAACAGCAATGGAAAGTTTGTCTCCAATAGGTACAGTAGTTATCCCGTATTCCTTGGAGAAATCTTCAACAACAGTTTTTACGCTGGTAAAATTATTGCAATAATATTCGTGTACCAATATAACTCCACCCTGACTCATACGCGGAGCAAAGAAACGAAGTGATGCAAGCATAGGTTCATATAAATCCATGTCCAGACTAACAAAGCAAAACTTTTCTTCTTCAAGCCCTATAAATGTTTCGGGAACATATCCTTGTTTTATAACAACATTTTCCTGATATAAACAACGAATCATTGATATATCTGCATTTGCAGTATTTGCCCAGTCGACAATTGATTCAACATTAGGATTTGAAGACTCTAATAACTTTTCCTTTTCTATATCGCGTTTATCGAATCCTGTAAAGGTGTCAAATAAATAAAGTGTCCTGTCATGCAGATATTTATTAATAAAAGCAGCATAGTGACCTCTAAATACACCGCATTCTGCAGCCGCTCCGGGAATAGTACGCAAATATATTAGCTCGCTGTATTTTCTTATAAACTCAACTCTATTTCTGTCTTTATCAACATAATTGTATGCAGTTAAGAAAATTTTTGAACGTGGAATTCCATATTCATATAATTGAAGTAAAATACTATTGCTATTCATATATGAATTATTAATAGGAACAGAAGAGTAATCAATAACTGCTATAACAATTTTATCATACTCATACTCCGGGATTAAGTCAGGCATTATAACAATATGCCCGTTAATATATGTTCCGACTTTATCTGGATCATTATCTGCAAATGCAATAATTTCAACATCATCGCTGCATTCATTACAAAACCGTTTGCCGGTATGCCCTGCACCAAAAATAATTACTTTCATTAATAGACTCCATTTCTAAATCCATGAATGACGATTCCATCGGAACACCAATTTTGGCGTTCCGATGGAGGGTATTTGGATAATTTTAGATACGATAAAAATGTTACTTATGCTGCTACTACGTTTATACCGAATGAGTATGTAGTGCCTTCAATTTCAAATGTATAGTTTCTGGTACTCACACTGTTAATTGTTAACACTATGGTATTGGTGCCTGGTCTCAAGAAATCAGTATTCGGGGTAATTTCTGCAGGATTTCCAACTTGCCTGAAATTAGTTGGGGTTTTTCCAGCAAAGTCAAACGGGATTGTTGTGGCGACACCTACAACACCCGGGACAACACCGGCATTAGTGTCAGATATTTTACTCGCATTCATGAACATTGGTGTTACTGTCATACTGTCAAAGAGAGCAGCACTTCTATATTCTTTAAACCCAAAGGTACCATCAACATCAGGTAACAAAAGATCAGCTGCTTCGGTTTTGTTGAAAGCAAACTTAACCTTAATGCTCATTTTTTCATTGCCAACCCAGTTTGTACCCGTGTTTACATTGATAATACCATCAAGTCCAATTTGAGTGCCTACAGCATTGTTGGCTTTATCTTCGAGTTCATATGTATATACCCCTGCTGTGTTTTTGACAACATAATCTGCAGCAGGAAGGACATAGAACAGGTGGTTTGCGGTAGCAGCAAGGGGGTTAGTAACAGTACCGGCAAAGGTATTTGTTGTGCTGGAAACTCTTGCGGTTGAAGTTGTTACTTGAACAAATACATTTTTTGCTGTTGAATCACCTGCAGTAACGGCATCTGCAGTTGCTACAGGAACAACACGAAGATCAGGGGCGTCGCCAACAGGATCGTCAGCGGTTGTGATTTGTAATTCAATACCAAGTTTGATGGGTCTTGAACTTTGATTCAAGAAGATAGGATTCCAATCGGAAAACTTTATTGCCGGCGTGGGGGTAAGAGCTCCGGTAGCACCTGCAGCTATACCCAGTAATCCTTGCGGGTCTAGGGTGAATGTGAATGCTGTTGATGTGGGAAGAGTTACCTTGTAAACTTCGGTATCGATAACAATTACTTCACCATCTACATTGATTTCGAGTGCGGATACCGGAATTGCCATTGCTGCTAATATTGCAATGACTACGAATAATGATATGAATTTCCTTTTCATGTGTAAATACTCCTTTAAAATTTTGTTTATTATTGCTAAAGTAATGCGTTGATTGATGGTTCATGATTTACTACTGTCTCGACTCACCTCCGTAAAGTCCTGCCGCGTATTATTTAGTAACGCGATGCGTTTTGTACATGTAAACGTTTTAATAACGGTTATATACATATACTGTTGTATATATCAACAGTCCCAAGCATTGCAGGGGACTATAGATTTATATGTTCGGGGTTAACCTAATATCCTTAGAAGAACCGCAACGGATACATTTGATACTTCGTTGAGGTTATCGTCTACTAAGTAATATGTAACTGTCGCAGGATGATTGCCTACAGGAACTTCTTTTGTTAGCTTTAATATATCAAGGCTTGCTCCTACGGGAATAAAGGGTGATGAGAAAATAAGCTCATCAGTTTCATCAAGGAATAAATCAAAGTATATTGTTCTTGTGTTTAAAGTATCATTTTCTACGATTGCATTACTAGATGGTGTATTCCATGTATCGAAGAGCCAATCGACATTCATACTTGCTGTAAAATATGCGTCTTCAGGTGGTGCATCAAACTGAGCTCTTATTTCATCAGCATTATCCTCGGTAACAACTGTGCCGCGAATAAAACCGCGTTCGTCAGGCTCAAGAACTACCGGTTCTTCGGGAGTAGTATTACGCATAAGCAAAACAATAGCAAGAACTCCGACAAATACTACAACAAGAGCACAAATAATGATTTTAAAACCCTTGCCGGTTATTTCAAACTTTTTTGCTTTACTCTTGCTTGCTTTGCTCTTTTTGCTCATCTTTTTGCTCCTCAATCATCATCAGATGTTGAATGATGAATATCATCATTTACTTCTTCACTAGTATCACTATTATCACTACTATCGGCAGTTTCTTCGTTTTTATCATCTGTTTCAATTTCTGTATCGGTGTTTGTAGTATCGCCGGAATCGGTAATTATTGGTTCCTGCGGTGGTTCTATATTTGGTTCTTGTTGTATATTTTCGTTTTGCTTATCTTCAGCTTCATACGTTTCGTTTATGTGTGTAATAACAAAACGGGCAGCTATTGTAACAGTAGCTTCATCCCATGAGGTTTCGCTGAATTGATTTACAGAACCTGAGATTCTAAATGATGCAGTTTCTCCGCTTTCAAGGAGATATGTATAAGTGGTTTGTGGTTTCTCTGTTAAAATATATCTTGCGGAATTACTATTTTGCGTGCATATAAGGACAAAATGAATATTATTACCATATTCAGGAAGATTATTACTATGGGCAATTTTATATTCATCCATACCATCAATTATTACACGGATATTATCCATAGTAATTGATACGGGGTCTTTACCATTGTTAGTTATAAAGAAATCGTCCGAGTAAATAAAGCCGGGATCACCATTATCAGGTACAACTATAGTAAACGGGAATTCCTCAGGGAATGATATTGATATAATTGAGTTATCGATTACAGGGTTGTATGAATCTGTTTCGGTTGCATATGCTGTTAATTCAAATACCAGAATTGCACAGCATAAAACTACAAGAGCAACCGTAAAACTACATAGTCTGTACAGTTGCTTTTTATTTTTCATGATTAACACACCTCCCATCCTTGAGTTTGTTACAATCATATTTCATGGGCAGTTCCGTCTGCCTCTATAACACTTGTTATATAATATCGAATGAATATAGATATACTTTAGCACAATATATATTATTATTCTGGTTTAATACGTAATAA
>Ga0123356_10004989_pt1 | contig 13609 bp, 15 predicted proteins | sample TergutEmb28metaG_2_FD_92546 | JGI IMG/M metagenome (GOLD analysis project Ga0123356, IMG submission 92546) | Embiratermes neotenicus P3 segment gut microbial communities from Petit-Saut dam, French Guiana - Emb289 P3 | ecosystem: Host-associated > Arthropoda: Insects > Digestive system > Gut ...
AGTTTCCAGCCGGGAAAACCCTGCCGCATCAAAGCCATCTGCTGATAAATCTGCTCCGCCAAAGCCTGGTCGCCAAGTCTCTTTCCGTAAGGCGGGTTTGTAAGAATGAAACCATTTGGTTTGGAATCTTCAATTTTTAAATCTGCTGAAGTATCAAAAGGAGAAGCGGCTTCGGTCATCGGTTTGACTTTTAAATCGATGCCGATTGATTTACAATCGAAAGTGCGAATGCCGCGGCCGGGAGTTTGTCCTTGCGATATATCATAAAGGCGCGCAAAATTTGATGAAGCGATAGAAATTGAACGTACATCTTCGTCGCTGCCTGCGATTCTTATAAGACGGTTTTCATCTTTGTTAATATTTATTTTACTTCGAAATTCATCGCGCACCGCAGCTTCAGTTTTACTGTCAGCGATAAGCATGTTTTCAAGCGCGAAATGTCTGCCAAGCCCCGGAGCCATATCCCATGCATACATGGCAGCTTCTATTAAAATTGTACCGGAGCCGCAGAAAGGATCGTAAATCGGAAACTTCCGTTTCCATCCCGATAAAAGTAAAATCGACGCCGCTGTTGTTTCACGCAAAGGAGCTGCTCCGCCTTCGCTTCGGTATCCACGTTTAAATAAAGGCTCTCCGCTTAAATCCAAAAGCAGCGAAACAGTATCTTTTTCAATGTAAACACGTACCTCTGCAACTTTGGTTGCTGCAACTAAAGTTGCTTCAGCTTTATCAATTTCATCGTCATTTGATTTTGCTTTTTTGGGAATCATCATCTGCTCGGGAAGACGGTTCATTCCATATTTTGTACAAAGACGCTGCGCGGCAGCTTTGTGAACTATCGATTGAATGCTGGTCTCCGCTTTTAATAACGAACGGTTGGAACGCACCTTAGCTATTTTTAAACCCATTCCTTTCGGCACAAACTGCTCCCACTCAACCGCAGCGGCTCCTTCAAAAAGAGCGTCAAAATCCGCAGCTTTAAAAAGACCAACTTCTAAAAGAACGCGGTCGGCTGCACGCAGTCCTATTAATGCTTTATAAAACCCCGCGGTATCGGCTTTAAACCTCACCCTTCCGTAAAGGGAATCATCAACTTTTAAATCCAATTTGCGCAGTTCGTTCGACACGGCTTTTTCTGCGCCTACCGCACATAGTGCGACTGCAGTTTCCATTTTGTTCATAACAATATTCTATCATAAATACACATTTTATTAAACTGTAATAAATTTAATAAAATTATGTGTAAAGAATATTTAATTGTAAAAAGATATTATTTTTAATCTTATTTTTATTTTTTTTACATTTTAATTTCACAGACTAACAAACGATAAAATACTAAAAAATCATTTCTTTCATTTACGCAAAACAATAACTGTTATGCGAACATTAAAAAGGTCGATAAGTAATTATCATCTTCTTGGAGGAACAATGACATACGGTTATATCAGAGTTAGCACAGATAAACAGTCAGTAAAAAATCAACGGTATGAAATACAAAGATTCTGTGCAAAGAATAATATAAAAATTGAACACTGGATCGAAGAAACTATCAGCGGAACAAAAACACCCGAACAGCGGTTATTAGGTCCGCTTCTTGCGCAGGTAAAAGCAGGTGATTTAATTGTATGTTCGGAACTGTCACGGCTTGGAAGAAGTCTTTTTATGATTATGTCGATTTTAAATCATCTTATGATGAACGATGTGCGAATTTGGACTATAAAAGATAATTACAAATTAGGCGATAATATTCAATCAAAGGTGCTGGCATTCGCTTTCGGTTTGTCGGCGGAAATTGAAAGGGAGTTAATTTCGCAAAGAACAAAAGACGCTCTTGCCCGCAAAAAATCCGAAGGCAAGGTGCTTGGCCGCCCCTGGGGCAGCGAATCATCATATTTTAAACTGACAAACCATGAAAAAGAGATCAGGTCTTTACTTGCCAATGAATATTCAAAAAGCGCAATCGGAAGAATTTACGGCGTTAACAGGTCAACTGTTGTCAGATTCCTTATGAAAATGGAAACTATTATATAAATGCTCAATTGCTTCATAATCATCTTTGGGTTATAATATATTCATGTCTGTGATTTTCCGGCAATTGGCATTGGTTTTATTAATATTAACATTTCCGCTAATCCAGCAAAATGCAAATCCGTTTTGGGATAAAATCCAATGGTCATTCAGCGGCACTCTTCAATACTTTGGCGCTGATTACGGTTCAAATGCCGATCCTGCTCCGATAATTCCATCATTGGGTTTTTCTGCCGCCTACGAAATATTACCTTATTTAAGAATTGAATTAACCGAGGATATTTATTTCTCAAATTATGAGTTTAATACAGCATTGGGGTTTCCTGTTCCTTGCAGTTTGGACAGCCGCTCTGCTTTTGTATTGGGATTTGTAACAGGCATTCAGGCGACAGGATTTTTTTCACTTGGTAACTTTCTTGTTCGGGTATATGCAGGTCCTGCCGTTGATATTCGTCTGGTTTTTAACGCATTCGGATTAAATCATCCGGGTGATAATACCGGCATTTTGGAAACCGATCCAAAATTGCAAACAAAAGCGATAAGCGAATATTTTTGGAGTAACGCACGCTGGTTTGTGCCTGTAATCGGAGCCGGAATGGACTTTCCGGTAAATCAAAGATTTATGGCGGGGTTTGATATCCGCTTTTGGATTCCTGCAGACGGCTGGCGCATGGGCGTCGGTCTTCGTATAACACCGCAGAAAAATACCGCACCGCAGGTAACATCGGAATAATACTGAGGCTCTCTTTGTATGAAAAAACAAAAAGATTTTATTTATAAATGTTCTTCCTGCGATCATAAAGAACCTAAATGGCTCGGGCGCTGCCCTGAATGCGGACAGTGGAATACTCTTGTTGAAACAGCCGTCACGAATGTTAAAGGTAAAAGTAAACACGGCGAAACACATAGTATGCCAAAAACATTGCCGCTTGCCGCTGTAGATCCAATGGAAGGAAACCGATTAAGTAGCGGCATCGGCGAACTTGATCGGGTGCTTGGCGGCGGAATAATGAAATGCTCTTCCATACTTGTCGGAGGAGAACCCGGCATTGGTAAATCAACTTTACTTTTACAAGCTGCCGCCGCCGCTGTTACAAAGGGGCGAATCCTTTATATTTCCGGCGAAGAATCCGCAGGGCAATTGAGGCTGCGTGCCGACAGGTTGGATCTTAACAAAGATAAAAGTGTAATGGAGCGTATCGAAATTTTTTGCAGCGGTAATTTGAGCGAAATTGAAACTGTATTAAATAATGTAAAACCTGTTTTAATTCTTGTAGATTCTGCTCAGACATTGTATTCCGAAGATGCAGGCTCTGTAGCAGGAACTGTAAACCAGATGAAGTTTTGTTCATTTGAATTGATCAATTGGGCAAAGGAACATGACGCTGCTCTTATACTAACGGCGCATGTTACAAAAGAAGGAATAATATCGGGACCAAAAACTTTGGAACACATGGTGGACACTGTTTTATATTTTGAGCAGAACGACAAAACGGCTGGTTTAAACGGAACAACCGATTGCCGCTTTTTGCGAGCCGCTAAAAACAGGTTTGGCTCTATCGATGAAATCGGCATTTTCTCGATGACAGAAAAAGGTCTAACTCCAATTGAAGATACGGGGCGAATGTTTTTAATAAGGCGCGAAGGTGATTTGCCTGCGGGTGTAGCGACAGCGGCAGTCCTTGAAGGGTCAAGGACAATCCTTGTAGAAATTCAAGCTCTTACCATCCCTGCAAAGGGCACGATAAGCCGTGTTTTTTCCGACAAGATCGATTCGGCAAGGGTATCACGAATTTCCGCCGCATTGGAAAAACACCTGGGGCTTCGCCTTTCGGATCAGGATTTGTATATTAACGCGGCAGGCGGCATTCGTATCACAGAGGTTGGGGTAGAGCTGGCTTTAGCCTGCGCTCTTTATTCGGCAAGGTCAGGGCTTGCCCTTCCTGCCGACCTTGCTATAGCGGGTGAATTGTCGCTTACAGGAGAAATCCGCCCCGTACGCCGGCTTTCCGGGCGCATAAAAACGGCAGCAAATCTTGGTTTTAATTCGTTTTTGAGCCCTTCAGCCGATCAGGAATCAAATATAATAGCTTCTGAATTATCAGGTAAAATAAAAACAGCAAAAGATATAAAAACCGCGATTAAATTGATTTACGGTTGAAAAAAGATAGAACCATAAACATCAATTTTGTAATAAAATGTATTGACAATATTTAAAAATAATTATATATTATTAATAGATATTAGATTTTAGCGGTCAGAATAAAAGACCGTGTGGTTTAGGGGTTAGTTCTGTTCTTGTCGTTTACTGTTTGCGATCACGCTGTATTGCTTTGCCGAGTTCAACTTTTTTCTCCCTTAACAATTTTGCATCTTTCTTCTCGGACAGGATAGTTTTGGCTGTCTTGCGGGGAATTAGAGTCGCTAGCTTTTGCAAGCGTGAATATTAGGCGTGCCCGGGCGCAGTCGCAAGTCAATTTCTGTATTGATATTTGATTTGTTCCGGGTGAAGGAATTTTCTCAATGGCGAAGAAATTGTATGTCGGTAATCTTTCTTACAACACTACCGAAGATGGTTTAAAAAACCTTTTCTCAAATCATGGCACTGTTGCATCAGCCAAGATCATTTTTGATCGTGAAACCGGCAACTCAAAAGGGTTCGGATTTATCGAAATGAGCAGCGACGAAGAAGCGACAGCGGCAATCGCTGGAACAAACGGTCGCGAATTTGATGGACGCCAACTGCGCGTAAACGAAGCGATGGACAAACCTCGCAGAGAACGCGGCGGCGGCGGCGGAAACTGGTAAACCGCAAAAGGTGTCAGAGAAATCTGACACCTTTTTTTTGTTAATTATTTTGATACAAATTATCTTCATAAGTAGAGATAGCTTGCTCCCCACCAAAAAATAATTTCCCAAAAAACAAAAAACCTATTGACTAGCTGTTGAATATATTCTACATTAAAATCATGGAAGTATTTTTACATAAAGATGCAGAAAAATATTTGGATCGTTTAAATATGAAAGATCAAAATCGCATTAATGATGCAATAGAGAAACTTAGAAAAGAGCCTCCTGAAGGTGATATAGAATCATTAACAGGACAAAATGGTTTTAGAACAAGAGTAGGAAATTATAGGCTTTTATGGCGTATCAATGGAACCGTTATACTAGTTACGCACATTGATCCAAGAGGTCAAGTGTACAAAAAAAAGAATAAGGGGAATAAAAGATGACAGCTTTAGCATTAAGAAAAGAATTACAGGGTTATATTGCAAAAATGCCAGAACGTAGGTTAAAAGTGTTAAAACCGCTTTTATCAGAAATGGCAGAACCACTTTATATTACAGAACCGGCAAATAAAAAAGAAATTGCCATGATCGAAGAAAGAGCAAAAGAGTTTCCTAAGAACTTTGTAAAATTCAAAAAACGAGCAAAATCATGAAACTTAAAAAATATTATCCTGCCAAAATTATTGAAACAAAAGAAGATGCCATAATTTTTCTTGAAGAAGCTATTGAAGAAAATGATCCGGAATTTCTTCTAAAAACTATAGGAAATATTGCCCGATCAAAAGGTATGACCCAGCTTGCAAAGGAATTAAATATTGACAGAGTTGGTTTATATAAATCATTTGCTCCTAACGGTAACCCTTCCTTCAAAACTGTATTTAAATTAATTGATCTTTTGGGTTTGCGGATAAGGCTGGAACAAAAAAGCGCATAAAATAGGACTCTGGTCTGCGGCGGAAACTGGTAAACCGCAAAAGGTGTCAGAGAAATCTGACACCTTTTTTTATGTAAAAATATGATTTAACAGCTTATCCACTGTTTTTGTAATACAGGCGAAACATACCCCCTGTTCAGCCTGTAAAAAATAATCTATATTTGTACAATCAAAAAATGTTAAATTAATAATTAAGCATCATTATTAATTGCCATTCTTTTAAATTTTCAAAATTCTTTAACCAGCATTTTTTCATCTTAACCATTCGAATGTTCTGACAGTATTGACAAACAATTCGTTAAACCTTGCATTTTCAATTGCCAGGTTTGTACACGTTATTACCATATTTCTTCTATTACTTCCAGGGAATAAAAAGAAATTAAATTGAATAAGTTTTTCCTGTTGATATGTAGTTATTACTATTAATTTTCCCCTCAACCCATTTATTGTGTTAAAATCACTTATAACAATATACTCTCTATTTTCGCCAAACAAATTATCAATTTCATCCATAAAATATTCTACATAAACATCAAAATTACCATTAAAATTTTCGTCTACAAAATTAATAGATGGAGCAAAATTGTTTTCAAATGTTCCTCTTAATACATTATACTTTGTCTCTCTTATTTTTAAGACATCCCAAGTTTCAGGTACTGCAATAGAAAAATTTCTTTTTTCTATATATCTTCCATCATGTTTTTCTTTATTACCTGCTGCATATATCATAGATACAGAACATAGTAAAATAATAATAAAAAATGTTTTTTTCATATAATTCTCCTTAATTATGAAATAACTCCATTTCATTTCAATTTAATGTATATATTCCATCTTTTAAAAACATTTATTGTGCATTGGAATTCCACATACCGGAACGTACTTCACCGCTTAAATTTGGTATATCTAAAATCGTACCTGGATATATCAAATGTGGATTATTGGGATTTGGTAATTTATTTTTATTTGCTTCATATAACACTCGCCATTGCAATGGATCTCCATATATAAACGGCAAACCTGCAATAGCAGAAAAACTATCACCTGTCTCTCTCCATAATCGAACAGTATATTGTGCCGGTAATGTGTTTTGAATAATATCCCAGAAAGCTATAAACCCCCAATCATCATCAATTTCATCATTCAAAATTTCATAAAAATCAGGTGTACTCCATTGTCTTTGAACAATAATTTTTTCTTGCGTTATAACTTCTTCAACAAATAAAAAATTCCCGTACAAGGTAAAAGTTCCGATATAATCAGAAAAATGATCCTTAATAAATAAATTTTCTGTATCATGGTAAAAAGCAGTATATCCGCTTTTATCTAAATAAGGAATTGAAACAGTGTATATTCCTGTTAAATAATCAAGTATATCATGCATTGCATCATTGGTTGCTACATTTCCAACAATATAATACAGACCATTTTCATCAACAGATATAGTAATTATAATACTGTCACTTAATTGATATACATTATATGGAATACCATTATCATATATACCTTCATTTATTTTTTCGTAGGAATAAATATTTAATTCATCTATGACAAGATAAACAAAATCTCCCTCATATAAATAGTCATATTCAACTGCTCCATCTATCCAAAAAAAATCATCTTCAGCGAATATATTTATTAACATAGTTGAAATAAATATAAAAATAAATAAACTTTTAATTTTCATTCTATACTCCCGAATAAATTATGCAATTACTTTTTCATCTTGGTTCTGCTGTACCATAATCCCATCGCCTATATTGTGTACTACGTCCTGGATTTCTGTTAAGATCAATGTGCGTAAATCCTTTTGGTGAAACTGTTCTACTAAAAGCACTTCCAACTCCACCCTCCCAATTTTCGTTTAGCCACCTTTCAAGCTCTATTCCCCTACTATTTATTATATCAACAGCAAGACCCGTAGTATGTGAGCTTCCAGAAACGCCACCAATCCATGAGTTATAATTAGCTCCCCTTGCATTGTGAATACTACTATCTCCATCTCTTCTTGTTCTTAAACTTGTGCCTGTATATTTTGCATCTAGATCTCTAGTTATCTTTCCTGTTTCAGAATTTAATCTACCAGGATTAACACTTGTTGGTCTAAGCCAACTATTTATATTTATTGGTCCCCATCCATTATTTCTTAACCTTTGCAATTCATGTGCCATTCTCATAATGTTATTTATTTCATTTTCTGTTGGTATGTGGTATAAATCCCAACTTTGTAAATATATTGCATCTTTAACAATAAAATTTCCATTTCTTGTTGGTATACGAGCATTAGGATCTAGCCAATCAATTCCTTGTACAATATATGTTTCAGGTCTAACCTGTTGTGGGATTTGCTGTCTTACTGTTGGTTGTGGTGGTGATCTTGGTTCTGATGGTTGTTCACGATCTGCAATACTATTAGCAATAACCTGCGCCATCTGTTGTGGCGTAGCAGCTGATCTTGCTACAGTTGCTCCAGAAACTTGTGATGTCTGTTGAGTTGTATTAGTAGTCGTTTGCTGATTACTAATATCTCCGCCAACTCTTTGTCCGCCAGCACCTTGCGCTCTGCTTTCTGTATTATTAGCTGCATTAGGATTAGCAGATTGGTCGTTCCTTCCAGTTAATGAGCGATTATTATTTATATTTGCATTACCTCGCCTTGGGTCTCTGTTGGCAGAAATAATTACACCATCAGCTGTTGCTAAATTGTTTACTTGAGGATTCCCAACATTTTGATTTCCGGTAGAACTGGTTATTGATGATGTTCCTAGAGGTAATGTTCTATCATGTTCTGCAAAACGAGCCGCACTTTCCTGTCGCTGTCTTTCGCCTTCAGCTCTTATCTCATCAACTCGTGCTTGCCTTTCAGCATTTCTATTTCTGTTATCAACTATCGCATTATGTGTTTCTATCCCTAAATGTCTGTACGAATTATATATCCCTGGGTCATAGTTTGTAGTACTTGAACGATTCATTTCGATAAATTGCCCTGTAATCCACGCAAGTGCTCCTGCTGTCTGTACGTTTTCATTTCTTGATGCCATTCCTGCAATTCCAGCAGCTTGAAGTACTGCTCCAACTCCATCAGCACAATCAGACGCACATAGAGATATAATACAAATAAATAAAAAGGCTATTACCTTAAATATATTAAACACATTTTTTTCTCTTTTCATATTTTCTACACCTCTTATTAAGATAATATAATAAATATTGACAATATGTCAATATATGAGCCATTAAAATCACAATATTTTACTATATGTTATTGGTAGCCTATCTATTAATTAGGTAATATGGAAAAACCTAACTATTAAGGATAGAAAATGACAGATTTAAGGAAGTTACTATCTTTTAATTTGAAACAACATCGTAAAAAACAAGGCTTGTCACAAGCAAAACTGGCAGAATTAATTAATATATCCGATAATCACATAGCTTTAATAGAAACTGGTAGACGTTTTCCTTCCATAAAAATGCTGGAACAATTGGCAAATGCTTTAAAAATTGATACTCTTGAATTTTTTTCAATAAAAACTATGGAATTAACTGCAAAAAAAGACCAAAAAAAGTTGATTTTAGAAGATATTGATAGAATTTTAACTTTGCGGTTGATTGAGGAAACAAATTAAAAAACTTCATTTTAAGAATTTACTTAAAGAAAAACCATTTTTCGTGTTGGTTCGTGTGGTTCGTGGTAAAATTTAATTATTACTAAAACTCATAGATGGTTCTTAACTCTTTAACACAGAATAATTAATGGATATATACCCGAAACATAATAAACTGGATTGAAAGCCTTACCTCCGAACAGTGTAAGGCTGTTTATAACCTGGTTTTGCAGTTTAACAGGGGAAAGTGATGGGGAAGTTCACTATCAATTTTATGCTGATACTTTCTGCCTAACACTTAAATGAAACCCAAGATTATCAAGAACTTTGGCAACAGTATTAAATGAAGGATTACCATCTTGAGAAAAAGAACGGTATAAGTTTTCACGATTTAATTCCAGTTCTCTGGCAATCTGAGACATACCCTTTGAACGAGCTATATCTCCAATAACCTTAAATAAAAATTCAGTATCGTTTTCTTCAAGAGCAGCATCAAGGATACCAAGTACATCTTCCTTGGTTTCAATTTCATCCGCAAGATTCCAATCTTTCACTGTTATTCTTTCCATGTTTTAATCCTCCTCTTCTTCTAATTTTATTACTGCTATTTTTTTCGCTCTTGTTATATCTTCCTGTTGTGTAGATTTATCGCCGCCGCATAATAAGATAATAATTTCATTCCCGGTATTCTTTTTATACTGTAGCGTAAAAACTACAATATGTCAAGAAAAAATAAACCGACGTATTATAATGTGATCAATTGCATCAAAAGCCTTAATTCTGAACAGTGTAAGGCTGTTTGCGTAGATGACAGTCACTTTTTGAATATAACTTTCTTTGTACAGACGGTTTTTGCAACGAGCCTGGTAGGGCGAAGTTTCCAGCAGCAGGGACTGAGCAGAAAAACATTTTTGGAATTCTCTGCTGTAGGAGACATGTAAACAAGTAACGAAAATTAGAGAGGAAAAATGTCCTGCGTTAAAAATATGCATCGCTTTATTGGGTAAATAAATTTTTCTTTATTTTTGACGCAGGTTGGCTCCGAAAGCAGGTTCGTCCAGTGTTTTTCTGAACAGCAGCATGCGTCGCCTGTACCATGCAAACGATTTACAAGCTATAAAGGATTATTGGAATTTCTGCCATCCTGAGCCGAAAGGCTTTTTGCAGCCCGCTTTTCAAAAAAATTCAAAAAATATTAACTTTTTTTCTTTTTCAGTCATGCACCACGCATATCTGCGCCATATATAAGTAACTTTCTTTTCGGGGAAAGAACATCCTTTTATGGAGGCTATTTATGAATGAAAACAAAGAATTTCCAATTCAAAACTTGATTTATGAGATTCGGGGACAAAAGGTCATGTTGGATAGCGATCTTGCGGTTTTATATCAAGTCGAAGTTAAGGATCTTAATAGGACTGTAAAACGTAACATTAAGAGATTCCCTGAAGATTTTATGTTTCAACTCTCTAATGAAGAATGGGAAAAATTAAAACATCATTTTAGTGTATCAGATTTGCGGTGCCAATTTGGCACCGCAAAAATGGTGGAAAAGATTAGATATAACCCTTATGTTTTTACAGAACAGGGAATAGCGATGCTTTCAGGATTATTAAACAGCGATATTGCTATAAATGTAAATATTCAAATAATGAGAGCTTTTGTTAAATTAAGACACTTTGTTCATACTCAAATTGGTACAAATGAACAAATGTCTGAATTACGCAAGCTCCTTTTACTTCATATTGATAATAATGACTATAAATTTTCAGAATATGACAAAACTATAAAACAGATTTTAATCGCTTTAAACAATTTAATCGAAAAACCAAAAGAAACTAAAAAGATAGGGTTTTAATAATATATATTCAATAGAAGCACTGTATATTGTATAAAAAAATAGGACGCTGGTCTGCGACGGTGTGGTACTTTCGTAAACATTATTTACTTCAGCTTCAACCTCTCCACCTCAGCCGCAACGTGCATTTTTTCAAGTTCTTCCATAATAACGTCGGCGACAGCCTGTTTTTTATCTTCTTTATCAGCGGCGTCTTCCAGCACTTTGTCGCGGAATTCTTTGCAGTCCACAACAGGTCCAACTGTGACACGAACAATGTCTTTGCTTACAGCGTCATTCATCATGTCGGATTGCTGTACATGAAGTACTTCGCCATTCAGCGCGACAAAACACAAATAATCAAAAGAGCGGATATATGAATCGATTTCACGCACGCCTTTTTTTGTATCGGGTTCCCACGAGCGGTAACGAGTTCCTGACGGAAATATTAAAACCAGTTTGCCTTTGTACTTGTGCCTGATAAGCGATTTCATCGCTGCGCGGTTAATCGCGGTCGCGCGCGCGATTTCGTCTTTGTCTTTTTCAGGGTCAAGATTTAACATTGAACGGCTTGGGCAAATTGCTATTTTTGAATATGCGCCTGTGAAAGCTGCGACAACAGGGTTGTCTTCGTTAAGTTTCATTCCCGCAATCGCAATAATCGAATCGCTGATTTCCTTGCCTCGGCCTCCCGCCATACGGGCAAAATACGAAACAAGCGAAAGGTCAAGGTTGCTGTAGTGCTCCACAAGAAGCATACACGCTTTTCCGGATTCGGCTTTTTCAAAAAGCTCTTCAAGATTTTTACTTCCTTCAAGGCTGCTGCCGGGAAGAACTAAATATTCTACCATCGAATCTACAATCGCGAGAACATTTGGGTCTCCTTCCTGATACACATTATCTTCAGTGATAACAGTCGGAGCTTTTGATACTTTTATTACCTTTTTTATCTGTTCGCCAAAAAGAGTGGTTAATGAACCTTCCATTTTATTCTCCCCAAAGTCTGATTAATTCTATGATCAAATTGACAGCTGCGCACATATCGCTTACGCTTACCCATTCAAGACGGCTGTGCGCGTTACGCCCGCCTGTAAAAATGTTCGGTGTCGGAATGCCAAGCTCTGTCAATCGTGAGCCGTCTGTTCCGCCCCGTACAGGTTTTTGAAACCACTCAATACCGGTGTTTAATGCCGCCTGTTTTAGCTTTTCCAGCACTTCAGGCTTTTCATCAATCTTGAACTTCATATTATAGTATTGAGGCTGTGTTTTAACAATGACCTTTCCTTCGGGAAATTGAGCTTCCACCGTTTTTGCGAAAGTATCCAATGCCGCAACACGGCGTTCCATCCCGGCGGTATCAAAATCACGCAAAAAAACTTCGAGGGTTGCCTTTTCTATATCACCGTGAATTTCCATCGGGCAATAATAACCGTAATAGCCGTCGGTAGCTTCGGGGCTTTCGCTGCGAGGCAGAAGGGAGACAAAGGCTGATGCCATTAAAACGGCGTTTACAAGTTTTCCCCTCGCGTGCCCTATATGAATCGCTTTTCCGATAAATTCGATGTCTGCTTTCCATGCGTTAAAACATTCGCTTTCAATTTCGCCAACCGCTCCACCGTCTACCGTATAACAAAACGAGGATTTAATTTCACCTAACGGAAACTCCGGCAACCCTTTGCCTGTTTCTTCGTCGGGTGTAAAAATAAATTCGATAGCTCCGTGTTCGATTTGCGGATTGGCAGCCAGGTATTCAATCGCCGTCATGATTTCTGCGATGCCCGCTTTGTTATCCGCACCCAGTAAAGTTGAACCATCGGTGTGGATAATCACTTTGCCTTTTTGCTCGGCTAAACCTGCTTCTTTTATTGGGTCAAGGCAAAAGCCGCCAGTTAGATTAATTTTTTCGCCGTCATAATTTTGAACAAGCTGCGGTTTTACATCTTTTCCTGAAACATCGTCTGCAGTATCTAGATGAGCCAAAAAACCGATACACGGTTTATTTTCTTTTCCAGGGGTTGGCGACAAGCGTATTATCACATAACAGTGTTCGGTAAGTTTAACTTCCAGTTTATCGGCAGGTAAGCCAAGCTGTAAAATCTCGTTTTGTAAAAACTTCGCCAAATTCCATTGACCTTCTGTCGAAGGGGTTTTTATCAAACTGCGATCGCTTTGGGTATCAAATCGGACATAATTTAAAAATCGAGGAACTATAAGTTTTTCAAGTTGGTCATTATTCATGGTTTAGGATACTAGCCCAGTTTAATAAAGCAAACTATTGGTGTCAATACACGTTTTTCTTCCGTTTTTACCTTTCAAAATATCTTTTTTTATACTATGATATAGATGCTTGTATAAAGGAGTTCTTATCATGAATAAATTTCCCATCACTCTTACCAAATTGGAAAAAAATAAA
>Ga0123356_10004990_pt1 | contig 13609 bp, 6 predicted proteins | sample TergutEmb28metaG_2_FD_92546 | JGI IMG/M metagenome (GOLD analysis project Ga0123356, IMG submission 92546) | Embiratermes neotenicus P3 segment gut microbial communities from Petit-Saut dam, French Guiana - Emb289 P3 | ecosystem: Host-associated > Arthropoda: Insects > Digestive system > Gut ...
AATTTTGGAATCCGTTGCAAGCGATATTGCCGGGAGCCGGAATGAATGACGCTATGAGCCCCGCCGCACCCGAGGCTGCACTATTTAGTGCCGCCATGGACGATGCAGAGGAATTTTTTCCGGAAGCCGACAGCAATGTTGCTTTCGATACCGGAGGAGGACTTGACGCTCAGGCAACATCCGAACCGCAAGGAATAGACGATCAAGGTGTACAACGCAGAGGCGGAGAATCACTCGATGCAATAAACGCAAGTATTGAAATGTTCTCCGAATCATCAGTTATGCTCACAATAGACGAAGATTCTCTGACCCCGACCGGCGCAACCTTTATAATTTCAAATGAGGAAGATGAAACCATCGAATTCGGGGATCAATTTATTCTACAGACCTTTATTGACGACACGTGGCAAAATGTTGAAATAATAAATAATGAATCAGGATTTAATGATGTATTATATATATATGAATCAGGAGAAACACATACGTTTGAAGCAGACTGGTCATTAATGTACGGACATCTCCCCGAAGGAACCTTCCGTTTGGTAAAAGCAATAGAATATACAAATTCGGACAACCCGCTATTCTATATTGCCGGTGAATTTATTATCAGATAAAAAGCACGGTTCCTATCCCCATATTTTTTAGAGACTATTGTATTTTTTGCAACAGTCTCTTTTGACATTTGCCTGTTTTTATGGTATTATATTCGGATAAAAATACAGCATATTTCGAAGTGAGTCTTGATATGGGTTTTGTACATTTGCACGTTCATAGTGAATACAGTTTACTTGACGGCGCATGCAGAATACGCGACCTTGTCGCACGCATTAGAGAACTTGGGCAAACAAGTGTAGCAATTACAGACCATGGAGTAATGTACGGAGCTGTTAATTTTTACAAAGAAGCAATAAATTCCGGAATAAAACCAATACTCGGATGTGAGGTTTATGTAGCGGCAAGAACGCGTTTCGACAAAGAAAAGGATTTAGACTCAGACCGCCGTCATCTTATTCTTCTATGCAGAAATGAGACAGGATATAGAAATTTATGCAAAATCGTCAGTGCATCATTTACAGAAGGCTTCTATACAAGGCCCCGTATAGACATTGATCTTCTCCGCAGCTACAGCGACGGCCTTATAGCTCTGTCCGCCTGTGTTTTCGGTGAAATTCCGGAGTTTATATTAAACGGAAGATTTAATGAAGCAAAGTCAAAAGCCATGGAGTACCGGGAAATTTTTGGTGAAGACGGCTTTTACTTAGAACTGCAGGATCACGGATTTTCAAATCAGCCTGAAGTAAACAAAGGACTGATTCAGCTGCATAAGGAGACAGGAATACCTCTTGTTGTGACCAATGATGCACACTATATTGATAAAAACGGTGCAGAGGTTCAAGATGTTTTAATGTGCATCCAAACCGGAAAAACTGTTGACGAAACAGATCGAATGCGATTTGAGTCGCAGGAACTGTACCTAAAATCCGAAGAAGAAATGCGAACACTATTCCCCGAATACCCCGAAGCATATGATAATACAGTAAAAATAGCAGAAGCATGTAATTTCGATTTCGATTTTTCCGAGCACCATTTGCCGGAGTTTAATTTACCCGAAGGCAAAACAAATGCCGACGAATATCTAAAAGAGCTTTGCCGTGAGGGAGCAGATAAGCTATATGGCTCCGGCAGAGAGGATGTCCGCAAACAGCTGCAATATGAGCTTGACATGATAATAGATATGGGATTTACAGACTATTTTCTGATAGTTGCAGACTCCATAGATTACGCAAAGAAAAATGATATTCCCGTCGGTCCCGGACGCGGCAGCGCAGCAGGAAGTATAGCTTCATACTGTTTAGGAATAACATCGGTTGACCCGTTAAAATACAACTTATATTTTGAAAGATTCCTTAACCCCGAACGTGTCAGCATGCCCGATATTGATATGGATTTCTGCGAAAGAAGACGCGGTGAGGTTATTGAATATGTCAAGCAGAAATATGGCACGGACAGAGTTGCGCAAATTGTTACTTTTAACACACTTAAAGCAAAAAACGCCGTAAGAAGTGTATCGAAAGCACTGTCGCTGTCTTTTCAAGAGGAAAATGAACTCGCCCGGGAAATCCCCGACCGCAGCCCCGATGGAAAAGCGGTAACCATTGAATACGCACTTAAAACATCTACCCGTCTCCGAAAAATGTACGATGAAGACCCCCGTATTAAACATGTAATAGATACTGCAGAAGCTCTCGAAGATATGCCAAAAGACTCCGGTACACACGCTGCCGGAGTGGTCATCACAAAAACACCCGTACGGGAGTATGTTCCTCTTTGCTTATCAAAAAAAGATGATTCGATAGCAACACAATACTCAATGAATACACTTGAAGAACTCGGCCTGTTGAAAATGGACTTTCTCGGCTTACGAAACCTGACAATTATAGAAGATGCAGTACAGCAAATTCGAAATAAAGAACCCGGATTTTCAATCGAAACCATACCGGAGGATGATACAGCAACATATAAAATGCTGACCGAAGGCAAAACAACAGGCGTATTTCAACTGGAATCACAAGGAATGACAGGTGTTTGTGTTGGTTTAGGACCAAAAAACATAGAAGACATCACCGCAATTATTGCACTCTACCGCCCGGGTCCGATGGAATCCATACCGCGTTTTCTCGAAAGCAGCAGTAATCCTGAAAAAATCACATATAAACACCCGTCGCTTGAATCAATATTATCGGTAACATACGGATGTATAGTTTATCAGGAACAGGTTATAGATATTCTCAGAAAACTTGGCGGTTTTTCTCTCGGACAGGCAGATATGATACGCCGCGCCATGTCAAAAAAAGTGGTGACCGAAATTGAACTTGCAAAAGAGGCTTTTATTGACGGCGACCCCGAGCGGGGTATATGCGGCGCAGTAGCAAACGGTGTACCAAAAAAAATTGCTGCAAGTATTTATGATGAAATATACGCCTTTGCAAATTATGCATTTAATAAGAGCCACGCAGTTGCTTATGCAATCATTTCTTATCAAACAGCTTATTTAAAATGCCACTACCCCCAAATTTACATGGCAGCCTTACTCTCATCGGTGCTTTTCTCATTGGGACATATTGCCGAATACACACATGAATGTATCAACCTCGGAATAGCCTTGCTCCCTCCGGATATAAATGAATCAAACGCCATGTTTACAGTCTCGGGAAATGATTTACGATACGGCTTGGCAGCAGTAAAAAATATCGGACACGGTTTTGTAAATGAAATTACAAAAGAACGTGAGAGTAACGGTAAATTCAAGAGTTTCGAAGATTTTTGCAAACGTATGCACGGAGGCGACCTTAACCGGAGAGCACTTGAGAGCCTTATAAAATGCGGATGCTTTGACGGACTTGGTGCAAACAGACGGCAACTGATGTTGATTTGTCAAACAGTAATCGACAGTGTAACCGACAACAGCAGGCGAAATGTAGAAGGTCAAATAGACATGTTCGGCATGTCGGGAGAAGATAGCGGTAGTTCATTTGGAGAATTGGAACTTCCCGATGTTCCAAACTATAATAAAAGCGAACTTACAAGAATGGAACGCGAAGTCACGGGACTTTATTTATCGGGCCATCCGATGGACGAATACAGAGATGCTGTAAAAAGATTAGATGTTGTACCAATAGGAGACATTTTAGCAGACTACGCCCGGGAAGAAGGGAAACTGGTATTTAATGACAATCAGAAGATTGTAATTGCTGGTGTAATAGAAACGGTAAAAACAAAACCTACACGCAATAATTCACTTATGGCATACCTGTCTCTCGACGACGGAACCGGTAACATTGAGCTGCTTGCGTTTCAAAGAGTAATAGATGAATCGGGCGGATATATGCAGCCGGAATCACTCGTAATTGCATACGGAAAAATTTCGGAAAGAGACGAAAAAGATCCGCAAATTTTACTGGAAACACTGCGACCGGTAACAGATGCAGCAAATCTGACAGGACCCGCAAAAACACAATCTAAAGCACATAACCGGCAGTCAGCACAACAAACCGAGGATTCAAAGACAGACAAAACCTTATTTATAAAACTCAACAGTGAAGAAAGTCCGGATTATGAGAGATTAAAGCTTATTCATATGATGTTCCCCGGCAGAGAACAGATGGTTATCCACTTTGAAGATACGAAAAAAAATCTCGGAGCAAAGTGTGTAATCCACGAAGCGTTTTTAAGTGAACTATACGATATGTTTGGCAAAAATAATGTTGTAATCCGATGAATACAGCATTATAAGCCCGGAGCAGGAAGGATAGTTATTGTGGCCGAAACGATACTTTTTTACATTTCAATAACCGTTATTGCCGTTGCAAGTTATTTCCTTTACAGATTGCGACCTGTTGTTGCCGATGAACGCCGCATGAAGGGCTTTTATCCGATGAGTGTTGCGGCTCTTGCATGGATTGCCGTCGCAGCCGTCGATTTACTTGCAGCTCCCGAACACTTTGCATATACATACACAATAAAAGTTGCAATGTCAATTATCGTAACATATTTAACATTTTGGTTTATCCTTAACTTCACAGAATCAAAATTAACCGTTTCACGGGCTATGCGGATATTTTTGATAGTTTTACCGTTAGGTGATATATTTTTTCTCCTTACAACATCACTTCACGGTCTGTATTTTATAAATCTTAACAGTCCCGTTTTGCCAAGGACAATACCACCGACAGGGTTTTTGTTTTGGGTGCATTTAATTGTAATAACAATATGTGTAATATGTTTCTTTTTAACCCTTTACAGATATATCGTAAAGAACTTCCGCAAGTTTCCGCTTTTAATAGTAACGGGAGTAGCGGTAATAATACCGTTTGGCTTAAATATCGCTTTTGTGTTCAGACTTTTCGGAAGCACCCCGGATTTGGCTCCGATCGGATTCTTTGCCACTATAATGTTCTTTGCTTATTATTCATATTCGTCTTACATAAAAAGCTTTCAAACGATACACTTCAGAGATACTATGACCGCAATTACAAGCTCTCCGATACTTTATTCGGGTGTTTTTGAAGATGCGGTAATAATGATTGCAAAAGAAGGATGTAAAGCAATTGATGTGCAGGGCATATCCGTATGGAAGCTAACCGACGGCAATAAATCACTTACAAGAATCTGTGTGTATGATACAAGATCGGATAAAATCCTCGGGCAAACAAAACTCAACCTGGCAAAAAATGCAAGTTATATAAAAATCATTAACTCAAAGCAAATATTTGTAGTAGATGATCTGAAAATTCCAAATGCATTATCGGGCTCAATAAGGGATTACAATCCGACCCTATGCGCTTATATGGATGCGCCGGTCCGTGTAGGTGGTGAACTGTATGGAATCATAAGAGTCGAGCAACATCGGTGTCAGGCATATCCCGAAAGCCGTGAGTGGGGTGAAAAAGAACAAAATTTCATTGCAATACTTGCCAATTTTATTTCGGTCGCTTTGGAAAACACTGACAGGCACCGTCTTGAAGCAGAAATATCAGAAGCAAATAAACGCACAATGCTGATGCTCGATTCATCACCGCTTTGTACGATATTATGGGACAGTGACTTAAAAATAATAGACTGTAATGAAGCGGCGGTCAGATTATTCGGTCTTGCAGATAAAACCGAACTGTTCGAAAAATTCCTTACAACCTGCTCACCCGAATTCCAACCGGACGGGCAACGCTCAGGCGATAAAGCCGGAAGTATATACAGAGCAGCCTTGGAAGAAGGACATGCAATATTTGAATACATGCACCGCATTCCCGCCGACGGCTCTGAAATGCCGACCGAAGTAACCATAATAAGAGCGAGATATGACAGCGGTGATGTCATTATTGCCTATACACGTGACCTGCGTGAACATAATAAAATGATGGAAGGTCTGAGCAAGCGTGACAGACTTCTGATGGCAGTTAACCAGGCGGCGGCAATGCTGCTTACCACAAAAGACGGAGAAGATGTCAACGAGAACCTGATGGCAAGCATGGAGCTTGTCGGTCGTGCAAACAACGTTGAAAGAGTTCATATATGGAAGAATGAATCAATTGACGGAAAACTTTATCATATATGTGCATACAGCTGGTTCAGTGAATCCGAAGAAGAAATGAAAGACGCATTTAATGATTATAAAATCAATTTTGACGATGGACCGCGATGGCATGAAACGTTAGTCCGCGGAAAAAGTATCAGCGGACCGGTGTCATTGATGTCAGAAGTTGAACAAGAGTTTGTTGCACCTTTTGCTTTAAAATCAATAGCAGTTATCCCTTTATTTTTGGATGAGGAATTCTGGGGGTTCTTCAGTGTTGATGACTGTGTAGACGAGCGTGATTTCTCAAAAGAAGAAATCTCGATTCTGCGTTCTGTCAGTCTTATGATGGCAAGCGCAATAAACCGTCACGCACTAATCGCAAAAAGAACACTTGAAGCAGAAATGCTGACAGCCCGAAGATATGAATATGCAAGCGCACTCAGGGAAGTACTTGCAAGCATTACAAAATCCCCGACAATATCCGCAGGTGATTTAAAAGAAGCGGCGCGGGTCATCACACAAGCAGCATGTGAAGCTATGAGTGCAAGCAAAGTCGGGTTCTGGCGGTTATCTCCCGATGGCGATGCACTAATAAGCCAAACAATTTACAGTAATGATAACGGTATTGATGAAACAAATGTACATTATGATTTAACTATTCGTCACACATATGCCAAGCTGCTAAAATCAGAGAGATTAGTCGCAATGAACTCTGTTAAGGATATGAAAAAAGTACTGCCATTCATTCGTGAAGAAAATGCAAAAATGTGTGCGTCTTTGGAAGCTCCGATCTTTATTGACGGAAACCTTGCAGGTACTTTAAGCATAGAACAAATAAAGTCATCAAATTATCCCGAAGGCCGTGAATGGATGAGCGAAGAGCAAAACTTTGCCTCGTCTCTGTCCGACTTAATGGCACTTGCCATAACAGCCTATGAACGTAGAAAAGCACGTGAAGAAGCAGAACTTGCAAGTCAGACAAAATCAATCTTCCTTGCAAAAATGAGCCATGAAATACGGACTCCGATGAATGCAATAATAGGAATGGCAGAGCTTGCATTAAGAGAAGATGTATCCGATGCCGTCCGTGAACACATAATTACCGTAAAGCAAGCCGGCACAAACCTGCTATCCATAATTAATGACATTTTAGATTTCTCGAAAATCGAGTCGGGTGCAATGCAGATTTCCATAGACGAATATTCTCTGTCTTCATTAATTAATGATGTTATAAGTATAATCAGAATAAAAGCATTCGACTCTCAGTTACGGTTTGTAGTCAATATTGACAGTAATATTCCCAATGCTCTTATAGGAGACGAAACAAGAATCAGGCAGGTATTAATAAACATACTCGGAAATGCTGTTAAGTTCACGGAAACAGGATTTGTTTCATTTTCGTTGACAGGAAAATTTGATGAAGAAAAGAATCATGTAGAGTTATCCATTGATATTGCAGACAGCGGCAGAGGTATAAAAAATGATGACATAAACAACCTGTTCCAGGATTATTTCCAACCCGGTGAAGAACATAACAGGGAAATAGAAGGAACGGGATTAGGACTTGCCATATCAAGGAATATACTAAAAGCAATGAACGGCAGCATTTCGGTTGAATCAACATATGGCGAGGGAAGTATATTTACAATTAATATACCGCAGGAAGTATATAAACCCGACAAGATTGCTACTGTTGAGTATGCAGAAGAAAAATCAGTGTTACTTTTTGAACGCAGGGCAATATATGCAGAGTCAATTGCTTATTCTCTTAGAAATCTCGGTGTAAAATATGAGTTGGTAACAAGTGAAGACAGTTTTCTTGAAAGTTTAAAAAATGGATTTTCTTTCATACTTGTATCATATCTTCTCTTTGAAAGAAATAAAGAAGCCGTACTTGAACAAAGTCAAGGTTCTCAAATTGTTTTTCTGACAGAATTCGGGGATTCGGTACCGGCAGGAAGCTGGAACTCACTGTCAATGCCTGCGCATTCCATATCAATAGCAAGTGTTCTCAACCGTGTGACAGACAGTGACAGCTATTCTTACATTTATAATGAAAAGAATACCGTTAGATTTGTAGCTCCCGATGCATCGGTCCTTGTTGTCGACGATATAAGTACAAACTTAAAAGTGGCAAACGGACTGCTTTTACCGTATGAAATGACGGTTGATTTATGTAATAACGGCTTTGAAGCATTAGACGCAGTAAAAGAAAAACAATATGATATCATATTTATGGATCATAGAATGCCCGGAATTGACGGTGTGGAAACAACCAAGCGCATCAGAGCAATGGGAGAGAACAATCAGCATTACTCAAATGTTCCGATAGTTGCTCTGACAGCAAATGCCGTTTCAGGCATGAAGGAAATGTTTATGGAGAGCGGTTTTAACGAGTTTATGTCAAAACCGATAGACACAGGAAAGCTCGGGAGTATCCTTGAAAAATTCATATCCAAGGAAAAGAAAGTAAACCCGGGAGTTAAAATAAGAAAAGTTGAAAGCTCTCATGAAAAAATCAATATTGAAGGAGTAGACGTAGATAAGGGTATAATACTTACGGGCGGAACATTAGAGTATTACTTAGAGACACTTGTTACTTTTCATAATGACGGATATGAACGTTTGGATGAAATAGCCAAACACCTCAAAGAAAGAAATATATCAATGTATGTAACAAATGTTCATGCATTAAAAAGCGCATCGGCAAATATAGGAGCACAGCGCGTATCAGAGATGGCAGCAAACCTCGAGATGGCAGCACTTGATGATGATATGGATTTTGTTAACGATAACAATACCGCGTTTCTGAATGCATTTAAACAATTACTGATAAGAATAGACAAAGAATTATCCAAACAGAGTTTGGAAAGCAACAAAGATACCGTAAAGATAGATACCGGAGAACTTAAAAATATACTCAATCAGTTAAAAACAGCATTGGAAAATTTTGATATTGATGTGACAAACCAAAGTATTGATACTCTTCTTAAGGCATCTCTTACCGATGATATATTATCAACCGTCAGAGATATATCCAAGCATATCCTGATAGTTGAATACGATGAAGCGATTGAACTTATAAATAAAATACTAAATGACATAAATTAATTATTTTTATTATAATTATAAAAGGACGGTAATAAGCAGTATATGAAGATAAGCTTTTATGGAGCGGCAAGAGAAGTTACCGGGAGCTGTTTTTGTGTGGAAGCAGGCGGTAAAAAAGTTTTAATAGATTGCGGTTTACAACAGGGAGGAAATAACGGATTCGGTCATACATTTCCGTTTCACCCGGGAGAAATAGATTATGCGATTATAACACATGCACATATAGACCATTCGGGCAGGCTGCCGCTACTCGTAAAAAACGGTTTCAAAGGCAGCATTTTTGCAACGGAACCAACATGCAAGCTTCTCGATATCATGCTTCGCGACAGTGCGCACATTCAAGAACTTGAAGCATTGTGGGCAAGCAGAAAAAAACGCCGTGCCGGAGCAGCTGCAACGGAGCCGTTATATACAATGGATGACGCTCTTAGAGTATTTCCTTTACTGGTGCCGTGCCGTTATGGGGAAACAATCGATGTTGACGAAGCTGTGTCGTTTTTATTTACTGATGCAGGACACCTGCTTGGCTCAGCTTATGTAGAAATGTGGCTTTCCGAAGAGGATTTAACCGGCGGGATAACAAAAAAGAAAATAGTGTTTTCGGGAGATATAGGAACTCCCGGGCATCCTATTATAAGAGAGCCGGAGTTTGTGGATGAAGCGGATATTGTCGTTATGGAATCCACATACGGCGATAGAAGTCATGCACACTCTTTTGATACAGTCACAGAGCTGGCAAATGTTATTGAATCGACACTGGCAAAAGGCGGAAATGTTGTTTGCCCGTCGTTTGCAATCGGGAGAACACAAGACCTGCTTTATCATATTAGAGAAATTAAAGAACGAAAGCTTGTTAAATGTGTTCCGGATTTTTGTGTTTACCTTGACAGCCCGCTCGCAAAAGCAGCGACAAAGTTATACTCGGAAGAACTTACTGATTACCTCAATGATGAAGCTCTTGCTCTGATTGAGTCCGGTATACAACCTCTTGCATTCGACGGGCTTTTCATCATTGAAAGCTCTGAAGATTCCAAAAAACTTAACGATGACAAAACCCCAAAAGTAATTATTTCATCAAGCGGAATGTGTGATGCAGGCAGAATAAGGCATCATTTAAAACACAATCTGTGGCGCCAGGAATGTGCAGTTGTGTTCACCGGTTTTCAGGCTCTTGGTACATTAGGACGTATAATCGTTGACGGTTTAGAATCCAGTGTTTCTCTGTTTGGAGAAGAAATTGCAATACGCTGTCAAATCCATAATTTCAGAAGCATGAGCTCGCATGCGGATAAAAGAGAACTTCTTAACTGGATAAACAGTTTTAAAAAGAAACCGGAATGCGTCTTTGTGGTACATGGAGAAGAAGAAACGTGTAAAGGCTTCGCACTAAAATTAATAGAAGAAGACTATAAAGCGATAGCTCCGAAATACACATCGGTATATGAACTTGAGACCTTTGAACCCGAGTTTGAAGGCCGCGATCTTCTCAAGAAGAGTGATATGGACCGATTGGAACGAAGAGAGTCACCGGTTTTCCAAAGATTACTGCTTGCAGGAATGAGACTCGTGGAAGTAATCTCAAGAAACAAAGGCGGAACAAACAAAGACCTGGCAAAATTTGCCGACCAGGTAGATGCGTTGTCAAACAAATGGGACAGATAAAAATATTTGAAATAATCTGTATTATTGTATATAATCGTGGGACTGACATCCCCACAGGAGGCTGATATGTGCAAGATAATAGCTGTGGCATCCGGTAAAGGCGGCACCGGGAAGACAACGGTTGTTGCCGCTCTTTCTTCTTGCCTTGCTGTTCTCGGACATAAAACACTTTGTATTGACTTTGATGAACAGCTTAGAAATCTTGACCTTGCACTTTGTATGACAGACTTTACCGTTATGGATTTTATGGATGTTGTTGAAGGACAAGTCGATTTGATGGCAGCTTGCAGCGAATCTCCGATGATACAAAATTTATTCTTCCTGTCAGCTCCCGTAAAAAGTATTCTAAAAGAAACCGACCCGGCAGCCATTAAAGCAATGTTTGCAAAAATAAGAAAAAATTTCGATTACTGTTTAATCGACTGCCCTGCAGGAATAGGCCGGGGATTTAATCTTGCACACATGGATGCCGATATGTCAATAATTGTCACAACAGGTGACAATCCGTCAATTAGAGATGCAAACCGCACGGCATCTGCCGTTCGCGACATCGGTGTAGAAAACATTCGTCTGATTGTAAACAGATTACAACCAAAGAACCTGAAGAAAATTAAAACAACTATAGATGATTTAATTGACACAATAGGTGCACAGCTTGTCGGACTTATACCCGAAGATAAAAATATATTCTATGCATTACACGAAAATACACCGCTTATATTATATAGAAAAAGATTATCCGCATACGACTTTTTAGATACCGCACGTCGTATAGCCGGAGACGATGTACCGCTCGAGCAGTATAAAAGGTAAGGTAACTATTTATGAATATAGCTCTTTTGGCTCATGATAAAAGAAAAGAACTAATGGTTCAGTTCTGCATTGCATACTGCGGAATACTTGCAAAACACTCGCTGTGTGCAACAAATACAACCGGCCGCCTTGTTACGGAAGCAACAGGACTTCCCATTACACTCTATATGTCCTGCAATCAGGGAGGCAGCCAGCAGATAGGCTCACGAATAGCATATAACGAGCTTGACATGGTATTGTTTTTCTGCGATCCGCAACTGATTGAAGAATATCACGGCAGCGTAACGGAAATAGCAAGACTCTGCGATCAGCATAACATCCCCTTCGCATCAAACGTAGCAACCGCAGAAGTTTTGATTCATGGATTAAATCGTGGCGACCTTGACTGGCGAGACATCGTCAATCCGAAAACATAGAGGAAAGATTATGAACAAGATCAAACCGCGCACATTATCCGGGTTTATGGAGTTACTGCCTCCGGACCAGGTTTATTTTAATGCAATGATGCAAAAATTGCGTGATTCCTTTTCGCTTTTTGGCTTTACATCGCTTGATACACCACTTATTGAATCAGCTGACATACTCCTTGCAAAAGGAGGCGGAGAAACCGAAAAGCAAATCTATACTTTGCAAAAAGGTAATAATGACCTTGCGATTCGTTATGAACTGACGGCATCTTTGGCAAAATATGTCGCTCTTTATTACAATGATTTGACATTTCCGTTTCGCAGATATGAAATAGGTAAGGTTTACCGTGGTGAGCGTGCTCAACGCGGTCGCTTTCGCGAATTCTATCAGGCAGATATAGATATAATAGGAGACGGCAGCCTTGATATTATGAATGAAGCCGAGATTCCGAGCATTATTTATAAATGCTTATCATCACTGGGATTAAAAAGATTTACAATAAGGATTAATAACCGGAAAGTGCTTAACGGTTTTTTTGAAATTATCGGAATAACCAAACCTTCGGTTGATGTGATGAGGGTTGTCGACAAACTTGATAAAATCGGAACAAAGAAAGTATCGGAAATTCTTGTTGAAACTGTTGGAATATCACAGAAGCAAGCGGATGAACTACTTAAGCTGGTTACAAACAAAAGCGAGCCGTTTGGTGCATTGGATTCATACAAAGGCAGAAATGAAACATTTGACGGCGGTGTGGAGGAGTTGGCAATATTACGAAAACATCTGACCGATTACAATGTACCCGAAACACATTTTCGAGTAGACCTTTCTCTAACCAGAGGACTTGATTATTATACCGGCTCAGTTTATGAAACATATTTAACCGACCATCCGGAGGTTGGATCCGTATGCGCCGGAGGCAGATATGATAATCTTGCAGGTTGTTATACCGACAGGGAAATGCCGGGTGTCGGAATGACCATCGGGCTTACCCGTTTGTTTTTTATATTACAGGAACAAGGCTTATTAAATGCATCGTTTTTATCTGCACCTGCCGATGTTATGATTATTCCAATGACCGATGACTTATCACATTCCGTAAAGCTTGCAACCACAATGCGTGAATCCGGGCTGCGGGTATATATATATTCCGAAGATAAAAAATTCAAAAATAAAGTCTCTTATGCTGACAAACTTGGGATACCGTTTGTGGTTTTCTTAGGAGAAGATGAGATAAGCAGAGGTTTAATAAAAGTAAAAGACATGGCAACGGGAGAACAAACAATTGCCTCTTACGGGATTTTAACTGCAGGAATCTGCGATAAAATAAAGGAACTCCGCAAAGGAGCTCCGATTAAAGAAAAATAACCGAAAGTTGAGCTTTAAATGAAAAAATTTTTATATAGGATTTTTTGCGGATTTTTTTTGAGTCTGAGCATATTTGCACCGGGCTTCAGCGGAAGCCTTGTTGCAATAGCTATGGGTGTTTATCATGATCTTGTACGAATAATATCCAGCCCTTTTAATAAGCTCAAAGAAAAT
>Ga0123356_10004991_pt1 | contig 13608 bp, 13 predicted proteins | sample TergutEmb28metaG_2_FD_92546 | JGI IMG/M metagenome (GOLD analysis project Ga0123356, IMG submission 92546) | Embiratermes neotenicus P3 segment gut microbial communities from Petit-Saut dam, French Guiana - Emb289 P3 | ecosystem: Host-associated > Arthropoda: Insects > Digestive system > Gut ...
CGATTCTCTCTCTTGGCTATTTTTTTAATCGAACGATTCTCTCTCTTGGAAAAAAAACCTTCTTGGCTAAAGTCTATTACAAAACTCGTTTACTGATTGTTATATATAGCCAATTAACCTCTATCTGATTATAATCTAATTGCGATTTTATTTTAACGTAATATTTTGCATCAAATTCCAAATCAATTATTCCGTATAAGCCTTTAGTAAGAGAATAGCGAATACCATTTTCTGTTCTGCGGACATAATCGCTGCTTTTGCTAACCGGTTTTAAAAGATCAATATTATCGGAAAAAAGAACTTCCTTTTCGCTGGATATTTCTAAAAATATTTCATATTCCGCATTTTCTTTAAATAAAATATCTGCATCTATTAAAATATGATAACCCGGATACGGATCATCATCAGAAGGCCAATCCCAATCAGAATCAAACTCTACTATAAAGCTATTTTCTATATTTCTTTCTGTTTTTAAGTCAAAGCTTGCGACGCCTTTCCATCTTTCCATCCATTCTCTGGAAGGCTTAAATATACAACTAGTAAATAAAACGAGCAGTAAACAGGAAATAATTAATAATTTCTTGTTAATTTAACGCCTACCTTAACACTCTTACTCTTACATCGCTAATCATTGCACGTTCTGCAGTTGTGTCTCTGTCGCCTGATACATATTCGACGCTAACGATTGAATCTGTGATGCCGCCGCCAAGTGCGATTGGCGAGCGGTAGTAAACCTGATTTTCCCAGCGTAATGTTCCTTCCAGGATTAAAGTATAATCACCTGCTTGAACAACTGCGCCGTTAAAATCTGTGCCATCCCATGTATATGTAACAGATTCTGTTCTTGGAGTAGCGCCGCTGACTGCATTAACTTGCTCACGAGACATATTGGCACGGTTAGACTTTTGAATCCACATAGGAATCGATGTAGGGCGGCGGCTGTAACCGCCGTCTGCTGTCCAGCGTGATGCATAAAGTGTTTTTACATATTGCCCGTTTGCATCTTCTATCCAAATTGCATATTGGTTACTGGCAGAACCGCTCTGCCTTGTAAAATTAAAAGAAATTTCCGCAGTTGGTTCTGCAGCAGTAATTTCATGCGCCACTGTCGCAGCATGGGATGCTTGCGCCTGCGGTTTTCCAGTACAAGATAAAACTAAATATAATGACAATAAAATTAAAAATAAGTTTTTCATTTAATACTCCTGAGGATTAATTATAAATAAAAATGTTAAAAAAGACAATGACAGTTTTTAAAGAATAATTTGATATATTTAGGCAATGACTGTTTACGACGTCTGACCACTTATAAGTGGTCAGATGTAGAGCAGCGTAGCTGCTCGTAAACAAACAAAAAAGAAGCCTAACCACCTACCATAACGGCAAGTGGTCAGGCGCCTTTCCGAGAGACGTATCTGACCACTAAAATAATTATTTTAGCGGTCAGATTAAACTGCTTATTGCAGAAGCGATAAAACTGACTGACCTCTGTTGTTTGCCTGCGCTAACATTGCAATGCCTGACTGTGTAAGAATCATGTTTGTGGTGTAGCGTACTGTCTCATTCGCCATGTTTGCGTCACGTATGCGTGATTCAGATGCCTGCATGTTTTCTGCTCCAACGTCTAATCCGCGTACTGTGTGCTCAAGGCGGTTTTGGTAGGCGCCAAGATCTGCTCTCTGCTTGTTGATGATCTTTAACGCTCTGTCGATGGTTCCAATGGCACGGTTGGCACCGTCCGGAGAGGACAGTGTAATGAAGGTATCGTCACCGACTTCGCGGATACCAAGACCCTTCGCAGTCATTGTGCCGATATGCACTTGAATTCTCTGATCCATGTTTGCACCAATATGCAACCACATAGAAGCAGTAACCACATTTTCGCCTATTGGACGACCAAAGCGGCCTGTCAACAGGTTCATACCGTTGAATTGTGCGTGTGATGCAATTCTGTCGATTTCTGCAACAAGTGAAGAAACTTCGACCTGAATATACAATCTGTCTTCGTCGGAATAAATTCCGTTCGAAGCTTGCACAGCTAATTCACGGAGACGCTGCATAATATCCTGGGATTCCTGCAGATAACCTTCTGTAGTCTGAATGAATGAAATACCATTCTGAGCGTTTGTAGACGCCTGATTCATACCACGAATTTGTGATCTCATTTTTTCTGATACTGCTAATCCCGATGCATCATCACCAGCGCGGTTGATGCGCAATCCGCTCGACAATTTTTCCATGTTCTTATCCAGGAACACCTGGGTAACTTTAAGGGACCTGTCGGCAAACATTGCACTTAAGTTGTGATTGATTATCATATACTCACTCCTTTGGCTTTTCCGGCGCGTGTTTGAATAGATTATCCAAACATTTATGCACCGCGGCATCCATGCCGTAAGATAGTTGCTTTACAACTATCTTTTCGAGTTTCACCAACGGAAAAACTCATTTCATGTTTTAGAACCTCTGCATTGCTTGACCTTAAGACAAGTAAAGGTTCTTGTGTGGATATTTACGTAACACGCAAACACCCATGTGCCATGCGTCTCCTGCGGAGCCGCTGTAGTTCCTACGGAACTACAACAAAACCCTACTGGAGCTGCGGCAGTTCCTTAAGGAACTGCAGAACCCCCGACCCACCGTTCCCGGAAGGGTGAGGCAACCGAAAAACCTTCTCTAGAAAACTTTAACAAAGCTCCTAGAGGGTTTTCCCGTTTCACTTCTAGTATCGGTGTTAGAAAAATATGCTTTAGCAGAAAAACGCTATGGAAAGTAAGTTTGTTTCATACTAGAATAAGAGCATGGATAATAATTCCTTTTCCCAGGTAGACCTGATTCGCGAGGTTTTTCACTATCAAAGCCGATTCGAAGGTTCTACCATGGTGTTTAAAATTGATTTTCCCGTCACAGAAGAGCCTGGTTTCCCAGGGCTTGTGAAAGATCTTGCCCTTTTGGCAAAAACTGGCTTTAAGGTGATTATTGTCCCTGGAGTAAAAGAAAACATCGATGCAGTATTTAAACAGCATGATATTGATTTTGCATATACACCTGCAAATGATTTCCCGGTACGTGTTACCACTTCGCAGGCGATTTCTTATGTAGAAATGGCTGCTTTTAACGCCGCTAGCAGGTTTATGACCCTGCTTTCTGGCAGTCGAGTCGATGCTATAATTGGTAATTTTGTCAGGGCAAGGGGATTGGGTGTTTTAAATGGAATAGATACAGAGCATACAGGCACCGTAGACAAGATTTACGCCGATTCGCTTACAAGAGTGCTGAATTTGGGAATGATCCCTATTCTCCCCTGCATTGGCTGGAGTCCTTCGGGAAAGCCATATAATGTGCCAAGCGACGAAATCGCCCTAGCTGTTTCTAAAGCGCTTGGAGCTATCAAATTATTTATTGTTACAGCCCAGGATAGCATGAATGTCACAAGGCTTACCCCAAAAGAAGCCGAAACAATGATAAATTCGGGTTCTGGTCAATTCCAGAAAGAGCTAAAATTAGCCCTAAAAGCCAGCCAGGCAGGAATTCACAGGGTACACATAATAGATGGAAGAGAAGAAGGCGCTGTTTTAAAGGAACTTTACTCCAATTTAGGCATTGGCACTATGGTTTATATCGATGAATATGACTCGATTCGAACCTTTCATTCCAGAGATTTGCCGGATATCTTAAGGTTAATGCAGCCTTTAATGCAAAAAGGTCTCCTTATTAAGCGAAGTCCTGAGCAAATTCAGGAAAAAAAGGGCGATTATCATGTTTTAGAGATTGATGGTTCGATCAGGGCTTGCGGCGCACTGCATGATTGGGGTGAGTCTCAGGGAGAAATAGCCGCAATTGCAACAGATCCTAACTATACCGACCTTGGATTGGGCAAAAATATCGTTGGTTATCTTGTAGAAAAGGCAAAAAAGAGCAAAATTAAGCGTGTTTTTGTGCTTACAACTCAATCTCAGGATTGGTTTGAGGCTTTAGGCTTTAAAGAAGCATCGATTGACAGTCTGCCCGAAGAAAAACGCAAGGTTTATGATCAAAACCGAGGCAGCAAAATCTTCGCGCTTAATTTATAGAAGAATTTTTAACCACGAACGACACGAACCCGAGCTTCGATATCGGACAGCGAGTTCGTGAGGTTCGTGGTAGAATAAAAGAATAATTTTATGTCTAGAACTGCGGTATATACAGGTTTGGTTCTCAGGTTGCGCTCTTCGGGTGAATCCAACAGCGAGATTACTCTGCTCACTGCCGAAGAAGGTATTATAAAAGCGACCGTATTTGGCGGAGCAAAAAGCAAATTACGAGCTCACTGCGCGCCGTACAATTCAGGTCAAGTTTGGATCTACCGTGATAAAGCAAAAGACTACGCAAAACTCAGCGATTTTGACGTTCATTCATGGAGAGCAGGCTTGCGCGAACTTTATGAGCGAACTATGACAGCAAGCGCTATTGCGGATACTATTCTCTCATCTCACGGCGGCGGCGGCGAGTGGGCGGCAGCTTTAAAACTTGCGGCAGATACGCTTGATGTGCTGGAAAACGCTAACGAAGAATTATGCGGCAGATTACTGGTTCATTTTTTATGGCGATGGGCAGGCTTTTTAGGAATACAGCCGCATGTAGAAGATTGCGCTAACTGTGAAACATGCAGCGAATACAAATTAAACTTAAACCTGGGCTGCTGCAAGTGGCTCTCTACGGTTGAAACGCTTGAACCTGCTCAATTACACCGCTACTCTATGGATAACAAATCATTTAACGAAGCAAAAGCGCTTACAACTGCGGTTTTAACAAGCGCAATCGGAAAACGTCTTACAAGCTGGGATTGGTAAAAAAGAGTCTATTAATAACTCCACTTTTCCGCTACCATAAATCAACATGAAATGGGAAAAAAAAGAGATTTCCGGCGATCAGGTTAAAGAAATTTCTACAAAATACGGCTGTGATTTGCTGACTGCCTCGATACTTGTGCGCCGTGGTCACCTTACAGGCGATTCTATACGTTATTTTCTGGAAGACGATATCACTTCTTTGCGAAACCCGTTTGCAATGGATGGAATGGAAGATGCTGTCGAGCGTATTATTGCCGCAAAAGAAGAAGGCGAAAAAGTACTTGTCTTTGGAGACAGCGATGTTGACGGCATTACAGGAACTGCGCTTCTTGCAGGTTATCTTGAAAGTATCGGCATGGATGTCAGCTGGCGAATTCCAACAGGAGATGAATCTTACGGTCTTTCAATTGAAGCGGTTGAGGATTTTGCGTCAAAAGACGGCACTTTAATAATTACAGTAGACTGCGGCATCTCACGTTTTGCCGAGATAAAGCGCGCAAACGAGCTTTCTGTTGACGTTATTATAACAGATCATCACGAGCCGCAGGATAATCTTCCGCAGGCGCTTGTTATAATTAATCCAAAACTAAAAAACTCATCATACCCGTTTCGTAATTTATCAGGCTGCGGCGTTGCTTTTAAACTTGTTAACGCTCTTCGTTTTGCGCAAAAAAGCGAATTGTATAATCACCAGATGTGTCTTTTAAATACAAGACCTGTAAATGACGCATGGATTATTGAAATTGCCAAAATACGAAACCTTGTTGTTATAGACACTTTAATAGAAACAATAGTACCTGGAATGATCTCTGTAAACGAAACCAGACTGCCTGCATTTCTTGAAGGTCAGCATATTTGCTGCTGGGATGCGCCGCTGCATACTCAAACATTTGTAAAACTTTTTGGCAAAGGCGTTGAGTTTGGATTGTTTGATATATCAGGACAAATTGGCAAAGAAATACCGCAGGCTTCAGGGCAAAGCCTTCTGCGGATAAAAGAACTTTCAAAAATTGCGAAATACTCAGACAAGGAATTAAGCGAGCTTGATGTTTTTATTAATCTTTTTACATCGTATGCGCGGCTAAAAGAAAAAAATACAGCAGATGCGGAAGCCGAAAGCGCAGATATTCAACTTGCCGCTTTGGGAACTATTGCGGATATAATGCCGCTGTTAGACGAAAACAGAATAATCGTACGAAGAGGGCTTGAAGCTCTGGAAAAAAAGCCCAGAGCCGATCTTTTGCAGCTTCTGCAAAAACTTGATTTAGCAGGAAAACATTTTGACACAAAGGATATTTCCTGGAAACTATGCCCAAGTATAAACGCAGCGCGCAGAATGGGAAGCGCAGAAACTGCAGCTGCGCTGTTCTTTGAAAAAGATCCAATTAAAAGGGATAAACTTGCAGGTGAACTTGCAAAAATGAACGAAAACCGCAGAGAGCTTGAAGAAGAAACATGGGCAATGATCGAATCTTCTGCCTATAAAAGTTTTGATGAATACGAGCAAAAATTAGTTGTTGTATTCAGTGAAAAAATAAATAAAGGTGTTACAGGTTTAATGGCTCAAAGAGCCTGCAGGTGCTTTAATGTGCCATCTATGGCAATTTCAATTTGCGATGAAGTTTGCACAGGTTCAATTAGATCGGCTAGAGGATACAATGTTCATACTTTGTTTGATCATTGCGGCGATTTATTTATCGATGCAGGAGGCCATCAGGCTGCAGGAGGCTTCAGCATGGAAATGAAAAATTGGGATTCATTTTTAGAGCGGTTAAAAAATGCAGCAAACGCCATTGAGTTTGAAGAAGCGCCTGACGTAGAAACAATTCAAATTGACGCTGAACTTCCGCATGAGTATCTTACTCCTGAGATACTAAAATTGGTGGATCGTTTTGAACCTTACGGAAATCTAAATAATCCTCTTGCCTTTATGACAAAAAAAATATCAATAAAAGATATCAGCTTTGTAGGAAAACCGGATGCAAAACATGTTAAGATGTCACTTGATGCAGGAAAATACAAATGGTCTGCTCTGTACTGGCAAAGCGCAGAACGTGTTGCAAACAAGGAATTCAGCGTTGACGATAAAGTAGACATTGTTTTTAATGTCGTTCGTGAATATTTTAGAGGCAATGAAACACCGCAAATTGTAGTTGTGGATCTTAAAAAAAGCAGTTAAAGGGGTAAAACATGGCAAAACGTTTATTGTTTTTAGTTTTAATCAGTTTTTTACTGCTTACTGCCTGCGCAGGGCAGCCTGTTGTTTCTGCTCAGGTTAAGTACGCAATAATCCCTGAATCTCCTCGTCCCGGAGATCCTGTAACCATCGGCATTAATACTACTGTTAAGGAAGCTTTATTGTTTGTTAATAATAAACAAGTTGCAAAATCTCTTTTCTTTACTGTTCCTGCCGAAAGAAGAAAACCCGGATTTATGGCAGCATTAATTACCATTCCTTCTACAGTCGAAGCAAATGAAGCGGTCATAATATTAAACGATGAAAATGGTCTTGTATATGAGATTCCGCTTAAAATATCACCCAGAGAGTTTAGATCCGAAACACTGCGGCTAACCCCTGCTTTAACAAGCCTTGTGCTAGATCCGGATCCGATAAGAACCGCAGAATCCCATAGACTTTGGGAGATACTATCTACAACAGGAGATCATGTCTACCATTACGGTAATTTTGTTTTACCTGTTACATCAACAAGAAGAACAAGCCAATTTGGCACTCGCCGCATTAATGCGCATTCAGACGGCAGAAGAACTACATCCATACATGCAGGCGTTGATTTTGGAATACCTACCGGAACTGAGGTACGTTCCTCAGGGACTGGAAGAGTTGTTCTGGCTCGAAATAGGGTTCTAACAGGCTATTCTGTAATAATCGAACATGCTCCAGGGGTATACTTTATGTATTACCACCTGGACAGCGTTAGCGTAAAAGAAGACACAATAGTGGGTACAGGAGCAATAATTGGGCTATCCGGTTCTACGGGGTTTTCGACAGGTCCTCATTTGCATTGGGAATTAAGGGTAAGTACCGAAAATACCGATCCTGACGCTTTTATAGACCGCCCGCTTATTGACAAAGATTTGATAATCAGTAAAATTTACAATTGAGCAGTATGTTTACGTCGTAAACCGCCATAAGTTTACGCCATTAATATGGTGTAAACTGCCATAGAGTGGCAAACAGCCACAGCAAATCTATAAAAAGAGGAGGTGATTTTAATTGGCACACATTACAGTAGACGACAGTGAGATGCTTGAAAAAGCTATCAAACGGTTTAAGCGCATGGTAGAAAAAGAAGGTATTATCCGTGAATTTAAGAAGCGGGAATACTATGAAAAACCCTCCACTATCCTTAACAGAAAAAAGAAAGCTAATGCCCGCAAGTTAATGAAGAGAAATCGCAAGGGCAAGGGTGAATACTAGAAGTTTATTTCCCAGAATTCTTACCACGAACCAGCACGAAATAGTACCTTCGGTACTTACACGAACAAAGGTAATATATCAAACAGCAGGTTCGTGGTTGTTCGTGTCGTTCGTGGTTATTATTTTTCTTTCATGTACTACTGCTCCTCCTGTTTCGAAATCCAGTGAACCGCTAATATCCTTCGCTTCCATAGAAGATGTAGTGCCGCAATGGCTGGCATTCAGCGAAGGGATCGATTATCTTCATGGAAAAATAACTGCTCCAAGGCTGGAGTATCATGCATTAAGAATCAATCTTTTTTCTTCGGCAATCGAAATTGTTGTTAAGGGAGGTGCGGCAAGCGATGACGAGAGCGTTACTTTAAGCACAAAAGTTTCCAGTTTTGTTAGAGACAACGAACTTATTGCAGGTATTAATGCTTCTCCTTTTGATATAACCTCTTCCAGAGAAAGACAGCCTATTAAAAACATAGGTATTGTTGTTTCAGACGGTAAACTGCTCTCTCCTGTAAATAAAAATTTTGACGCTTTTGTTCTTTACAAGGACGGCAGCGCGGCAATTGTAAGCCAATCTTCTATCGAGTCAATAGAAGATATAAAAAACGCTGTTGGCGGCTTTCGTCAAATATTAAAGAACGGAGAACTTACGCAAAGAGCTGTCCAAAACGAATCAAGGCATCCACGCAGTGCTGTGGGGATTTCGGCTGACGGCAGATTTATGTATCTGCTTGTAATTGACGGAAGAAGATCCGGCAGCATTGGCGCTACGGAAAAAGAAACTGCTGTTATTCTGCAGACTCTTGGCTCATTTGACGGAATAAATCTTGACGGCGGCGGCTCAAGCGCTCTTGTTCTGCGATATCCTGATAATACAATAAAAACTGTTAATAGACCCATTCACAACGGCATTCCTGGAATGGAACGAGCAGTTGCAGGATGCATAGGCATATTACTAAATAGTTATTAATCTTTCCATGGAAAAATAAAATTCTTAAAAGTACGAACGCCTGTTTTTTCACGTTCTTCAATTAACAATTCATCCCATGGAATTTTTCTGCGATCTGCGCCTGGATTTGCTTCCAGCCAATCATATTTTAAAAGTCGAAGGCGCAGAGCTTCGTCAATATAAAGAAGCACGCCTGCAGGACCTGGGAACATAAAAACCAAAACAACAGAAAGCATTAGAGCTAAAATATTATGTATTATAAGAAATACAGCCAAGCCTGTGTTATCGAGTGAAATTAACATGCATTTTTTAAAAGATTTAATTACATTTTGTCCAAGGCGGGCGTACACGCTGTAATAAAATTGAAAAGAAAGCATGGCAAAAAACAACAGCCAAATAATGATCATCGATAAAACAAGACCGATAACCGAACCCATAGTGCTGTAAAAAGGAATAACAATATAAATAACAAGCAGGAAAATAAGCAGAACAATAAACATTGCAATACCGGCAGGCCATGCATATTTAAAGTTATGGATAAATTCTGCGTATGTAAAAGTACCATAATCAGAAATTGTTTTTACAGTAAATGCAACAGCTGCCAGATAAATTGAACAGATCAATGAGCCTAAAAAACTAAATAATATTAAAAACACAGTAGAACTAAAAAGACTTGGAACTAACGCGGGTAAAAGGAGAACTGCCGAACAAATAAAAAACCCAAGATTAAGCACGACTACCCTGAACATATTATCCCATAAGTCATACAGAGTTTTTCTTAATAAAAAGCCAATCATATAAAAAATGATAGCATATTGCAGAACAATAGTCGAGCCTGTATAATTAAGTCTGTCCGAACTTTACCGGGCAGACTTTGTATTTTCACAGCCTTTTGGCTGCAAAAATACTATTTTAAAGGAAGAAAAACTATATGATAGTAATGAAGTTCGGGGGCAGTTCTGTCGCAGATGCAGCTCGCCTTCGCCATGTTTCAAGCATTGTAAAGTCTCAATTAATTAAAAAACCGGTATTGGTGTTATCTGCAATGGGAGACACGACAGATCATCTCCTGGAAGCCGCAAATCTGGCTTTAAAAGAAGGAAAGGTTGATGTTAAAGGCGTAGAAAAGCTGCACCAGGAGACTGTTAAAGCGTTAAAACTTTCCAGTGTTCAAAAAGAAATTGCAAGTCTTTTGGATGAACTTTCCAGGCTGCTGTCAGGTATTGCCCTTATAAAAGAACTTACTCCCAGAACAAAAGATTATCTTGTATCTTTTGGAGAGCGGCTAAGCGTTAGAATAGCGGCAGCTCATTTAAAAGCAATTGGATTGAACGCAAGAGCGTTTGACGCCTGGGAACTTGGGTTTTTATCTGATTCCAATTACACCAGCGCCGAGTTGTTAAAAGACAGCTGGGATTTAATCCCGGAAAAAGTTCTGCCGCAGATAAAAGGAAACGTACTTCCTGTTGTTACAGGGTTTATAGCAAAGGATGCAAAAGGCAGCATTACTACATTGGGGCGCGGCGGTTCAGATCTTTCGGCAACAATGATTGCTGCAGCCTGCAGAGCTGAAGAAGTTCAGGTTTGGAAAGATGTTGACGGAATTTTAACGGCAGATCCACGTATTGTAAAAAACGCAAAGCCTGTTCAGCATGTCACTTATGACGAAGCGGCGGAGCTTGCCTACTTTGGCGCTCAGGTACTTCACCCACGTGCTATGCAGCCATGCATGAAAACAGGAACTCCTGTTATGGTAAAAAACTCGTACAACATCGATGCGCCAGGAACAAAAATAGCAAAAGCGCAGGATGCAGAAAAAAAAGGGCCTCCTGTCCGAGCGATTACTTCCAAGCACAAGGTAACCCTTGTTGATATTGTCTCTACAAGGATGGTTGGGCAGTACGGATTTTTAGCGGAAGTTTTTTCTGTCTTTGCAAAGCATAATATTTCTATCGATATGGTAGCGACAAGCGAAGTATCGGTATCGCTTACTTTGGATACAGCATTTGATTTAGCCGAAGTAAAAAAAGAACTTGGCAAAATTGCAAGCGTAGAAGTTAAGACAGGCAAAGCGATTGTTTCGATTATTGGCAATGTAAAGCGCTCTTCTGAAATCTTGGCAAGAGCGTTTAGAATTTGCCAGTTAATCGGCGTAACCGTGCAAATGGTTTCGCAGGGAGCTAGCAAGGTAAATATTAGTTTTATTGTGAACGACAGTGAAGCAACAGAAGTTGTTAAAGCGCTTCACATAGATTTCTTTGACGCCCAAGAAAAGCAAAAGGGGTCTGCGGACAAAGCCTGAAGGGATTAAAAAGAGGAGTAAAATATGAATTTAGCATTGATTGGCTACGGTAAAATGGGAAAGATGATTGAACAAGTCGCTATTGCTGCAGGGCATAATATTGCAGTCATTGTTGACCCGTTCGCAGAAAATGCCGCAAGCGGAATAAAGATAAACAAAACAATTGAAGAAGCGGACTTTAGCTCTGTAGATGCGGCGATTGAATTTACACAGCCTGATACTGCGGTTGCAAATATCATCGCTTTGGCGGAAAGAAAAATTCCTACTGTAGTTGGAACAACAGCCTGGCATGGACGTATGGACGATGTAACCAGTGCTGTCAACACAGCAAACAGTTCTTTGATATGGGCTTCAAACTTTTCCATTGGCGTAAATATGTTTTACCAAATAGCATGGCATGCAGCCAGGCTTGCAAATAATTTTGCAGAATACGATGTCGGCGGTTTTGAATCTCATCATAATAAAAAAATGGACAGCCCCTCGGGAACTGCAAAAATACTAGCAGAAGGCGTACTTTCCATAATTGACAGAAAAAAGAAAATTGTTTGGGAAACAATAGACCGCAAACCTGAAGTGGATGAACTGCACTTTCCCAGTCTGCGGCTTGGCAATGTTCCAGGAACGCATAGCTTGTTTTTTGATTCTCCTGCCGATACAATAGAAGTTACCCACACCGCAAGAAGCCGCGAAGGTTTTGCTTCGGGTGCAGTGCAGGCAGCAAAGTGGCTGACATCGCAAAAACGGCAGGGTGTTTTTACCATTGACGACATGATGAACGAGCTGTTCACTAAATAGGAGAATTAATGAGACTGCGTCTCATTTTCGATTTAATTGCCCGACCACTTGATTCAAGTGGTCGAACTAAATAGGAGAATAACATGACAGAATTTCGCGGAGCATTTACAGCGATAGTAACACCAATGACAGAGTCTGGAGAAGTTGATTACGAAGGTTTTAGAAGGCTTGTGCAGTTTCAAATCGCAGAAGGAATCGACGGCATTGTTCCAATGGGAACAACGGGAGAAAATCCTACTCTGGACGAAAGCGAAGAAGATAAACTAATAGAAATTGCTGTAAAAGAAGCAGCAGGAAAAATAAAGGTTGTTGTCGGCGCAGGTTCTAATGATACCAGACACATGGTTAAATATGTTGAACGCGCAAAGAGAATGGGAGCGGACGCCGCTTTAGTAGTAACACCATACTACAACAAGCCAAATGACGACGGACTACTCCGCCACTTTGAAGCGGCTTCCAAGCCTGGCATTCCAATTATCGTTTACAATATTGCATCACGCACAGGCAGAAATATTCAAACATCTCTTTTAAAGGAAATTGCCGCTCTTCCAAACATAGCAGGCGTAAAGGAATCATCGGGAGACATTGGTCAAATGGGCGATGTTGTAAGAGAAATCGCAATACCCCGTAACAACAGCAACAAGTTCTGGGTGCTTTCAGGCGACGATGGTTTTACGCTTCCTTTAATAAGTATGGGCGGCGATGGAGTTGTATCTGTTGTTTCAAATATAGTGCCTGCAAAGGTAAAAGCTTTAACCAAGGCTGCGCTCGAAGGCAGGTTCGACGAAGCGCGCAAAATACATTACGAACTTATACCGCTTATAAAGGCAATCTTTGTAGAAACAAATCCTATCCCAATTAAGCAGGCTCTAATGTGGGCAGGTTTGCCCGCAGGTCCAGCACGCCTTCCGTTAGGCAAACTTACGCCTGCAAGCGAAGCCGTGCTTAAAAAAGCAATGGCGGATTTGGGCTTGTTAAAATAGGGTCTTCCAGAAAGAATTAGGAACCACAGAGGACACGGAGTATAGGCAACTGTAGTTGCCCGGAGGTTTTTGCACGAAAACCTTATCTCCTCCGTGAAACTCCAAGCTGTTCGTAGGACAGCAGTACTCCGTGGTTTAATTCTTATTTCTTCTTTTTCTTCGGTGCAGCAGGTTTCTTTGGCGCGGATGCCTTGGGCTTCGGTTTTGAAGCGGCGGCTTTTTTTTGCGCAGGCTTTGCATCGGTTTTTGCCGCAGGTTTTGCCGCTTTTGGTTTGGCTGAAGTCTTTGCTTTAAGCGCAACTTTCACTGGC
>Ga0123356_10004992_pt1 | contig 13607 bp, 12 predicted proteins | sample TergutEmb28metaG_2_FD_92546 | JGI IMG/M metagenome (GOLD analysis project Ga0123356, IMG submission 92546) | Embiratermes neotenicus P3 segment gut microbial communities from Petit-Saut dam, French Guiana - Emb289 P3 | ecosystem: Host-associated > Arthropoda: Insects > Digestive system > Gut ...
ATAAGCAAATCAGCGAATATATAACCGAAGTGAGCGGAATCGTTATTCCTCCGGAAAAATATTATTTGATCGAAACAAGGCTTTCAAAACTGATGCTTGAATCAGGTGCATTATCTTTTGATGAATTTTACAAAAACATAAAGACATCCGTACAAGACGATTTGACACAAAAAATCATTAACGCAATTACGGTAAATGAAACATTTTGGTTTCGTGATGCTGTTTTATGGAAGTTCTTTGAACGCGAAATGCTTCCTATGTTTGTAAAAAAACTTGCTTCAAATAATAAAATGCATAAAATAAGAATATGGAGCGCCGCCGCTTCAACCGGTCAGGAGGCATATTCAATTGCAATGTGCATTGATAATTATCTAAAGCGAAACAATATCTCCGATATATTTTTATCGGATTTTGAAATAATCGCAACCGATATTTCAGACCGTGTGCTTGATATCGCAAAAACCGGCAGATACGATAAAATCAGTATGACACGCGGTATTAGCGAGCACTACAAAGCGGCATACTTTACAGATACCGGCTCGGCTTGGGAGTTAAAGCCCGAAATAAAAGATTCCGTTAAATTCAAATGCTTTAACCTAATGAATGAATATAGAAATTTCCGTGCTTTTAATGTAATTTTCTGCAGATATGTTCTGATTTATTTTCCGGATTTTTTAAAACAGGAAATAATCAAAAAAATGTATGATTCACTAATTAACGGCGGAGTATTGTTTACCGGCAGCTATGTGTTGTATAATATGTTAAGAGATGTATTTAATGCGGAAGAATATGAGAACCTGACATATTATTCCAAGACCTGACTTTACCGGGACTATTGCATGGGAGGTTTGTATGAAAATATTGATTGTTGACGATTCATCGGTTATGAGAAAAGTTATTAAAGCCGCAGCCGATGTGCTTGATTTGGAAACCGAAGAAGCACAAGACGGTGTTGAAGCTTTAAGGATCCTTTCGGAGCGTTATAATGAAATCGATTTGGTTTTACTCGATTGGAATATGCCCGGGAAAACAGGTTTTGAAGTGCTCGAAGACATTAAAAGCAACGATAACTATAAAGACATTCCCGTCATGATGGTTACGACCGAAGGACATAAAACCAGCATTGTCGCAGCCGTTCGCGCAGGTGCCGACAACTATCTCGTTAAACCATTTACGGTTGATGAACTGGAATCAAAAATTGTTGAATGTATCGGAAAAGGAGGCGGACTTTAATGAGTGCACTTAAAAAGCTTGGTGATATTTATATAGAAGCACTGACCGAAGTAGTTTCTACAACTTCCGGTATATTGCTTGATGTCGACAGCAGAAAGTCAAATAAAAATTTTGATGAAGTAACCGGTGTTATGTATTTGCACGGACAAAAAACCGGCATGCTGTTTATCACGGCAAAAGAATCCGATATAAGAATCTTATGTGCCAATATGATCGGTGCCAAACCCTCGGAAGTATCAAAAGAAGAAATAGACGATACAATGTGTGAGCTTGTAAACATGACTGCAGGCCGTGCAAAACTGCAGCTTGGCGATACGGAGTATATGTTTTCACTCCTGCAGCCCTTCGTTATAAAAGGTAAAAATGTCTCAATCGTCACAAAAAGCATAGCAAAAATAGAAGCGGGATCCTTGACAAACGGAAATATCACGGTTCGCTTCATAGTGGTGTATTAATTTTGAATTGTTTTAATTGCGGTGCCGAACTTCATAAAAATGACATTTTTTGCATTAACTGTGAGACTCCGGTATTTACCGATGATGATCTGGAGCTAATGGCAAATATTGATTTTGACAGCAATGCGGATGATTCTTTTTCCATGTCTTCATCCGGTAAGCTTTTTGACAGCCTGTCACTGAAAGAAGACGGAGAAAGCGGTGAGCAGCAGGATGATGACGGCTTGCCGGACAGATATGTACGAAAAAGATACACAAACCGCAACGCAATAATAATAACCGCCGCTGTGGTATTATCCGTGATCATAGGTATCATAGTATTCATTTGGATCGGTCCTTCAAGACCTGCACCGGACGTAAATACACCTCCCGTCACGTCACCTCCGCCGGGCAATAACGGCAACGATACCGACCCGGACAACAACGACAGGGAGGTTCCTCCCGATATAGTTTATACCGTCAGCGGAATAAACTTGTTCAACAACGGCCGTCTTCAGGTTGAATTTCATGTAAACGTAGGTGAAACGGTGATATTAACATCCGGACTTGTTCCCGAAGGAGCGGTTTACGATGTTTTATGGTCAAGCAGCGACACCGAAGTTATCGAAGTAACACAGACCGATTCAAGCGGTTTCGAGGCAAGAATTGCCGGAGTAGGTCCCGGTGTTGCCGACATCGTAGTATCTGCCGGCGGCTTTGAAGAAACTTATGTTGTTTTCGTAGACAATCTTTCTCTTACCATACAGTTTGATAATGCGTTAAATAATGAAGACCTGCCTATCTGGCTTACAATTGCATGGATAGACGAGGACAGAATGGGTGAGCAAATAGTCTTTGAAAGGGATAAGGAAAACCAGCTTTGGATAATGGAAAGCGCAGCGGAGCGCGGCCCTGTAAACCCGACATTCGTAAAAGAAAACGACAGAATATTAATCACCTTCCCCGACACCGACAAAGTATATTTCCTGTTTGATGACAGCATGGGCTTCTACGGTCATCACGGAGCACCCGACAACGAAAACTTCCTGTGGTGGTTTAAAACAGAAATCATAGAACCCGAAGGATAGGGGCACATTGAACACGGAAAGCCGTCAGAAACCGCTAAAAAGCCGTCAAAATCGACGGTTTTTTCTTGCATTTTTCAGGCTTTTGTGGTATAAGTAAGTGTTGGAAAACACATTATATATGAAGATGAAAGGTATTTTTTATGAAAAAGTTTAAATTAATACCATTTTTAATTATTGCATTTGTGCTGTTGGCGGGTGTGACAGGTGTTGTGGCGTTAAGCTTCTTACAAGAAGGCATTGAAGATAATGTGCTTGTCACTGTCTCAGGGACGGGAGACTTGGGTAACATAGACGGAGACGCTGATGAAACACGTTTTGCGCTGCCTCACGGTTTATGCTTCGACAATAACGGCAACCTGATAATATTCGACACATACAACGCAGGCATAAAAAGAAGCTCCGACGGGAGTACCGAAACCATTTTAGGGTTTTCGGAAGCAATAGACGATTTCGGGTTCATTATGCCGGGCTACTTTGACGGAGAAAGAGCGGATGCACTGTTCGGACGTCCGACAGACGGAGTTTACTCATCCGACGGAGACCTTTTCATTGTTGACAGCGTAAACAATGCGATACGAATACTCCGCGGCGACAGAGTATACACCTTCGCAGGCGGTACACAGGGACATGCAGACGGCAGAAGAGGAAATGCGGGCTTCGACAATCCGATGGCAATAGCAATAGACAGTAACAACAATCTGTATGTCACCGACACATTTAACCATACAATACGCATGATCACCCCGGCAGGAGTTGTAAGCACAATAGCAGGCAGTCCCGGAACACGCGGTTATGCCGACGGCAGCGCCGGTGCTGCTCTGTTTAACGACCCGTCGGGAATAGCCGTTGACAACAACGGAGTGATATATGTCGCCGATACAGGCAATCAGGTAATAAGAAAGATAGAAAACGGCAATGTGACAACAATAGCAGGTATTGCCGACCCGCCTGAAGACGACGAGGAATACAGCCCCGCAGGTTATGAAGACGGACCGGCAGACTCTGCAAGGTTCAACTCCCCGCACGGTCTGTACCGGGTCAACGGGGTGCTTCTGATCGCCGATACAGGCAATCATACCATTCGCGCACTTTTGGCAGACGGCAACGTGACAACAGTTGCAGGCAGCGGCACACCCGGCGATGCTGAAGGTATTCAGGGCGAAGGCATGATGAACAAACCGACAGGTTTAGTATACAGAAACGGCGTGCTGTATATAGCAGATACGCTTAACAACAAAATAAAAGCTGTCCTGATCAATGTGATTGGCGGTGAGATTGCATGAAAAAGAAAAGAATACTTTCGTTAATCATAACAGCCGCAATGCTCCTTGTCACATTCCCGGCATTGGCAACGGTTGATACCGTCACCTCCCGCAGCTTTGTGATAGACAGTGTAGACGGCAAAGATGCAACCATGACCAAAGGTACGGCACGGCAGTTTGCGTTACGTCAGGGAACAAGACTCGGCAGCGGCAATACGGTAAATACCGGAAGAAGCACAACAGCAGATATTAAACTTGATGACAACTCGCTGGTCAGAATGAAGGAATCGACAAAGCTTGACGTGAGCAAGGCGACAAGAAACGAACTTATGCTGACCGTCGTAAGCGGTTCGATTGCAATCGACGCAGGTAAACAACAATCAGGCAGCTCCACAACCATCAAAGCGGGCAACACAACAATGGGCATACGCGGCACATTGTTTACCATAGTCTACACAGAAGCCGGTATGAGAATCATCATGCTTGAAGGCTCCCTTGAAATAGAAACACCCGACGGTTTGTTTACCCTTGAAACGGGACATATTCTTGAATACCCGAGCGGAATGGGTATCGACTGGTATACCGAGCTTGATGAAACCATCGGCTTGGAAACGGGTATATTCATGCTTGAGTTAAGAAAAATACCCGACAGCTTCACATTAGAGCTTATAAAAGAACATGCAGAGCTGCTCATTGAAATCGGTGTAATAACCGAAGAAGAAGCAGAGCTGCTTGATGACCTGATAGCCGAACGTTTAGCCGAAGAAGAAACACGCTGGGAAGAAATCGAAGCCGGACGTCACGAAGAAGTGGAACAAACCGTCGAATTCCTCCCCGAAGACACAGACACGGAAACGGAAGACGACGATGACGATACAGGCGACGGCGGCACACCCCCTCCGGAACCTCCGCCACCCGATCCGGAACCAGAACCACCACCACCGCCTCCTCCGCCACCACCTCCACCACCGGAACCACCTGTGTTATCAATAACAGCACAACCTGCCGCATCAACTACTGTTACAGCCGGCAGCATAACAGAATCATTGACTGTAACGGCAACATCAACACAATTTACAATACTGACATGTTCATGGTATCTAAATACAACAAACAGTAACACCGGCGGAACATTTGTTTACAGCTACTCAGTGGAAGATGATGCGGTGACCACAACATACGATTTAGACCCCGGACTTAATCCGGGCACATATTATTATTACTGCGTAGTCAGCGCAACAGACGCAACAGATATTCACTCAACTGTCGCAACAGTAACCGTGGTACCGCAAGGCACAATACTAATCACCACCGCCGCCGAGCTTGCACTCATCGGCAATGACCCCGGCTATCCATTAAACGGCAGTTACTTCCTGATGAATAACATAAACGCTGCCACAGGCGGCGGTCCAGTCACCTCCACCATCGGCAGCGGCGGTATATTCACAGGCATATTTGACGGCAACGGGAATACTATTGATGTAAATATTTTAGCTCAATCAAATAATGATAGCGGATTATTTAATAGTATAACCAATGGTACAATCAGAAATCTGAAGGTATCCGGTTCTATATCAAGTGCCTGGTCCAATATCGGAGGAATAGCCGGTATGAACCATGGCGGCCGAATAGAAAACTGTGAAGTGTCAGCCAATGTCTCTGCCGGGTCTTCCGGCGGCGGCATAGTAGGATATAACGACGGCACGATAACCGGTTGTACCGTAAGCGGCAATGTAACAAGCACCGGCGACTTTATCGGTGGTATTACAGGCAGTAATGAAGGTATAATAACAAACAGCAGTTCTTCCGGCACTGTGAGCGGCAAAGATTTTGTCGGCGGTGTTGCGGGGAATAACTATAGTTCAATAACAGGCAGTTCTTCTTCCGGTTCAATAAGCGGTGATGAAAGAGTCGGTGGTGTAGCAGGTTCAAATAACGACACAATATCAAACAGTTATGCCACAGGTAATGTGAACGGTACAAATAGTGTCGGAGGTGTTACAGGGTATAATGAGGGTTCAATATCAGGATGTTATGCGTCAGGAAATGTAACAGGAACCGGGATGTGGGTAGGCGGTATAGCCGGCGAAAATAGTTGGGCTACCATATCAAACTGCCAATATTACACAGGAACAGTAAGTGGAGATAGATCCGTTGGAGGTATCGCCGGAAACAACGGACAAGGCACTGTGGAAAATTGCGACGCCTATAATCCAAGTATATCTTCTAATGATCCAATAGATATCGGACGCATCGCAGGACAACCTAACGGTACTTTAACCAACAACCGTGCAAATCCTGCCATGCTTGTGAACAATCAGATTATAACTGACGGCGACCCGGACTATGGAGCAAATAATATACATGGAGTAAACATGTAAAGCAAACAAACGTGGACGGTTCTTCTGACGTGGTGTTGATAGAACCGTCCCTGTGATAAAATTCTGCTTAGAAGTTAAAATCACTATGCGTTCCTGTTCGGGTTAGCGTTAGTACAAGGATATTCTTTTCTATCTTGTAGATAAGCAACCAGTCAGGTGTGATGTGACACTCTCTGTGTTTTCTCCAGTTTCCGGTTAATGCATGGTCTCTATTATGCGCCGGAAGCGATTTTCCTTTTAAGAGTTTTTCCACAACTTCTTCGAGTAAGGAAATATCGTAACCTCTTTTTATTGCAGTCTTTAAGTCTTTTCTAAAGCGAATTGTGTGGTCTAAACTATACATCGTATTCCATTTCCTCCCTCACTTCGCTGAGTAGTTCGGAAAAATTTGAATAACGTTTTCTACCTGTCTCTTTACTAACCCGCTCTGCTTCCTCCAGTGCGGAGATTGTTTCAATATTGTACTGCGGTAACTGCATATCAAATGGTAAACCATTATGCATTAAAGACTTCTTAAAAAAAATATTTACTGCATCGGAAACAGTTATTCCAAATGCAGAGTATAATTCCTCAATTGCTTGCTTTACATCCGGTTCTGTTCTGATATTAATTACAGATGATTTTGGCATATTCCATCCCTCCATATATTTATATTCAGATTGTAACACATAACACATACAATAACAATACAATTTGTAAAATATGGATTGAATGGCATGATAGAATATGGTATATTTAAGCAGAGGTATAGTATGACAAATAAAAACCGTATCCTTAAAAAAGCGATTGGGTGCCTGTTAGTGACAGTATTAATGCTGACTCTTTTTCTTACGGGAGCGCTTGACCGTTTTGAAAACTCCGCCCGTGACAGGCTGTATCGTGATTTTGGTATCATCCATCCGGATATATTTGTATTCGGCATTGATGAGGAAACACTGATAGAGTTTGGACCGTTTCAATTCTGGTCACGTCAGATAATGGCAGATGCCATCAGTATACTCAACAGTGAGCCGGGTTGGGAGCCTGCCGTTATTGCGGTGGACGTATTGTATTCGGGATACAGCAACAACCCTGAAGCTGACGAAGCTTTAGTTTGGGCGGCAGAGGAAGTCGGCAATGTGGTATTCGGCGCGATGTTGTCTAAAAATTATCGCGGTGAAGTTGTTACATTTGAAAAACCGTTTAAAGAACTCGAGGCTGTATCCGTTTACGGTATATTAAACACAATAGTCGACCCGGATAATATTGTACGCCGTGTTGAAGTCAGCCCTGATGTTTTCGGAAACATCGAGCAGACATTTGCCGAGGCTATATATGAAATGTATATGTGGGAAGAAGTTGAGATACCGCCGGGGATAAGTAACCCCATGCATCTTACTTTTACAGGCGGTGTAGGAGACTTTTACGGAGCGGTCGGGCTTGGAACATCGTTTAAGGACATTTTCGACCCGGATTTTGACCCCTCCTTTTTTGCCGATGCAATCATTCTTATCGGTCCATATGCATCGGGGCTGATGGATTCTTACTTCACTGCCGCCGACCATATGAATCAAATGCACGGAGTTGAAATACACGCCAACATCGTACAGATGTTTTTGGACGAGACCTTTAAAGGTTTTGCACCGTTTTGGGTAAACCTGCTGATACTTATAATGTCAATGCTGATCTTCAGTCTTGTCTTTCTGCGGTTCGGCGACCGTATTTCCGGTGTTTCGGCGTTTTTGTTCGCGGCAGCTTACATTTTCTTTAACTGGTGGCTTTTCACCACGGGAACGATTATTTCACTTATCTATCCCCCGCTATCGATAATCGTACTGTATGCTTTTTCATTGGTATACAATTACATTATCGAAAGAGCCGAGAAGAAAAAAATCAAGGATATGTTCAGCAAATATGTAGACCCCAAGTTAGTGGACGTTCTGATACAATCGGATGCAACACACGGCGGTATCGGAATGAAAAAACACTTTGCCGTATTGTTTGTCGACGTACGCGGATTCACGCCCATGTCGGAAAAGCTAAAAGATGAGCCGGAGACAGTAGTGCATATCCTAAATGATTATTTAGATCTGACAGCCACATGCGTATTCAACAACGGCGGCAGTGTCGACAAGTTCATCGGTGATGCGACAATGGCACTGTTTAACGGTTTTACACCGTTAGAGGATTATACATACAAAGCCTGCAAAGCGGCATATGATATAGTGGAAGGTGCTGCTGCGCTTAATGAACAAATTAAAGAAAAGTTCGGCTTCGGTGTCGGCTTTGGCGTTGGTGTGCACTGCGGTTACGCGGTTGTCGGTAATATAGGACCTCATTTTCGTAAGGACTACACCGCCATCGGCGATACGGTAAATACCGCCGCGCGTCTTGAAAGTAACGCTGCACAATCACAGGTGCTTATAAGCAAGGAGGTTGTGGAGGAATTGGGAGAGCGTATAACTGCAGAATCGTTGGGAGAAATCACGATGAAAGGCAAAGGCGCGGTAGAAGTGTTTGCGCTTACGGGTGTACATTAATATGAAAATAAAAATATACGGGTCAAGGGGTTCCATGGCGTTTTCGGACAAAACACATACGCAGTACGGAGGAAATTCGTCCTGTACGGTTTTGGACATAGACGGACACATTGTTGTTTTGGACTGCGGCTCCGGGCTTTTTAAGTTTTATATGGACAATACGGAGCGTTTCAAATCCGCTTTTAAGCTTGATATTCTGCTCTCGCACCTGCACCTCGACCACATCATCGGTTTCTCAATGTTCCCGCCGGTACTGTCACCGGACAGCGATATCCGTATTTTCACACGCTCAAGAAACGATAATTCACTTGTATCGCAGGTTTTTGAACCGTTTAAGCCGCCAAACTGGCCGGTAAATATAGCAGATGTCACCAAAGCAAAAATGATTGAAATCATAGATGAAAAGCCGTTTGCACTCGGAGACGGCATAACCGTCACACCGTTTTTTACCGAGCTTCACAATCAGACATCTGTTTTCCGTATAGATGCGGAAAAGTCAGTGGTATATCTGTCAGATTATGAAATACAGGAAAACATGGACAAACATGAGAAGCTGATCGCTTTCTGCCAAAACTCCGACCTCGTTATTTTAGACACATGTTTTATGTCGGAAGATTACCCTTCGCGGCGCGGCTGGGGGCATTCGACTATTGAGGACGGAAAAGCACTTGCTAGAGCATCCGGTTGTAAGAAAATGGTTTTTTCGCATATTTCACCGATGTATGCCGACATGGTTTTGGCAGATGTACAGGAAGGGTTGGATGATTCAAGATTTCAAATCGCTTTTGACGGAATGGAGATGGAGATATGAGTAATGAAGGAGCAGTCGCAGGCATGAACAAAAACATAGATTATTCAAAAATACTTGAAGCCGTTGTAGCGTTCAGCGGCGAAACAGACTATACCAAACTGATGGGTATCGTACTGACCAAAATGAGGGAAATAACCAACTGCGAGGCGGGGACTTTATACATGGAGCGCGATGATAAGCTGTATTTTTCTATCGTGCAAAACGAACCGCTCGGTATCTTCACCACGGAGGAGGACACCGGCATACCGCCTGTTGACCTGAAACAGCAACCCATTGAAAACGTGTGTGCCTATAGTGCTGTTCACAGCAAGATAGTTAACATAGATGACGTTTATACAAACGAAGAGTTTAACTTTCAGGGACCTCGAAAATATGATGCAATGACAGGGTTTCGGACACAGTCTATGCTTGTGTTCCCACTTTCCGATCTTCGCGGTCACGTTATAGGGGTTATCCAGCTTCTTAACTCGCGCGACTCTTCGGGAAAAATAATACCGTTTGATTCAACATGGGAGCAGATTATATGGTCACTTTCATACATCGCTGCTACAGCTCTGATGAATGTGCGGTACTTAGCAGAGATTAACGATCTTTTCCATTCATTCGTCAAGATGATGACAAACGCAATTGATGAACGCTCACCCTACAATGCCAACCATACGGTTAATGTAGCCGGTTTTACGCAAAAGTTTATACAGTACCTGCGCGGCAGGTTCCCGCCGGGTACACGTTACCATTTTGACGAAAGCTGTGAAGAACAGCTCGTAATGGCGGCATATCTGCATGATGTAGGCAAAATCGTAACACCGCTTGAAGTCATGGACAAGTCGACACGGTTAGGTGCCGGTCTGCCGTTCATAATTCAAAAACTTGCAATTAAGCGGCTGTGCGAAAAAGTCAGATTATTATCGGGAGAGATTACAAAAGATGAATACAATAATCAAATAAAACAGCTTGACGATACAAGGCTCTTTATCGAGAGGATCAATGAGCAGGGTTTTCTGCCGGACGAGGATCTGGAAAGGGTGAAAACTCTCATAAGCATTACATACCCGGACGAAAACGGTGATGTTTGCAGGGTTTTTGAAGACAAGGATATAGAAAACTTAAGCATAAGAAAAGGAACACTAACCGATAATGAGCGCCTTATAATGCAAGAACACGTCAGAATAACCGAACGGCTTCTCAACAACATCAAATTTAATAAACAATACGAACGTGTCCCGTTCTGGGCAAAAAGCCACCATGAATTTATCGACGGAACAGGTTACCCGTACAATATCGCCGGCAACACAGTGCAGGACGAAGTGCGTATTCTGACGATGATGGATATATTTGACGCTCTGATAGCACGTGACAGACCTTACAGAAAAGTAATGCCGTACGAGCAGGCAGTAAAAATCCTGCAGTCGATGGCTGACGAAGGCAAAATAGACAACGATCTCCTGCAGTTATTTATAGAGAGCGGAATCGGAACAACAGATTAAAACACGAGAAAGCGGGGACGGTTCTTCTGACATGGTGTCAGTAGAACCGTCCCCGTGATATTTGAAATATAAATTACCCAAGTATGCCTAATGCGAGTACAACGAAGTTTACGATAAAGAGGAATGTTGCGATGTAGATTATCGGGTGTACTTCTTTTGCTTTGCCTCTCATGATCTTTGCAATGATGTAGAAGAGGAAGCCTGCAGCTATACCGTATGAGATGTTGTAGGAAAATGCCATGATAATGACTGTCAGGAATGCGGGTAAGGCATCTTCGAAGTCGGACCATTTGATTCCGGTAAAGGATTCAGCCATGAGAACGCCGACTACTATAAGTGCGGGGGCTGTTGCTGCGGCGGGAACGATGCCGAACAGAGCCATAAACGGAAGGCAGAGAACAAACAGAAGTGCTGTAAATACTGAGGTCAGGCCTGTTTTGCCGCCGACGTTGATGCCTGCTGCGGATTCGATGTATGTGGTTGCGTTTGATGTGCCGACAAGAGCGCCTATCGAAGTTGCTGTTGAGTCGGCGAAGAGAGCTTTGTCCATTTTGGATTTAAAGCCGGAGCTGCTATCGAGTGCCTTCATATCAGCTTCGTCAAAAATTCCGGTTTTTCTGCCGGTTCCGATAAATGTGCCGACCGTGTCGAAAGTATCGGTGAGGCTGAATGCGAAAATGACAAGAATTGCGGGTAGAATTTTTGCGGGATCCGAGAACATGCTTCCGAGTCCGGGATTTCCGAAGAAAGAGAATGCAACGTCATTTACTTGACTCATACCCGAGAAATCAAATATTTTTGAAGGTAATTCGGCATATCCTGTTAATACTGCGATTAATGTGGCGCCTATAATTCCGAGTAACATTGCTGCTTTGACTTTTAGAATCATAAGTACAACGATTATTACAAGCCCTATAACAGCTATAATGGCTCCCAGATTGTCGAAGTTTGCAAGCGCAGGGATTATTGATGCGTCTGTGACGACTGTGTGGGTCGCAGGTGTAATACTTTCGAGTGGTCCGCTGCTCCAGTCGGATTGTATTGCAAACCAGCTGAAGGGCTCGCTTGTAAAATTAAGCCACCCGGCATTTTTAACGCCGATGTATGCGATAAATACACCTATTGCACCACCTATGGCATTTTGCAGGCTTAGCGGGATAGACTTGATAATGTGCTTTCGGACTTTTGTGACTGTGATAAGGATGTTGATGAGACCGCATATGAATACCATCGCCATTGCTTCCTGCCATGCAAAGCCCAGACCGAAGCATACGGTGTAAGTAAAAAATGCGTTCAGACCCATACCGGGTGCCACTGCATACGGTACATTTGCAACCAGTGCCATAACTAATGTGCCTACAACTGTGGCAATAATTGTTGCAATAAATACGCCGTACCATAATGGGACTCCGTCTGCTGTTTGCATTGCAGCAGATAATATGTCAGGGTTGACGAATATGATATACGCCATTGTGAAGAATGTCGTAATACCTGCTATCAGTTCTGTCCTGACATTTGTGCCGCTCTCTTTTAGTTTGAAAAATTTGTCCATACTTTACCCCTTCCAAAAATGATTATACGTCTTTAAATAACCCTCGGACACATTATATACTATTATTTGTAAAAAAAAAGAGTCAATTTAGTTAAAATATGTTATTATTTTATTACATTATTAATCAATGATAGGAGAAACCCGGTATGAATGAGTTTTACAGTATGAAAATTGCGGGACTTGAAAGGAATCTGCCTGTTTGTCCGATTAACAATAATCTCAGCATTGCAGCATTTGTAATGTTCGGAGATGTGGAAATAACCGTTGCCGCAGCAAGCGAGCTGTTGAAAATCGCACCCGAACACGACATCCTTGTGACCGCCGAAGCCAAAGGAATTCCTCTTGCCCACGAAATGGCACGTCAAAACGGCGCATCCACATATATAGTTGCAAGAAAAGCCGCCAAACTGTATATGAAGGAAGTATTTACCGTTGAGGTAACATCCATTACGACGGAAAGAATTCAAACACTTTGCATAGATTCAAAAGAAGCCGCCCGTATGAAAGACAAAAGAGTGCTTATTATCGACGATGTAATAAGCACAGGCGAATCACTCAGAGCTATGGAAAGCTTGGTTAAAAAATCCGGAGGCAACATAGTCGGAAAAATGGCAGTCCTTGCCGAAGGCGATGCGCATTACCGCAAGGATATATTATTTTTGGAATATCTGCCGCTGTTAAACCCGGACGGAACACCAAAATAACAGTGATTTTTGAAGAAGTAAAATTGTAAGTTGGGAAGTATAATGCGTCAATTTCTTGAGCGGTTTTCCACAATAAATATGACAGAAGGAAGCCCCTGGAAAAAACTGTTATTATTTACGGTACCACTACTGATAG
>Ga0123356_10004993_pt1 | contig 13605 bp, 8 predicted proteins | sample TergutEmb28metaG_2_FD_92546 | JGI IMG/M metagenome (GOLD analysis project Ga0123356, IMG submission 92546) | Embiratermes neotenicus P3 segment gut microbial communities from Petit-Saut dam, French Guiana - Emb289 P3 | ecosystem: Host-associated > Arthropoda: Insects > Digestive system > Gut ...
AAGCTTTTTGGCGTTTCTCTCGGTTCCGGGTTCAAAACCATTGAGCGTCTTGCCGTCGTACTCAAAAGAAAAATGCGGCGTTTCCAAAAAAATATTGCTGATATTCATACGAAAGTTCTCCTTAAATATAATAAATTAAATTTTAATCTCTGTTTCTCATGCGCTCGAAAACATACGCGAAAATAAGGCCCACAAACAAGATCGCGAGCCCCGGCACCCCATCTGTCAAATCTATCCCCAGAGACAGCTTGATCTCCTGCGGCTCGCACTTTATAAACCTCGCGGCCAAATAATAATTGTAAAAGCGCATCATGAATCCGATCAAAACGCTCCCGACAAAAACGCAGAGCCCGATAAACATCACATAGCGCGGATTTTTTTCGTCGGTTATTTTTTCATAATCCCCCGACCCGATGCTCGAGAGCAGCGCGGCCAAAAACCTGAATATGGGCGCCAAGGTGAGCAGCGTGCATATAATTACGAATATCCCCGCGAAAAGCACCGCCTTTATATCGTCCAGCACCACGTTACCCGCCGCTGTGAGCACTTTTATACCGTTGCCGAAAGAGATTTCGTACTCAGTTATCCGGCCCGCTTCATCCGCGATTTTATGCATGAAGGGGGGCAGAAGCATTTTTTCGACCTCCACATTCGTGAAAAACAAAATCACGGTCAGAATAAAACACAAAATGACAAAGAACACGGAGACATAAAAGAGAATATTGAAAACAGGGCCTGCCAATTTGGAAACGAAAGACATGTATTTGTAATTTTTTCGCATACGGCGCCGCTCCATTCACTTTTTCACTTTTTCACTTTTTTACTATTTTTACGTTGTCCCCGCCCAGCAGATTCTCAAGTTCGCTGAGACACACCGGGTCCATCGTAATTCCCGGGTTTTTTACCGAATATATTTTTTTCGTGCTTTCGTCGTATATCTTGACCTCGGTTTTTCCGTCGAACAATTCTATGAGCTGCATCGCTTTGTTATACGACGCGTCTTCCATTCCGGGGACTTTGAGGTACAAGACGGAAACATCCCCGTTTTTTTCGTACGAATCCGGCAGCGGCCCGGGGCTTCCGTTTTTTTTGAGTTTTATCACGCTGTTTAAAAAAATCTTCGGATTTTCTTCTTTTCCGGGGGAAATATTGCCCTGTACCGCGATTATGTTTCCCGGTTTCAGTTCCTCGATAAACTGGTTGTATTTTTTGGGAAAGGCCACCACTTCAATCGAGGCGTATTCGTCCTCAAAGCTGAAAAACGCCATGCTGTCGCCGTTTCTCGTCCTCTTGACGTTGAGCTCCCCTATAACCCCCGCAACCGTTACGAATCTGTCCTCTTTTTCTTTCGCGGAAAGGGGCGCCTCTGCGGAAGTCCCCTCAAAAACGCGGGCGTCGCCTTCGGGATCCTCCTGGCCCTCGTCGGCTTCCTCGAAAAATTCCAATACGCCGGGTATCGACAGCGACCGCAGCCTCTTTATCGAATCTATGTATTCGTCAAGCGGATGCCCGGAAAAAAACCGTCCCGCCGCTTCCTTTTCCATCGCCAGGAGCTCGTTGAGCTCCATTTCCGGTATATCCGGGTAAAGAACGTCAAAATCGCCGGAGATCGCGGCGCCGGCTTCGTCGTCAAAGGCGAACATGTCTATCTGCCCGTCTATATTCGATTTTTTCTCGTTTAAAAGGCTGTCGATGATGTCCTCGTATTTGGCCAGCAGTTTGCTGCGAAAAGTCCCCAGCCTGTCAAACACCCCGCATTTGATCAGCGCTTCCACCTGGCGCTTGTTGAGCTGCTCATAGTTTGCCATCCTGAGCAGAAAATCGGAAAAAGACCTGAATTTTCCGTTTGTCTCCCTCTCAAACAAAATATTTTTCAAAAACCCGGCGCCGACGTTTTTTATGGCCAGCAAACCGTACCTTATCCCGCCGCCGGAGGCGTCGATTGTGAAATCCGGTTCGCTCAGGTTTATCTCGGGGGGCATTATCTTTATATCCAGCCTCGAGCATTCGGCGGCGTATTCGCTGAGTTTTTCCGTTTTGTTCAGCACGGAAGTCATGAGGGCGCACAAATACTGCTCTTTGTGGTAATATTTCAGATAGGCGGTGCGGTACGACAGCAGCGCGTAGGCGACCGCGTGGCTTTTGTTGAAGCCGTAGTTCGCAAATTCCGCGATTATATCGAATATCTCCGTCGCCGCGTCTTCGCCTACGCCGTTTTTTTCACAGCCGGCCAAAAAGACCGCCCGCTCTTTTTCCATGACCTCCTGGTCCTTGTGCGACATGGCCCTTCTCACTATATCCGCGCGGCCGTAGGAATAGCCGGCCAACGTCCGGAAGATCTGCATTACCTGCTCCTGAAAGATTATGCAGCCGTATGTGCTCTCGAGTATTTCCTCCAGCTGCGGCGCCCTGTATGTTATAAGCTCTTTGTTTTGGCGGTTTTTCGTATACAGCGGAATCAGCGCCATCGGCCCGGGCCGAATCAGCGCGTTGAGAACGGTCAAATCCTCGAAATATTCGGGTTTAGCCGCGATCATCAGGCTTTTTACCCAATTCGCCTCAAACTGGAAAATCCCGCCGTTGTTGCCGCTGGCATACAGCCTGTATATCTCCCCGTTTTCCAGATCAATTTTTTCTATGTCGAAATCCCTGTATTGTTCGGATCTTTTTATGTATTTGACCGTGTTTTCTATTATTGTCAGGTATCTCAGCCCCAGCAGGTCTATTTTGAGCAGCCCCAGGGCGGCCACCGTGTTCATATCGAACTGCGTGACGCGCTCGCCCGTGCACAGCGCGAGGGGCACATACTCCCAGACGGGGTTGTTTGTTATCACCAATCCAGCCGCGTGGATCGAAGAGTTGCGCGGCATCCCCTCGAGTTTCATCGCCGTGTCCACAAGGTTTCTTATCCTGTCGTCGCCCTCGTAGCGCGCTTTCAATTCCTTGACTTCCTCGAGCGCTTTTTTTAAGGGCCAGTTTTTATTCTGAGCCTGAGGTATGAGCTTGGCTATGGCGTCCACTTCGCTTATGCTCATGTTCAAAACGCGCCCGACGTCCTTTAAGGCCTGTTTTGAGGCCAGCGTGGTGAAAGTTATGATGTGCGCGGTGTTGGCCTCGCCGTATCTTTTTTTGACATATTCCACCACTTCCCCGCGCCGGTCCTGGCATATATCTATGTCGAAGTCGGGCATGCTGACGCGTTCGGGATTCAAAAACCTCTCAAACAGCAGATTGTATTTTATCGGGTCCACGCCGGTGATTTCCAAGAAATAGGCGACTAAGCTGCCCGCCCCGGATCCCCTTCCCGGCCCTATCGGTATATTCTGGCTTTTGGCGTAGTTTATGAAATCCCAGACTATGAGGTAATACGCCGCGTAACCCATCGATATTATGACGCCCAGCTCGTATGCGAGGCGCGTTTCGTATATATTTCGGTCTATTCCGGGATTATCTTTTTGATATTTCTCAAAGCCCGCGCGGCTCAGATTTGCAAGGTAATCTTCTGGCGTTATGCCTCCCGGGGGGGCGTATTCGGGCAAAAAAGTCTTTTCAAAACTGAGCTCGACGTTGCACCGTTTGGCGATTTTCACGGTGTTTTCGAGCGCGTTGTCGTATTCTTCGAACAATTCCTCCATTTCCCCGGTGCTTTTGAGGTAAAATTCGTCCGTTTCAAAGCCGATCGGGTTGCCGTCTTCGAGCAGTTTGGCGGTCTGTATGCAGATCATCACCGCCTGGGCCCGGGCGTCTTCTTTGTTTATATAATGCACGTCGTTGGTGGCCACCATGCCTATTTGGGCGGCCTGCGAGAGCCTTGCTATCCGGCTGTTCACTGTGAGCTGGTCGGGCAGGTTGTGGTTTTGAAGCTCCAAAAAGAAATTGCCCTCCCCGAAGATTTCTTTTAAGCGCAAAGCGTGGGCTTTCGCGGCCTCGAAGTCGTTTTGCAGCAAAAACTGCTGGACAAATCCCGCCAGGCACGCCGAAAGCGCGATTATGCCGCCGCTGTGGGATTTAAGTATATCCAAATCGACCCTCGGCTTGCTGTAAAACCCCTCCGTGTAGGCCGCCGAGACCAGATATATCAAATTTTTGTAGCCCGCTTCGTTCTCCGCCAGCAGCACCAAATGGCCGATGTCCGCATCCTCGCTGTGTTCCTTGTCGAATCTCGTCCGTTTCGCAACATACACCTCGCAGCCCAGAATCGGCTTGACGCCTTCTTTTTTGCAAGCCAGATAAAACGCGACCGCGCCGAACATATTGCCGTGATCCGTGATTGCGGCGGCCGATTGCCCGTGTCTTTTCGCGGCTTTCGGTATTTCGGAAATCCGGCAGGCCCCGTCGAGCAGGCTGTATTCGCTGTGCAGATGCAAATGGACAAAATCCCGTTGTGTTTTTTGCATAAACAGACCATCGTTTCAATTATTTGTTTTTTATTTTTTTTATTATATCAAATGCCTCATAGAGGTTGTCAATCACAAAGTCGGCTCCCGCCCCGAATAAAACCCCGCGCTTAAACGAGGTGGTCACGGCCACGCAGGTCATGCCGGCGGCTTTTGCCGCCTTTACCCCGCTGACCGCGTCCTCTATCACAAGCGAATGCTCCGGGGCCGCTCCCGCCCTCTCCGCGGTTTTTAAAAATATCTCCGGGTCGGGCTTCTTGTTTGTCACGTCCGTTCCCGAAATCACGTAAAGCGGATGTTTCCCCCTTTTACGCGCTTCACCGCTTGTCAGCACCTCAATCGAGCGCCCGAGCTTTATTTTCTGTATATTTACTTTCACCTTGACCAAATCCGAGGCCGAGGCGACGGCGCACGAAAGCCCGGCGCCGGTTATATTGTGTATCAGTTTTTTCGCTTTGGGGAACACTTTCACCCTGTGTTTTTTTGCCGTATATATCTCATAGGCCCGCGCCTTCAAACCGGCGTCATACGGTTTGCCGTACTTTGCGGCCACGCCGCCGATAAATTTATCGTCCCCCATGCCCGTAAATTCCTTAAAATCCCCGTAGGCGGCCGCAATCCCGAATCTTTCCTTAAGCGATTCGATTGAAGCCAATGTTATCGCGGGCTCGGAATCCACGAGCACTCCGTCCATGTCAAAAATTACCAATTTCAGCATCGATTTCTTTTTCACCCCCCGAATTTTATCTATTTTGCCGCCATGACCACTTCAAAATCGTATATGTCGCCGTTTCTGTAAATTGTGATCGTGACCCTGTCGCCGGCTTTGTATTTCATTTTCAGGTCATACATGTCCTGGGTCGATTCCACGGGTGATCCGTCCAAGGCCACTATTATGTCGCTGAGCTGCAGCCCCGAGCCCTCGCACGGGCCGCCTTCGATTATTTCCGATATCTTCCAGCCCTGCGGTATGCCGAAAAATTCGGATTCTTCCTCCGTCACGGTGCCGCCCTTGAGTCCGAAACTCACTTCGGATTTGTCCGCGTCCGCTCCCGAACCGGGCAGCCTTGTGATATTCCCCGGATTGGCGATTATGTCGTTTAGTACTTCTATCGCCGAGTTTATCGGTATCGCGAAACCCATGCCCTCGTATTGCGTGGAGGCGAGCTTCAGCGAGTTTATGCCCACGACCTGGCCTTTCATGTTTATGAGCGGGCCGCCGGAGTTGCCGAAATTTATCGAAGCGTCGGTCTGGATGACGGTCATCATTTTCTCGCCGTTTACATCGAGCGTCCTGTTTGTCGCCGAAATTATGCCTTTTGTCGCAGTCCAGGCGAATTCGAGCCCCCCCGGGGTTCCGATCGCCACGACGTCCTGGCCCTGGACCAATGCGTCCGAATCCCCGAGTTCCGCCACGCGCAGCCCTCTCGCCTCTATTTTGACAGTCGCCAGATCCGCGGTCTCGTCGCCGCCTATAAAGCTCGCTTCATAGACTTCGCCGGATTGGAGCGTGACCATTATTTTGTCCGCCCCTTCGACCACGTGATAATTGGTGGCTATGTATCCGTCTTCGCTCACCACAAATCCGGTGCCCACGCCCCGCGTCGTGTAGGGCTGGCTGTTTCTGCCGAAATACCTGCCCCCGGAGACTTCCGTTTCAGTCTCGATGCAAACCACGGAGGGGTTCACTTTCGCTATCGCTTCTTCCGTCGTCAGCCACGGCGAATTTTTCTTGTCGGGGATCGTGATGAGCGTGTCCTCGAGGGATTCGGCGGCGCTGCCCCTGGTGTCCTCCACTGCGTCCCTGTTTGAAAGCACCGCGGGCGGATCATTTGTTTTGCCGCCGTTTTCCGCGGCGGCCTGGTTTATCATATTGCCGCCTAACAGGTACGCCGTCGAGCCCGCGCAAAACAAAAACATCACACTCATGATCGCGGCGAAGATTTTGATCCCCAGTCCCCCCGCTTTCTTTTTTTTGTCCTTCTTGTCTTTTTTGGAAAATTGCTCCTCGGCCGCGCTCCAGCGGTAAACCTGCATTTGCCGGTTGGGTTCCGCTTCGTTTGTCTTGTTTTCGCCGTTGTTTAAATATTCGTTCATGATTTCAGATCCTCCCAAATTTTTAATAAAATAACTTTGATTTTGTGTTATGGGTCATATTATACCCCACACATGTTACGGGAATTTGCGTTATTTTATTATATTGTATTAAAAAAACGGGGCAAAATTACGTGAAATTTGGGCATATGGGGCGCACTCCCTATTTTTGGCGCCCCGCTTCGGAGGATTTTTGCAGGGTGAAAACAAATTCGCAGTATTTGCCGTATTCCGAATTTACTTTTATCTTTTCCTTGTAGGCTTCTATTATGGTTCTGACGATAAACAGCCCCAGCCCCGCCCCCGATTTGTCGATTCCGCGGGAGCGGTCGGATTTATAGAATCTGTCAAATACAAACGGTATATCCTCGGCGGGTATGCCGGTTCCGGTGTTGTAGATCGATATGCATACTTTTTTTTCTTTTTCGTGGTTTGCGATATTTATTTTGACGACCCCTTTTTCGGGGGCGAATTTTACCGCGTTTCCGATCAGATTGTCCAAAATCTGACGGATGGCGTCCGGGTCCGCCGTGACGTACATGTTGTCCTCGTCGGAGGTAAATTCGAATTCGAGATTTTTTTCGTCTATATCCTGCGCCAAAAAAATAACGGCGCGCTTCGCCTCTTCGCATATGTCGAAACTCACATCGTTGAATTTTCTGTCGCCCGCCTGAGCCTGTATTTTGGTCAGTTCAAACAGGGAGGCCACAAGCCTCTCCAACCTTTTTGCCTCCGCCAAAACTATTTTCAAATACTGCCCGTGAGAAGCCGACGGTATGGTTCCGTTTAAAATCGCATCCACAAAACCTATTATCGAAGTCATCGGGGTGCGCAGGTCGTGCGAGACATTGGCCAAAAACATCCGCTGGGTCTCTTCGTGAAAGGCGAGGGAGCCGGCCATTTTGTTGAAAGCCGAGGCGAGTTCCCCTATCTCGTCGCTCCGGCCTTTTATGGGGATCCTCACGTCGAACTGCCCCAGCTCAAAGCTTTTCGCGGCTTTTCTCATCTCCCTCACGGGGGATATCGTTTTTTCGGTGGTAAAATACACTATGGCCATGCTCGCCACGAGGATCCAGAGGCAGCTCAGTATCGTGTCCTTGATTATCCGGTTCACAAAAAAGTCATCCCAGATCGAGCCGGAACAAAAAAACAAGATACCGAAAACCTCGTCCGTTCCCGCCGGGCCCAAAAGCTGCGGGTAGACGAGATGGCGCCCCGAAAAGACGCCGCCCAGCGTCTGATACCGCTCGGAGCCCAACCGGTTGACCGCTTCATAGACGGCGGACTGCGGGATTTTATCTTTTTTCAGATACCCTTCGGGCAAGGACGAGCAGACAAGTATATTCCCGTCCAGATCCGAGATCAATATCAGCGAATTGTCGGTGAGCTCTGAGTAGGTCGAAAAATCCCACATCATTTTTATTTTTTCCGCTTTGACGTATTCGCCAAATGACCCGTAACGGCTGCCGCGGAAATCCGCCTCGACATTTTGCTTCGCGATTTTCGCGGCGGCTTCGACGATATTTTTCTTTGTTTCGATGGAGTTCTGTATGACATATGAGCTTATGACAAAAGCGAGGATCGTAAAACTTGCGGTTATAATCACAAAAAAGACCAATATATACTTGATAAATACGCTCTTGATCATAAGAAACCCTTACTATTGCAACAACTCGAACTTATACCCGACTCCCCATACGGTTTTCAAATTCCATTTGTCGCTTATCCCTTCCAATTTTTCCCGCAGCCTCTTCACGTGGACGTCCACCGTCCGGGAATCGCCGAGATAATCGAAGCCCCAGACTTTGTCGAGCAGCTGGTCCCTGGTGAACACCCTGTTTACATTTGAAACCAAAAAATTCAAAAGCTCGAGCTCTTTCGGGGGGATGTCGACGGTTTTGTTTTTGAGTTTGAGCTCGTATTTTTGCAGGCTGATTTCCAGATTGTCGTATTTTATCACTTCTATGTCCGTGTCGTTGTCCTGATTTTTGGTGCGGCGCAGCACCGCTTTTATTCTGGCGCATACTTCTTTTATGTCGAAGGGCTTGACGATGAAATCGTCCGCCCCGAGCTCAAGAGCGAGCACTTTGTCGAAAACCTCTCCCTTAGCGGTGATCATGATTATGGGCTTGGAAGATATTTCGCGGATCTCGCGGCAGACCTGATAGCCGTCTTTTTTCGGCATCATTATATCTAAAAGAACCAGATCGGGTTCATACACTTTGAACATGGCTATGCCTTCGGAGCCGCTGAGCGCGGTGATCACGTCGTAATCCTCTTTGGTGAGCGTCATTTTGAGGAGCTCGCAGATTTCGGGAGTGTCGTCGATGACTAAAATTTTATGGCTCATTATAATTACCCTCCGTTTTTTGTCGCGTTAAAAATTAATTATCCGAATGTTTATTTGTTTTTGCCGATAAACATCATTATATCACACAAATGAAGATTTGTCTATACATTCTCAAAATTTTTTTGCAAAAAAATAAATATGTCGTTATATATGTTGACAACCGGGCCCGGATAGGTTATAATAGTAGCAAAACAAAAAATTCGAAAAACAATAAGGAGAAAAATATATGGCGGCAAATAATTCAATCGTGGACTGGAAAACCATTACGGACTTTGTGATAGACGCGTTTTCGGGGTATGGGGTCCCCGTGGAAGACGCCAAAATCGTGGCCGATGTGTTGCTGGAATCCGACAGGAGGGGCATTGAGTCCCACGGCATAAACCGTTTCAAGCCGATTTATCTCGACAGGATAAAATCCGGCATACAGAAGCCGGTCACAAATTTGGAAATTTTAAAGGAGACAAAGACCACCGCGGTGGTCGACGGGCACGACGGCATGGGGCAGGTCATAGGGTACCGCTGTATGGACATGGCGATAAAAAAAGCGAAGGAATACGGAATGGGAATGGTCGCGGCCAGAGGTTCGACCCACTACGGCATCGCCGGATATTACGTGACCATGGCCACCAAGCAGAATATGCTCGGCATGAGCGGCACCAACGCGCGCCCCTCGATAGCGCCCACTTTCGGCGTGCAGAACATGCTGGGCACCAACCCGCTGACTTTCGGGTTTCCCACCGACGAGGATTTTCCTTTTGTGCTGGACTGCGCCACTTCGATTACCCAGCGCGGCAAAACGGAATATTACGCGAGGATCGGCAAGGATACCCCCGCCGGCCACGTGGTCACCCGCGACGGAGGCACCATGACCGATTCGTCCGCGATCTTAGACGCTTTGACTGCGGGCACCGCGGCGCTCAACCCGTTGGGCGGCGGCGGCGAGGAGATGGCCGGCTATAAGGGATACGGCTACGCCACCGTGGTGGAGATACTTTCAGCCGCGCTTTCGCAGGCCAACTTTTTGCAGGCGCTCAACGGCATAGACAAAAACGGCAAAAAAATACCGTTCGGACTCGGGCATTATTTCGTCGCGATCGACACCGAGGCTTTTTTGGGCGCCGAGGCGTTTAAAAAAACCTGCGGCGATATACTGCGCGAGCTGCGCGCTTCCGCCAAGGCCCCGGGCCATGACCGCATCTATACCGCCGGAGAAAAGGAATATTTGATATGGCAGGAACGCAAAAACGCCGGCGTTTCGATCAACGACGGGGTCCAAAAAGAAATCTCCGCCATCCGCGATGAACTGGGCCTGCAGTATAAGTTCCCGTGGGACATGAACTAATATGAACGATAGTTCATATGCCGTTCATGCGCAAGCTTGCATAAAATTTGAATTATAAACAGAAAGGAAATATGATATATGTCCATTAAAGAAGAAGCACTGAAAAAACACGCCGAGTGGCAGGGTAAAATCGAAGTTGTCACGCGCTGCGCCGTAACCAACAAAGAAGAGCTGTCAGTGGCCTATACGCCCGGCGTCGCCGAGCCGTGTTTGGCCATAAGCAAAGATGTGGATCTGAGCTACAAATATACGCGCCGCGGCAATATGGTCGCCGTCGTGACCGACGGGACCGCCGTACTCGGGCTCGGCGACATCGGCCCCGAAGCCGGAATGCCGGTTATGGAGGGAAAATGCGTGCTGTTTAAAGCTTTCGGCGACGTCGACGCTTTCCCGCTGTGCGTGCGCTCGAAAGACGTCGATGAGATAGTGAGGACCATCGAGCTTTTGGCGGGCAGTTTCGGCGGGGTGAATTTGGAGGATATAGCCGCCCCGCGCTGCTTTGAGATAGAGCGGCGGCTGAAAGCCTCCTGCGACATCCCCATATTCCACGACGACCAGCACGGCACCGCTATCGTGGCTTCCGCCGCGATGATAGGCGCGTGCAGGCTGAAGAAAAAAGAACTCAAAAACCTCAAAGCCGTCATATCCGGAGCCGGGGCGGGAGCCGTCGCCGTGACGCGGATATTGATGGCGCTCGGATTGAACGAAGTGATTTTATGCGACCGCCAGGGCGCCATCTACGAAGGACGGGACAATCTGAACGAAGAAAAGGCGGAAATGGCGAAGCTCACCAACAAAAACATGTGCAAAGGCAGTTTGGCGGACGCCATGAAGGAAACCGACGTTTTCTTCGGTCTGTCCGGTCCGGGGCTTGTGAGCGCCGAAATGGTCCGCTCGATGAACCCGGATCCGTTCATATTCGCCATGGCCAACCCCACGCCCGAGATATTCCCCGAAGAGGCGTTTGCCGCGGGAGCGGCGGTGGTCGGGACCGGGCGCTCGGATTTCCCCAACCAGATCAACAATGTGCTCGCCTTTCCGGGCGTGTTCAGAGGCGCCTTGGACGTTCGCGCCTCGGATATAAACGAAGAAATGAAAGTCGCGGCGGCCTTCGCGATTGCGGACCTCATCGATGAAAATGATCTGCGGCCCGATTACATCATTCCGGCCCCGTTCGATTTGCGCGTGGCCAAAGCGGTGGCCGGCGCGGTGGCCCAAGCGGCCAAGGATTCCGGCGTGGCGAGAATTTAGAAGAATTGCGGACAAAAAAAGGAGCTGCCCGGATCCGGGCGGTTTCTTTTTTGACGGTTCGCCAAAATTTTTAACAAAGAGGCGCAAAAAAACACTTGACAAAGTGAATACATGGGCGTATAATAATGATATATCAATAAAAGCCGGTGTGGCGGAACTGGCAGACGCCCGGGACTTAAAATCCCGTGGGATTCATCTCCCGTACCGGTTCGACCCCGGTCACCGGCACCAATAAATCCCTATAGAATCAAGGTTTTTTAGAAAACTTTGGTTCTTTTTACGGATAGATTTAAAATTAAATAAATATTTTTCCAAAACCGAACCTTTTCTAATTTTATTTTGTCTATATAGTAAGCAGCTGCAAAACCCAAAGAGGAGGTTGAAAACAAAAGTTGACAAACGATAAAAGTTATTATGACCTGCTGGACGAAACGCTTGTCAGGCTTACTCTTTTGGGCAACGACGAAGCGTTTGAATCTCTGGTCATACGTTATCAAAAAAAAGTTATATCTTCTGCATATTCGATAACGAAAAATTATCAGTTAGCTGAAGATGTGATGCAAAACTCCTTTATAACCGCATGGACAAAACTCAATACGCTGAGAGAGCCGAATAAATTCGGTGCGTGGATATGTAATATCGCAAGGAACAACGCTAAAAATGTTGCGGTCAAATATCAAGATTATATCCACCTTGATTCCATTGAAAATATTGAAATCTCACGCGAAAGCGCAGAAGATTACGATATGCTGCATGCGGTAATTGAAAGTTTGTCCGATAAGCTGAAAAGCGTCATAAAATTGCATTATTTTGTAAACGCTTCGATAGACGAAATATCAAAAAAATTAAATCTTCCTGTCGGAACTGTAAAAAGACGTTTACATGACGGCAGGGAGAAAATAAGAAAGGAACTTGGATATATGGAAAAAAGCACAAAAGCAACAGCGAAATCCGTTCTCGAACAAATCGAAGAAGTCAAAGAATTTCGTATTCGTTGGCGAGCCCGCGACAGTAAAGACGGCTTTGAAACCGAATACAATAATATGGTAGCAGAAATTGAGCAATTACCGGATATTGAAGAAAAATATTTTTACATGGCAGACGTCATGCAGCTTGGCTGGTGGTGGATTTCCGGCAAAGATAACGATGAAATGGTCGAAAAAATAAGAGAAGTCGCCGAAAAGGGTAAGAATACTGAAATATTGGGCGAAATCTGGAAACGTGAAGCCGAAAAATATAACGGCGACGAAAAAACGGCGTATATTCTAAACACACTTATTCCGAGAATGGAACAGGCAAACATGACGGACGCGCTTGGTTGGGAATGGTTCTGGCTGGGGTATGAATATTTCAAAAAAGGCGATAAAGATAAGGGATATGCCGCGTATAACAAAGTGCTGGAAGTTCTCCCGAAACATCATGTATATTACGCAAATGCGATTTCTGCATTACGGTTAGAAAAACTATGTGAAACTAAAAATCCTAACGAAAATAATTTATCTGCGGGAGCGACAGGCGAAGAATTATTTATCAATAACGGCAAACTTTATTTTCATAAACAGCCCGGTTATTCAAAGGGCGACAGATTCAGCAGTTCAATTCCCGCTGTATTCTATCATGCTTCAAGATGCGACAACACGCTTTACGACAGCAGTTTAAAAGCAGGAGAATCAATAAAAAGCTATGACGGACACGCTGAACTTAAATTTGTATCGGACAATGCTGAGATAAAAACTTCGTGCGGCAAATTCGACGGTTGCGAACTTTGGACTACCGAATCGCCGGGTTTTACTTCGTCGGTATATTACAAGCGCGGAGTCGGTATAGTGTATATATCAATCGTGCAAACCGGAGGACAGTACGGAAAAAGTTATTGTTCTTTGAAAAAATATAATATTGCCGGCGGCGACGGGCTTATTCCGTTCTGCGAGGGAAACAAGTGGGAATATGACAGCGGTTTTGCTCCCGATTCAGAAATAGTATACGAAGTTATAAGTTTCAACGGGACGGAAGTAATATTTGCCGCGCATAATTTTGGCATAAAAACGTATTCGCCCGATGTTTGGGAAGATATGATTCTTCAAATGCGCCGTGAATATCACGATAGCAATGACGGTTTGAAAGACGTGTCATTCCAAATGGAACGCGCCGCCGCGCTCGCTGACACTAAA
>Ga0123356_10004994_pt1 | contig 13604 bp, 11 predicted proteins | sample TergutEmb28metaG_2_FD_92546 | JGI IMG/M metagenome (GOLD analysis project Ga0123356, IMG submission 92546) | Embiratermes neotenicus P3 segment gut microbial communities from Petit-Saut dam, French Guiana - Emb289 P3 | ecosystem: Host-associated > Arthropoda: Insects > Digestive system > Gut ...
ACCGGGTCGCCCGGCTCCGGGCGCAGCGGATGATCGCGCTGTACTTCCCGTTCGTGCAGGCGCTGTCGACCATCGGCGGCGCGGTCGTGCTGTTCGCCGCGGCCGGCGAGATCCACAACGGTGCCATCACCGTCGGCAGCCTCATCGCCTACCTGCTGTGGGTCGACTCACTGTTCGCCCCGGTGCAGCAGATGTCCCAGGTGTTCGACGGCTACCAGCAGGCGAGCGTCGGCCTGCAGCGGATCAAGGCCCTGCTGCAGACGCCGACGAGCACCCCGCAGGCAGCCAACCCGGTACTCCCTGGCCTGGCGGACAACCCCCAGAACCCCCGCGGGCGAGGCCGGCTGCGCGGCGCGATCGAGCTCCGCGACGTTCACTTCGGGTACGCCGGACAGCGCACCGAGGCCATCGGCGGCGTGACCCTCGCCGTCGCGCCCGGCGAGACCGTTGCCCTCGTCGGCCAGACCGGTGCGGGCAAGTCGACCCTGGTCAAGCTCGTGGCCCGGTTCTACGACGTGACATCCGGCAGCGTGACGATCGACGGCACGGACGTCCGGGACTACGACCTGCCCGCCTACCGGCAGCAGCTCGGCGTGGTGCCGCAGGAGCCGTACCTGTTCCCCGGCACGGTCCGTGACGCCATCGCCTACGGCCGGCCGGACGCCAGCGACGCCGAGGTCGAGGCCGCGGCGCGTGGTGTCGGCGCGATCGAGATGATCTCCCGGCTGCCCGGCGGGTTCCGGCACGAAGTCGCCGAGCGCGGCCGCAATCTCGCCGCCGGCCAGCGACAGCTCATCGCGCTCGCCCGGGCCTACCTGGTCGACCCGGCGATCCTGCTGCTCGACGAGGCGACAGCCGCGCTCGACCTCGCCGCCGAGGCAGCGGTGAACAGGGCCACCGAGCAGCTCGCGGCGCGGCGGACGACACTGGTCGTCGCGCACCGGCTGACCACGGCCGCCAAGGCCGACCGGATCGTCGTGCTGGACGGCGGACGCATCGCCGAGGTCGGCACCCATGACGAGCTACTGGCGCTCGGCGGCACCTACACCGCCATGTGGGCCGCGTTCACCGGCGAGGCGCAGCTGGTCGGCTGACCGGCTGCTCAGTTGCCCGGCGCCACCACGGCGGACCGGGCGGACCGGAGCTGCTAGCCGATGGCCTTGGCGACGCGCCGCCACGCATCCAGCGCCCCGTCGATGTCGGCGGCAGCGACGTCGACGTGCGTCAGCATCCGGACCCGGTCGCCGATGACGGTCACGAGTACCCCCTCGGCGGCCAGCAGGTCCCGCCACTGCAGGGCGTCCCGGCCGGTGCCGGAGACGTCGGCGAACACGATGTTGGTCTCGACCGCAGCCGGCTCCACGCTGCCGGGCAGCAACTCCGCGAGGCCATCCGCGAGCGCGCGGGCATTCGCGTGATCCTCGTGCAGGCGGCCGGGCCCGTCGGCGAGCGCGATGAGGCCCGCCGCTGCCATGATGCCGGCCTGCCGCCACGCGCCGCCGAAGAGGATCTTCAGCCGGCGTGCCTCCCGGATGAACTCGGCGTTCCCGGCCAGGACAGACCCGATCGGCGCGCCGAGTCCCTTGGACAGGCAGAACATCATGGCGTCCACGTGCCTGGCGTAGTCGGCCAGCTGCACGCCGGCGACGGCGCACGCGTTGAAGATCCTGGCGCCGTCCAGGTAGAGCGGAACGCGCGCTACTGCCGTCGCGGCCGCTATCCGGCCGAGCTCGGACACGCCCAGCACCGAACCGCCGCCGACCTGGTGCGTGTTCTCGATCGCCACCAGGTCTACGACCGAGACGTCGTACGGGTCCGGCGTCACCGCGGCCGCCACCTGCTCGGCCGTCAGCAGGCCGCGCTCCAGCGCGGCGACGTACCGGAACGCCACCCCCGACAGGGCGGCGGCCGAGCTCACCTCGGTGCCGCCGATGTGCGCGCTGGCCTCGCACACGGCGAGGTGACCGGAAGACACGTACGCGTGCAGCGCTACCTGGTTGCACAGGGTGCCCGTGGGCAGGTAGACCGCTGCCTCCTTGCCCGTTAGCTCGGCCGAGCGGTCCTGCAGCAGGTTGACGGTCGGATCGTCGCCGTACCAGTCATCGCCAACCTCGGCCGTGGCCATGGCCTGCCGCATGCGTTGCGACGGCTGGCTGACGGTGTCGGACCGCAAGTCGATGCGCGCGCTCACATGCCGACACTAGAGGATCGCCGCTGCCGCGCGTGCGGCCGGCGCAGGAGCCGGGCCGGCCAGGTGCTCGGCGCGCAGCGTCCGGATGTCGCCGGGCAGCAGGGCTAGACCCGAGGCGATGAGGATGAGTGCAGCGGCCCCGTACTCGGTTGCCGGCACGCCCGCCCAGGCAGCGATGGGCCCGGCCAGCACCGCGCCGACCGGCATCGCCATGACCGAGCCGAGGGCGTCATACGACGAGACCCGGGCCAGCTTGTCCGGCGGGATGTTCCTGGCCAGCGCCACGGTCCACAGCACCATCATGATCTCTAGCCCGACGCCGAGAACGAACGCGGCGCAGCAGATCAGCGGCACCGGCCAGAGCATCCCCAATGCCAGCGGAGTGACCGCGATGCTCCCGCCCGCCAGCACGATGAAGAGCATCGGCCGCTGTGGCCTGAACCGGAGCGCGACCAGCCCCCCCGCGATCAAGCCGAGGGACTCGGCGCCGGTGATGGTGCCCCAGGCCGCTGGGCCGCCGAGGTGCGCCCTCGCGACCACGGGTCCGAGCACGCTGAAGCCCCCGTACCAGGCCATCAGCACGACGGCGAACTGCGCGATCACAACCCAGAGCCAGGTGCGCGACCGAACCTCCGACCAGCCCTCGGCCAGCTCGCGGATGATCCCCGGCTGGCTAGTGCGTTCCCCCGTGCTCACCCGGAGCGCGAGCATCAGCGGCACCGTGCCGAGCAGCCCCGTCCCGCAGATCACCAGCGCCCAGCCCGGTCCGGTCGCCGCGACGACGAAGCCGGCCAGGACCGCGCCGCCCATCAGCGCGCCATTCATCGCCAGCCGCGACACCGCGCTGGCCTCCTGCAGCAGGTCGCCAGGCACCACCCGCGGCAGCAGCGCAGTGGACGCCGGATAAAACACGGCCATCCCCGTTCCGGTCAGGCACTCGAGTGTGATCATCTGCCACAGCCGCGGGTGGCCGGCCAGCACGAGAATGCCGAACGCGCCCTCGCCGACCGCCATCATGACGTTGCCGGCGATGATCACGAACTGCGGCGCAACGCGGTCGGCGATGACGCCGCCGACCAGCGCGAAGATCAGCGAGGGCGCGATCTGCGCGGCCAGCACGTAGGACAGGTTCGCCGTCGACCCGTGCGTCTTGTCAAGGACGGCAAAGGAGACTCCCACCATCGAGAACGCGACCGACGCCGGAGCGAGAACCCGGTCGAGCAGCAGGATCCGGAAATCGCGGATGCGCAGCACTGGCAGCCGCCGCGTCGCAGCGAGCTGGGACCGGCGCAGGGCGCGCGTGAGCATGACGATCCGATCAACGGTCAGGTGGTACCTGGCGAGAGTACCCAGCGCCCTGGGCCGCGCAAAAGCGATTATCGCCGGACGGCAGCCCCGGTTGACAGCGTGCGGGCCGCTGATGGCACCCTTCGGAATACCGCTGCCATCCCCCACGGTTCGGCAAATGTGAGCAGCCCGCCCGAGAGGAGCTGATCCGCAGTTGAGCATCCTAGGTACCCGGGTTCTGCGGACCGAGGATCCGCGCTTCCTGACTACCGGCGGCGTCTACGTCGAGGATCTGGTGGACGAGCGGCTGGAAGGCGCCTGCCACGTCTTCTTCGTCCGGTCGCCAGTCGCCCACGCCAGAGTCAACGGCATCGACGCCAGCGCGGCGCTGGAGGCCCCGGGCGTGGTGGCGGTGTTCACCGGCGCCGACGTGGCTGACCTGCCGCCCATCCCGCCGTCCGGGCCGATGAAGCCGCAGATCCAGCAGCGCCTCCTGGCCACCGACAAGGTCCGCTATGTCGGCGAGCCGGTCGCCGCTGTGGTGGTCGAGGAGCCCTACCAGGGCGAGGACGCGCTCGAGCTGGTCGCGGTGGACTATGACCAGCTTCCGGCCGTCGTCGGCTTCGATCCGGGCGATGACACCCTGCTGTTCGAGGACGCGGGCACGAACGTGGCTGGCGCGTGGGGCAATCCGGCTGAGCTGAAGGCTGACCTGTTCGACGGCTGCGAGGTTGTCGTCAGCCAGGTCATCGTCAACCAGCGGGTAGCGCCGGCCCCCATGGAGACGCGTGGCGGCGCCGTCGTGTGGGGCAGCGACGGCAGGCTGACAGCCTGGATACCGAACCAGGGCGCGCAGGGCACCAAGGGCGCGCTGGCCAGGATGCTCAAGGTCGAGCCCGACCAGGTGCGGGTCATCACGCCGGACGTCGGCGGCGCCTTCGGGGCTAAGTTTGGCGCCGACCCCGAGCACGTGGTGCTCGCCTGGATCGCGCGCGAGCTGGGCCGGCCGGCCCGGTGGAGCGAGACCCGGTACGAGAACCTGATCGCGATGACGCACGGCCGGGCGCAGCAGCACACGATCACGATCGGCGGCAGCCGGGACGGCGACATTGAGGCCTACCGGCTGGAGATCGTGCAGGATGCCGGCGCCTACATCCGGGCCGGCGGGTTCCTGCCGTTCCTGACCCGGCTGATGACCACCGGACCGTATGACATCCCACGGGCCGAGTCGGTGGCCAGCGTCGTCGTCACCAGCACCACTCCGATCGGCGCCTACCGCGGCGCCGGGCGACCGGAGGCGGCGGCCGCCCTCGACCGGGCGATCGACCTGTATGCCGCCGAGGCCGGCCTCGACCCGGCGGACGTGCGGCGCAAGAACCTGCTGCCGAAGTTCACCGAGCCACACCGGACCGCGTTCGGCGCGCTGTACGACACCGGCGACTACACCGTTGGCCTGGACCGCGCCCTGGCCGCGGCCGGTTACGCCGAGCTGCGCAGGGAGCAGGCCGCGCGCCGCGCGAGCGGGGACGTCCGCCAGCTCGGCATCGGCCTGTCCAGCTACGTCGAGATCACCGGCATGGGCGAAGGCGAAGGGTCGGGCCCGAGCGAGAACGCGACGGTCGAGGTGCACCCCGACGGCTCCGCCACCATCCTCACCGGCACCTCCCCGCACGGCCAGGGTCACCAGACCGCCTGGGCCATGGTGGCCAGCGAGGAGCTCGGCATTCCGGTCGAGAAGATCACCCTCCGGTGGGGTGACACCGACCTCATCCCGAAGGGCGGCGGCACCGGGGGCTCGCGCAGCCTTCAGCTCGGCGGCGCCGCGGTCAAGCAGGCCAGCCAGGAGCTGATCGAGGAAGCCCGGCAGCGCGCCGCCGCTCAGCTCGAGGCCAGCCCTGCTGACCTGGTCTTCGACAAGACCCGGACTGCATTCAACGTGGCGGGCGACCCGGAGGCCTCGGTGCCGCTCACCCAGCTCGCCGAGCAGGAGAGGCTGCTGATCCGAACCGTCTTCACCGGCGTCGGTGCCACGTTCCCGTTCGGCACGCACGTGGCCGTCGTCGAGGTCGACACCGAGACGGGCAAGCCCACGCTGCTGCGGATGATTACCGTCGACGATGCCGGCCTGGTGCTCAACCCGCTGCTGGCCGAGGGTCAGCGGCACGGCGGCATCGGGCAGGGCGCCGCCCAGGCATTCGTGGAGGAGGTCGTCTACGACGCCGACGGCAACCCGCTGACCGCCACCTTTGCGGACTACCCCTTCGTGTCCGCCACCGAGCTGCCGAGCTTCGAGCTTGTCGACTCAGAGACGCCGACGACAAACAACCCGCTGGGCGTCAAGGGCATCGGCGAGGCAGGCAGCATCGGCTCCACGCCGGCCGTGCAGAACGCGATCATCGACGCGGTCGCCCACCTCGGCGTCCGGCACATCGACATGCCCGCCACCTCCCGCCGCGTCTGGCAGGCCATCCGGGCAGCACAGCACCAGCAGCGAACGGAGAATGAATGACGCACATCGAGCTCACCGTCAACGGCGAGAAGCGGTCCGAGGAGGTCGAGCCCCGGCTGCTGCTGATCCACTACCTCCGTGAGCAGCTCGGGCTGCGGGCCGCGAACGTCGGCTGCGACACCACGTCGTGCGGCGCCTGCACGGTGCTGCTCGACGGCCGGTCGGTGAAGTCCTGCACGGTGCTGGCGGTACAGGCAGGCGGCCACGAGGTCACGACCGCCGAGGGGCTGTCGGAGGGCGGCACGCTGCATCCCGTCCAGGCCGCATTCCAGCGGGAGCACGGCCTGCAGTGCGGGTTCTGCACCCCTGGCATGGTGATGGCGACCGTCGGGCTGCTCGCCGAGAATCCGCACCCCACCGAGCAGCAGGCGCGCGAAGGGCTGGAGGGAAACTTCTGCCGGTGCACCGGCTATCACAACATCATCCGCGCGGTGCTGGCCGCCGCCGACGCTCAGGCCGGGCACGCGGAGGTGACGGCATGATTCCGGCGCAGTTCGACTACATCGCCGCGGAGTCGGCCGGCCAAGCCATCGAGCTGCTCACCGACAACGGTGACGACGCCAAGGTGCTAGCCGGCGGTCACTCGCTGCTGCCGATGATGAAACTGCGGCTGGCTACGCCGGGGCTGCTCATCGACATCGGCGGCCTGGACGAGCTGGCAGGCGTCAGCCTCGACGGTGACGATCTGGTCGTCGGCGCGACGACTCGGCACGCGGACCTGGCCGCCTCCGAGCTCGCCATGGCCGAGGCACCGCTACTCGCCTACGCGGCCAGCCAGGTCGGTGACCCGCAGATCCGGCACCGCGGCACGATCGGCGGGTCGTTGTCGCACGCCGATCCCTCCGCCGACCTGCCGATGGCGCTGGTAGCCCTCGGCGGCAGCGTGGTGGCGCAGGGCCCGTCCGGCACCCGGATCGTCGGCGCTGACGACTTCTTCCAGGGCTACTTCGAGACCGCGCTCGCGCCTGATGAGCTGCTCACCGCGGTCCGTGTGCCGCGGCGAGCCGGCGTTCCCTGGGGCTACCAGAAGTTCGTCCGCCGGGCCAACGACTGGGCGATCGTTGGGGTGGCCGCCATCGACGGCAGGATCGCGCTCGCCAACATGGGACCGAAGCCGTTGCGCGCGACCGCCGCCGAGGCGGCGCTCGCCGCCGGGGCGAGCCCCGCCGACGCAGCGGCCCTGGCCGACGAGGGAACCTCGCCGAGCGACGACATCCACGCCGACCGCGATTACCGTGGCCACCTGGCGCGCGTCCTGACCCGCCGCGCCCTGGAGCACGAGCAGGGCTAGGCTACGCTCCCCGACCGCCGTCGGGCCCCGCCTGGCGCGGGCTAGCACCGCGGACGACACTGGTCATGGAGTCGATCCACGGGGTAGGGGGAGGTCATGAGCCCGGATCACAGCGCTGAGGCCAACGGCCAGGTCCTGTCGCAGCAGGTCGCGGAACTCGCCGGCGAACTGACCGAGGAGCAGGAGGAGTCCCGGCGCAAGCGCATCGCGCGGCAGATCAGCGAGCTGGCCGGCCGGACCGGCCACACCACCGGACTCACCGCGGCCTCGCGCGCGGGAGCCGCGTGGCGGGGCACGCAGGCGGGCGCCGTGAGCGCCTGGCACCTGGTGCAGTCCGGGGCGTCCGCGACTGCGCGCCGAACTGGCCCAGCCCGCGACGCGGCGGGCCGGCGCCTTGCAGCCGGGCGGGCTGCCGCCGTCCAGCGGGCGCAGACGACTGGCGGCGCGGCGCGGCGGGGCGCGCAGTCCGGCGGGACCGCGGCCTGGCGCGGAGTCCGGGCGGCTGGTGAGTGGCTCGCTGCGCAGGCTGTCGACATGGCGCCGCGAGTCCCTATTCGCAGCATCGACACGCTCCGGCAGCAATACCCGGGCCTCGACACCGAGCAGCTCGCCGAGCGGCTCATCGCCAGTGCTGCCGGGGCATCGTCCGGAATCGGCGCCGCGATCGGCGCGGCGGCTGCCGTGCCGTTTGTTCCCACCCTGCCGATGGAGCTGGGCGTGGAGACGCTCGCGCTCGTCGCCGTCGAGCTCAAGCTCGTCGCCGAGCTGCACGAGGTCTACGGCCAGCAGGCTCCGGGCAGTACCCCGGCCCGCATGCTGGCCTATCTCACCGCCTGGTCGCAGCGACGGGGGGTGCGCCTGACCACCAACGGCGTCGCGATGGCGGTGGGCTCGCCGGTGCGCCGCCAGCTCGAGCGGCGGCTGCTGGCCAAGGCGGGCCAGAGCACGCTCGCGCTCGCGCCGCTGCTGACCGGCGCGGCCGCCGGCGCGATGATCGACCACCACGAAACCCGCAGGCTTGGCAACCTGGTGCGTGACGACCTGCGGAAGCGGCCGACTGCGGCGTTAGAGCCGGGCCAGCTCCTCGGCCAGGTCGTCGAGCCCGAGCGACCCGAGTGACAGCGCTGCCATGTGCCACGCCTTCAGGTCGAACCCGGCACCGCGGGCCGCCCTCGCCGCAGCCCGGCCGGCCAGCCACGCGCGCTCCCCCAGTTTGTAGCTGATCGCCTGGCCAGGCCCGCTCAGGTACCGGGTTACTTCGCTCTCCAGGAACTCCCGCGGCCGGCCGCTGTGCGCGACAAAGAACTCCAGCGCCAGGTCGGGGGTCCACCGCTGGCCAGCCCCGGCCTCCCAGTCGTTCCCGACCGGCAGTTGCAGGTGCATGCCGATGTCGATGATGACCCGGATCGCGCGCATGAGCTGCGCGTCCAGGTACCCGAGCCGGGCACCGGGCGGCTCCAGGAAGCCGAGCTCGTCCATCAGCCGCTCGGCGTAGAGGGCCCAGCCCTCGCCGCACGCGCTGACGAACCCGACCGCCGTCTGATATTTCGACAGCTGCCCGGATACGTACTGCCACTGGGCGAGCTGCAGGTGATGGCCGGGGACACCCTCGTGGTACCAGGTGCTGTACAGGTTCCAGAGCGGGAACCTGGTCTTGCCGAGTGTCGGCAGCCACGTCCGGCCGGGCCGGGAGAAGTCCTGTGACGGCAGCGTGTAGTAGGGGGCAGCCGCGCTGCCGGCCGGCGCGATCCTGGCCTCCACGACCTTGATCGGGTCGGCCAGGTCGAAGTGCGTCCCGTCGAGACTAGCTATCGCCTCGTCCATGAGCTGCTGCAGCCGCTCGCGGATCGCCTCGACGCCGTCGACAGCCTCTCCGTGTTCCTCGAGATGGTGCATCGCCTCCGACGGCGTCGAGCCGGGCAGGATCTTCTCCGCCTCCGCGCGCATCTCGGCCGTGATCTCGCGGTACTGCGACCAGCCCCACTCGTAGGCCTCGCCGACGTCGATGGTCGCGCCGTTCCAGGCCTTCGCCCCGGCCCGGTAGCGCTCCTCCCCCACGCCGTCCGGCGTGCCGGCCGCACGAGGCAGGTAGTCGCCGCGCAGCCAGTCCCGCAGCCCGGCGACCGCGGTGTCCGCCTCCGCGGCAGCGGTAGCGAGGTCGGACCGGAGCGCCTCCGGCGCGTCCCCCGGCACGCCCGAGGCGAAGCCGGAGAACCAGCCCAGGCCGTCGCCGGACTGCTGCCACTGGTCGAACTGGGTAGCGGCCGTCTCCGCCTGCCGTGGCGCCGCGAATAGGCCGCGGCTCGCGCCCTCGGCCAGGCAATCCTGGTAACCCGCCAGCGCGGCCGGGACGCGGCGGAGCCGGCGGGCGATCACGGCCCAGTCGTCCGCAGTAGCGGCGGGCATCATGAGGAACGTGCCGCGGACCTCCTGAGGCGGCCCGAAGATATTCGACACCGCGCGCAGGTGCTCACCACTCGCGCTGACGGCCAGCTGCGTCTCGAGCCGCTCGCGCAGCAGTCGCGCGCACCGGCGCTCGTCGCCGTCGGCCAGCTCGCTCCCGGCGGCCTGCTGCTCGAGTTCGGCGAGACTGGCCAGCGTCGCGCGCTTGAGCTCATCGCCGGCGTCATGCCATGCAGGCGTCAGATCCGGCAGCTCGTCCTGACGAATCGGCAGGCCGAGATCGGTCGCGACGATCGGGTCGTGCTCAGCAAGGCGCTGGACGTAGGCGTCGGCGACGTCGCGCACCGCGCGGGGTGTCTGTGTCATGCGCGCCATTATCCCGCCCGCCAGCCCCGGCCGTGCTCCGGCTCAGCGAACGGGACGTTAGGGTCAGCATGTGGCTAATCGCAAGATTCTGGTAACTGGCTCATCCCGTGGCATCGGCCAGGCCGTCGCGGAAGCGTTTGCCAGGGCAGGTGACCGCGTCGCCGTCCATCACCGCGACAACCCGGCGCTCGCCGCGCAGGTCGCGGCGAGCCTGCCCGGCCGCGGGCACGTCGTGGTCCAGGCCGACATCTCCGATCCCGGCGCCGTCCAGGTCATGGTCGATGACGCAGCGGCTCAGCTCGGCGGGCTCGACGTCCTGGTGAACAACGCGGCAAGCTACGGCCGCGTCGCCCATCCGGTCAGCGAGGTCAGTTATGAGCAGTGGCAGCACGTGTGGCGCGAGACGGTCGACCTCAACCTGATCGGCGCGGCGAACGTGACCTGGTGCGCGGTGCGGCACATGATCGCCGCGGGTGGCGGCCGGATCGTGAACGTGTCGTCGCGCGGCGCTTTCCGCGGCGAGCCGGGCCACCCCGCCTACGGGGCGAGCAAGGCCGGCCTCAACGCGCTCGGCCAGTCGCTCGCCATCGCGCTCGCGCCCCTCGGCATCACTGTTGCGGCGGTCGCGCCCGGCTATGTTCAGACGGACATGGCCGCGCCTCACCTGGACGGAGAAGACGGCGCGGCGATCCGCGCGCAGAGCCCGTTCGGCCGCGTAGCCAGGCCCGAGGAGATCGCTGCCGCCGTCGTCTTCCTTGCCTCGCCGGAGGCCGAATGGGCTACCGGGTCGATCCTCGATCTCAACGGAGCCTCGTACCTGCGAACCTAGCGTCATGAAGACGACCACGTTCGACGTGCACACCGGCCGCACCCCGGTAGTCGCTGATGTCACCGGGCAGTGCGCGCAGTTCTCCCGGCAGGCCTCCGGCGGCGGCGATGGCCTGCTGCACGTATTCGTGCCGCACGCGACCGCCGGCCTGGTCCTGCTGGAGCTCGGCTCCGGCAGTGACGCCGACCTGCTGGCCGTGCTCGCCGAGCTGCTGCCCGCCGACGATCGCTGGCGGCACGCGCACGGCTCGCGCGGGCATGGCCGCTCGCACGTGCTCCCTGCGTTTCTCCGGCCCGATGTGACCGTCCCGGTCGTCGCGGGCCGCATGACGCTCGGCACCTGGCAGTCGGTCGCGCTCGTCGACCTGAACGTAGACAACACCGACCGCCAGATACGGCTGTCGTTCCTCGGGTAGCCAGCCCGGCTCGGCGCGCACGGATTGTTTACCTGTTAGGGCAGTGCTGGCCTTTTTCGCCGGCCTACGATCCATTCTTGGATCGCGGGAGGCGACATGGTGAAGCAGCAGGATGGCAACAAGGACGGACTCAGCAGGCGCGGGCTCCTCGGAGCGGGCCTCGCCGGCGCAGCGGGGCTTAGCCTCGGGCTCGGCGGCTTGGGCTCGGTCAGTGCACTGGCCAGCGCGGCGACACTGCGGCAGCCCGGCTCACTGCCCTATCCGAACCTGGCTCCGGGCACGGACACCATCCCGCAGATCGAGCACATTGTCGTTCTCATGATGGAGAACCATTCCTACGACAACAGGCTGGGCACGCTCCGCAGGCCAGATGCCGACGGGTTCACCTTCGCGAACGGCAGGCCCACCGCGACCAGCTTGTATGCCAACGGCGACATCCAGCACGCGTTCCACATGCCGACAACCTGCCAGAACGGCAGTCCGAGCCAGAACTGGACGTCCAGCCACATCCAGTTCGACGGCGGCCTGGGCGACGGCTTCGTCATTTCGCCCAGCGGCCCGACCAGCATGGGCTACTGGGACACCCCGGACCAGCCGTTCTACCACTCGCTGGCGCGCACGTTCCCGATCGCCGACCGGTACTTCTGCTCGGTGCTCGGCCAAACCTACCCGAACCGGCGATACCTCATCGGGGCCACATCGATCGGCCAGATCAACGACACGACGCCGGCGCTGACCGACTACCCGAAGAACGGCACCATCTTCGACGCGCTCGACGCTGCCGGGGTCACCTGGAAGGACTACTACAGCAGCACGCTGGAAGCCCTCGGCACGACGCTGCCGGCCGCGACCACGCTGCTCTACCCGCTGGCGTTCTTCAATCACACCGCCAACACCGTTGCGATCACGGAGTTTTTCTCCGATGCTGCAGCAGGCACGCTGCCGGGCTACTGCATCGTCGAGCCCGACTACAACGTCCAGTCCGAGGAGAACCCGCAGAACATCGCGGTCGGCGAGGCGTTCGCTGCGTCGGTGGTCAATGCGGTCATGTCCGGGCCAGGCTGGTCGAAGACGCTGCTCATCTGGACCTACGACGAGCACGGCGGCTACTACGACCACGTGCCGCCGCCAGCAGCCCTCGCGCCGGACGACATCCAGCCAGCGGTGACTGACGGCCAGTCGGCGTACAACGGTTTCGCGCAGTACGGCTTCCGGGTCCCGTTCGCGATCGTCTCGCCGTATGCCCAGCCGTCCTACGTGTCCCATCAGGTCATGGACCACACCAGCATCTGCGCGCTCGTCGAGGCGAAGTGGAACCTGCCCGCCATGACGCTGCGGGACGCGAATGCGGCGGCGCCGCTGGACATGCTCGACTTCAGCCGGGCGGCGTTCGCCACGCCCCCGGTGCTGGCTCAGCCGTTGCTGGACACCGATCCGTCCGCGCTCGCCTGCAACGTCAGCGGTCCCGGCACGATCCCGCCGCCCGGATCGGTGACCCCCGCCTGAGGCTCCGCCCGTCGCCGCTGCGTATGGCATGATCCGGTCAGGCCGGGGCGACGAAGGGATGCCGGATGGATGTTCGCGAGGCGCTGTATACGACTCGGGCCATGCGGCGCGTCAAGCCGGATCCGATCCCGGCCGACGTGCAGGGCCGCATCCTGGACGCAGCGATCAGGGCGCCGAGCGGCGGCAACGCCCAAGGCTGGCGGTTCCTGCTCATCGACGACCCGGCGGTGAAGGCTCTGCTCGGGCCGCTGTACCGGGATTCGATCAGCAAGCTGTGGCAGACGGCGTACCGGGAGCGGCTCGAACGCGCCCGGGCCGCGCCCGATGACCCCGACAGCGTGTCACTGCTGAAGGTCCAGGCCTCGGCGCAGCACCTGGCCGATCATTTCGAGGCAGTGCCGCTGTTTCTGGCGGCGTTTTCCCGCGGCGACCCGACCGGTGGCTCGATCTTCCCCGCGGTATGGAGCGCTCAGCTCGCGGCCAGGGCGGAGGGGGTCGGCAGCTCGCTGACGTCGGTGCTCGGCATCTTCCACGGCGCCGAGGCGAATCAGGTCCTTGGTGTGCCCGAAGACCACGGATGGACCATGAACTGCCTGGTCTCGTTCGGCTACCCGACCGGCCGATGGGGCGTCGCGCCACGCCGGCCGGTGCACGAGGTCGCCTACCGGAACGCCTGGGGCAGTGCGGTTGGCTTCACGGTGGCCGACCCGCTCTGGTCGCCTGGCTAGCGACGCGCGCACCGGCGGCGGCCTGCTCTGGCGTGGGCGGCAACCCCGGAGCGAAGATAAACCGTGGGGTCATCCGCCG
>Ga0123356_10004995_pt1 | contig 13603 bp, 12 predicted proteins | sample TergutEmb28metaG_2_FD_92546 | JGI IMG/M metagenome (GOLD analysis project Ga0123356, IMG submission 92546) | Embiratermes neotenicus P3 segment gut microbial communities from Petit-Saut dam, French Guiana - Emb289 P3 | ecosystem: Host-associated > Arthropoda: Insects > Digestive system > Gut ...
CATACCGCTTTCGTTAATCTTTTTTACAACTGGGGTTAGAACTTCGGCTAACTTTAATGTATCATCTTTTGTTTTAATATCAGAGTTCGGGCAGATTAAATACGGCGAACCTAATACCTTGTGATACGCGATTTCCTCGTCAAGATTATTGATTAACTTTTCAAGCCCGATATGAGCGCCGATAGATTTAAGATTGTTAGCTGTCAACACACTTTTCATTTTTTGCGCGTCAAGACTGCCGTACCCCGCGAACTCGACTCCTGTATAACCCATCTGCGCGAGTTTTTCCAAAGTGCCTGTAAAATCGTTATTTGTAACATCGCGTACCGAATAAAGCTGGATAGAAAATTCTTTAATTAAGCTCATATTTTTTTCCTGTTAAAAATTTATTTGTTTTCCGGCACGCGCGGATTCGTACACGCCTTCCAGTATTTGTGTAACAACCATTGCCTGTTCAGGTTTTACGCGCAATTCTTCGCCGTGTAAAATCGCGTTGTACCAGTTTCTGCATTCAACATCTTTTGGAGCTTCTGTAGAACCTTCATAAAACTGAACGCCGCCAACTTCCAAATCAGGTTTTGTTACTGTCAATTTTCCAAGGTCGGATGAGTTAATGCGAAGACCGTCTTTCATGTCGGCTCCGGCTTTTGTTCCGCACAATGTACACATACCTTCGCCGTTATCCAATGTGTTTAATGCCCAGCTAGCTTCCAAAGCGATAGTCGCGCCGTTTTCCATTGTGATAAAACCAAACGCGGAATCTTCTACTGTATATTCTTTTGGATCCCAGGGTCCCCAAATATTTCCACTGTCGGGATTATCATTTAATTTTTTGTAAACGCTGCCAACAACGGTTTTTGGTTTATAGTTATCCATCATCCATAAAGTCATATCAAGAGCGTGAGTGCCGATATCGATTAAAGGTCCGCCGCCCTGTTCTTTTTCCTTAAGGAAAACGCCCCATGTCGGAACGCCTCTGCGTCTTATCGCGTGAGCTTTAGCGTAATAGATTTCGCCTAAATCGCCGCGGCGGCAAACTTTATTTAAATACAAGGGAGCCGGCATACAGCGGTACTGATAACCTACGGTTAAAAGTTTGCCCGCTTTTTTAGCGGCGTCTACCATTTTTTTAGCGTCCGCGAAAGTTGTCGCCATCGGCTTTTCGCACATTACATGTTTTCCGGCTTCCAAAGCGGCGACTGTGATGGGAGCGTGAGAAATATTGGGTGTTAATACATGAATAACATCGATGGAGCCGTCTTTTATAACATCTTTATAATCTGTATATGTTTTAGCGCCGTCAGCGCCATATTTTTTACAAAGGTTTTCGGCTCTTTCCGGAATTATATCGCAAAAAGCGGTTACTTCCGCTTCCTTTATTTTCGCTATTGCCGGCAAGTGCTTTTGCTCGCCTATTCCGCCGCAGCCTATAACGCCAACTTTTAATTTCTTGCTCATGTGTATCTCCCCTTTTTAGAAATTATGAATTTGAACCAGTATAACATAATATAAATAATTAAGCAAATATCAATTCGAAATTTAATCACACGGGGTCACGGAGACACGGAGGGTTGCGGGTAGTTACCAAATTACGATTAGCACTCCGTGCCTTTGTGCCTCCGTGATCTATAATAACGATATTTATTTCCTGCCAACTGCGATTAGTTTATTGGCGTGGTGGTTGTAGGGGATTTCGTTCCAGTCGCCGTATATTTCGACTGTGGAAAAACCGGCTTGATTCATTAAAGCTCTAAGTTCACTGGCGCTGTAAAGACGCTGGGTAAAAAACTTTTCTACTCTTTTATTGTCTTTAAGCAAAATCCAGCGGTTTTTAAGGAATGTCCATGAATCAAGGGGTTCGTATTCTGTAAGAATTGTATAATCATCGCGTTCGAACCATTCAGCTTCGACAAAATCCCTGGCTATTATTTCTTTGCCAAGTGTTTCTAATATAAATGTGCCGCCTTTTTTTAATGATTCATAAACATTTTTTAAGACTTTTAAATCATCATTTTGATCGGAAAAATAACCAAAGGAAATATACAGATTTACGATTACATCGAAGAATTGTTCTTTTTTAAATTCTCTGGCGTCGCAGTGGATATATTCAATATTCAGATTTTCGTATTTGGCGTCTTCTTTCGCTGTATCAAGAAAACTTTTTGTAATATCAACGCCTGTTACATCAAACCCCATGCGCGCGAGTTCAGAGCTTATTCTGCCAATTCCGCAGCAAAGATCCAAAACTTTGGGAGTACAGTCCAAAGGTTTTCGCCATTTATCATCGGGTGTTTCACCGTAAAGATTAAAACGGCAAAGACGGGTGACAGAGTCGGCTACTTCGCCGACTTCTGACCAGTGGTTTTTGTCAAACATAACGGGAGCGAAATACTCCCAAAAGTCGATGTCGTTAAACCACTCAGACACTACGCGACTGCGTTTTCTGTCATCGGATTTAAATAACCGGTTTGTACACAGATATTAAAAAGATGTCTCGCGATTGTTTCTTCGGTTGTTTTAATGCTTCCATTGTTGTTGCGCGTAAAACGAACAAGATACTCATTATCCATTTCCTGGAGGATATCGATGTACTCGGTATTACCCGGTAAACATTTAATACTATAACGTTTCATACCATAAATATCGGAAAGTTTAATTATTGACTTGAGGTTTTTTTTTATTTTTCTTACAATATAGTGATGAAAATCCGCTTAAAAATGTTCCTGGTTGTTTTACCCCTAATCATAGTCCCGCTTTTTCTGGCGCAAACAGCTTCGTATTTTCACGCTGTTAACGGTATTACCCGCCTGACACGCCAGCATTTGGGATTTAAACTTGGAGAGCTGGAAAAATATACAAATAACCAGTGGTCGCTTTTAACGGAAAATAATTTCGCCGGAAGAACTGATATGGTCGAAGCCGCGAAAAAGTCAGTTGAGCAATTCGCGCGTAGTATCCTTTTAAGCGATACAGAAATTATTTTCGCCGCCGGAAAAAACAGTATTGTAATGAGTACATCAACTTTTAATTCTGATCCTAAAGAATTTTATACTTTATTAAACCTTCTTGAACAGGAAAATCAGGGGCTTCAATCCGCGATAATTGGCGGCGAAAAAAGAATATTTCAATCTTTTTATTTTACTCCTTTTGACTGGCACATTATTATAAGCGAAAGAGAAGATGTCTTTTTTAAAGACGCGCGAAATATTACATTACAAACGATTATTTCCATTTGCGCTTCTGTTATACTGGCTGTATTTCTTCTTATATTGATAACAAACCGTCTTACAAACCCAATGAGGCGGATTGTGCAAACCATGAATACGATAATCGATACAGCGAATCTTTCGTCCAAAGTTGATGTTGAGTACAACGACGAAACCGGAATCCTCGCGCAAACTTTTAACAAAATGACAGACGAGCTGGACAGCGCTTATTCGCAGATAAAACGTTACGCGTTTGACGCTGTGCTCGCTGGAAAAAAAGAAGAACGCATCCGACATATTTTTCAAAAGTATGTTCCCAACGATGTAATCGAACGCTTTTTCGCTTCCCCCGAAAAAATGCTTGTTGGCGATAACCGCGAGCTTTCGATACTTTTTTCCGATATTCGATCCTTTACTACAATTTCCGAAGGAATGGCGCCGGATGATTTAGTAAACTCTCTTAACCGCTATTTTTCCGGGCAGGTAGATATTATCTACAATAGAAAAGGCATTGTAGATAAATACATTGGAGACGCGATCATGGCTTTTTGGGGCGCTCCTGAAAAACACGAAGATGACGCGCTGCAATCTGTTTTATCGGGAATCGAAATGATCGACGCTGTAAAAAAATTCAACGAAAATCAGCGCAAGATTGGCAAATGCGAATTCCAAATCGGCATTGGTTTAAATTACGGCGAAGTTACTGTCGGTAATATCGGAAGCGAACGCAAAATGGACTACACTGTTATAGGCGACGCTGTAAATCTCGCGTCCCGCATGGAAGGTTTAACAAAAACATACCATTCCGACATTTTAATTTCTGAAAGTCTTTTTGAAATACTCCGTAAAACCGCGCAAAATAGCGGGCTTCATTACAGATTACTGGATACTGTAGCTGTAAAAGGAAAAACAAAAGGGGTTAGAATTTTTACTGTTAAAAAAACACTAACAGAAAACGAACAAAAAACATGGTCTGTTCATAATCAGGGTATGAAGTTATATTATCACCGTTCGTTTAACGAAGCGGCGTTAAAGTTTAAAGAAGTGTTAAGTATTCTTACCGAAGATTTTAACGCGCGGAATTTGTTAGACAGATGTATTGATTACGCGAAAAATCCGCCGCCTGAAAACTGGAACGGCGTGGAAGTGATGAAAAGCAAGTAGAAGATACAGAAGAATTTTACCACGAACCACACGAACCAACACGAAAGAAGAAAAGAAAAAGACCTCTCGCAAAGGCGCAAAGACGCAGAGCTGTAGTTCGAAATCATTACTATCATTCCTAAAAATCTCTGTATTAATTTGTGATTTCTAAGGTTTAAGTAAATATATCGGACTATAACTTTGCGCCTCCGCGTCTCTGCGAGATATATTAAAGATTAATTGTCCTGTAATAATTGGCGGATGGCTGTTAGTTGATTATTCAGATCCGCGATGCGCTGTTCCTGCGAAGTATTTGCGGCGCGAAGATCTGAAACCTGCGAAGAAAGATTTGTATTTTCTGTTTGAAGCGTTGTTATCGTTCTGTCTTTTTCCGCGGTACTTTGTTCAAACGCTGTGTTTGTACCGCGCAACGCGGTAATTGTATCTTCAAGTTCGCTAAGGCGCCTTTCCATTCCTGTACTTCCGCTATTAAAAGCGTCGATTGTTTTTTGCATTTCGATGATTGTATTTTCCAGTTGAACGTTAAGCGCCATCAGTTCAGACTGATCAGGCTGATTTACTGTACCTATCTGCCCCGGACTATTAAAAACTTCGATTCCGCCTAAAAAAAGCGCTTCGATAGCTATTAGTCTTTCGCGGTCTGAAGAAAGTCGCTCGATCTCTCTCATCGCGGCGTTTAATTCTCCTGACGTTGTCTGCTGTGCGGCGGCAAATTCTCTTGTTCTCTCGTCAAGCTGCGCGCGAAGCCGGGCTTCCCTTGAACGGGAGTTTTCCAATATTAACGCTCTTTCGTCCTGTAAAATAGCGAGTTCGCTGCGATAGGTATGCTGTAAAACAAGCAGATTTTCCTGCGTCGCCAGCTGTTCGGAAGTTAATTCGATATTACTTGATCGTAAAACCGCCAATTGATTATCAACATCGCTAAGACGCGAAGCGATTGATTCAATTTCCAGTTCCTTCGCGGCGATTTTTTCCGCTGTATCCCTTCGGATTTCCTCGATAAGAGCCTGTTCAACAAGATTATAAATCGCGTAACCTGCCCTGTTACGTTCGTCTATTTTGGTATTAAATAAAACAAGAAAAATAATACCAACAATTAATATTATAACGGCGGCGGCGTTAATAATAATTGGAAAAAGACGGCCATTTTTTTTCGCGTTAATAACAGGATTTTCCAAAGGCGCGCCTTGTGAAAGAGAGCGGCGGTTTTTTTCCGCGATATTGTTTATTTGCGACAGTATTTCTTTTTGTTCTTCGACTGAGATCCCCGCTTTTTCATCTATAAAATCTGACATAAAATTATTTTCCGCTAATAACCTTTTCTACTTCTTTGTTGGAAAGGCGTATGCCGCCGGCTTTAAGTCCTCTTACATTATAATCCTGCGCTTTAAAATTTTCTGTAAGAACTTTTAACCTGGATTTTGGTTTATAATGAAGGGTAAAAGTAAATTTTGGACGGGTTTCAATGTGTAAAACTTCCGCGCCGTCCGGAACCAAAAAATAATCTTTATTAATTATCCAGCCTTCGATTATACAGCGTTTAATATACGGAAAACCTGTTTCTTTTTCTTTATAAATAACCGTAAAAACCGTTTTAGCGAGAACTTCCTTGTCAGCCGCTTCAATATGCCACGCGTCCGCGCCTACAAATGTTTTATCACACAGATCCATTACAGAGTACATTCCGTTTCGCCGGATCGCGAGAATTCTGTCGAACGGCGAAACTTCCGCGATTTTCGCTCCCGATACATTGGTGCCAAGGTATCCTGATTTACTGTCATATTTTAAATCGACATCGCGCTTTACAACTTCTTTCGCGATTACTTTATCAAACTCGCCTACTACCGTTTTCCGCGCTCCCCTGCCATATTCTTCGTTGTTTTTTATTTTAGCGATAATACTTTTAAGATACGTAACAGAATACGCTACAATATTTTTAAGATGGGAGTTAATTTCTTTTATTCGCGCGTTAATCTGATCCATTTCGTCGCGCGCTTTATTGATGTCGTATAACGAAATCCTGCGAATTGGAATTCTAAGAAGATGTTCAACATCGTCGTCTGTTATTTTGCGCGGTCCCACTTCTTTGGCGAACGGCTTAAAGCCGGAAATTACAGCGTCATGTACGCCTTTTACGGTTTTCATTTTTTCGATCGCTTTATAAATCCGTTCTTCTATAAAAATTCTTTCCAAAGTACGAAGATGCAGTTTGTCCAGTAATTCTTTTTTCTCCAGTTCAAGTTCGCGGGTGAGAATTTTTACAAGCTGCTTAGCGTGATATTTAATAATTTCGTTAACCGTCATTACGGCGGGAAGTCCGTTTTTTATAACAAGAAGATTTATCGAAATTGACTGTTCACATTCTGTAAACGCGAAAAGAGCGTCTACAGTTTCCTGAGCGTATACGCCGCGCGCTAGTTTAATTTCGATCTCGACTTTATCTGTAGTAAAATCATTAATACCCAGGATTTTTATTCTTCCATTTCTCGCGGCGTTATCGATGCTATTAATTATACTTTCTGTTGTAGAACCGAAGGGAAGCTCTGTAATTAAAATACGTTTGGGATCAGATGTATCAAGTTTGGCGCGGACTAAGACTTTGCCGTTTCCGCCTTCGTAAAGCGAAACATCAACATATCCTCCGGTTGGAAAATCGGGGTAAAGTTCAAACTTTTTCCCGGTAAGGCAGGCGATCTCGGCTTCCAAAACTTCGATAGCGTTATGCGGCAGAATTTTTGTGGACATACCAACCGCGATACCTTCCACGCCTAAAATTAATACCACAGGTATTTTCGCAGGGAAAAGAAGCGGCTCTTTGTTGCGCCCGTCGTAGGATTCCGCCCAGCTAGTTAATTTAGGGTTGTAAAAAATATCTTTCGCGAGCGGAGTAACACGACATTCGATATAACGGGGAGCGGCGGCATCGTCGCCTGTCATAATATTACCAAAGTTTCCCTGTTTATCAATAAAAAGCTCTTTATTGGCAAGGACGACCAAAGCCGGGTTTATGGACTGCTCTCCGTGCGGGTGGTACTTCGCGCAATGGCCTGATACAGTGGCGACCTTATGGTACTTGCCGTCATCCATCTCAAAAAGCGAATGAAGAATACGACGTTGGACAGGTTTTAGACCATCTTCCAAATCGGGAATCGCTCGGTCTTTTATGACATAAGAGGCATATTCAAGAAAATTACGGTCGAAAATGTTTTTAATAAAAGCCATTTGTATATATTATAGTAGAGATTGAAAGGGGTCAATAAAGAGAAAAAATGGTGACAGGCACCATGTGCGGCACCATGTGCGGCACCATGTGCGGCACCATGTGCGGCACCATGTGCGGCACCATTTAGGGGTGTTTATAAATCGCCTGGTTTTAAACCCGTATGCTTAGCTACTTTCGCAAGCATTTTAGGACCAATTTCATCACCATCGTGAAAAGCGAAAACATAATTAGGAAAACCTGATCTTTCCAATGTTTTATGCGACCCATCTTGTCTTTTTACAGACCATCCAATCCTTAATAACGCGGCAAAAAGACGTTTTGCCTTAACTGATCGCCACTGACCCATAATTATTCGCAAACTCTATATAATTAATTCCAGGTATAGAAACTTCATTTTCCATTCGTTCCGCTAAAACTCTTAAAGCTAAAGCCTTTGCTTTTGCTCCTGCTTGCAGTGGTGTTACACCATATGCAAGTACACCAGGAATTTCAGGAATTTCAGCAATCCATCGCCCATCTTCTTCTTGTTCGAAATCAATATCAAAATTCATAAATACCTCAATACAATTATACAACAAAAAAGGGTGACTGTCACCTTGAAAGAGAGTATAATGAATTATGAAAAATATAATAATTTATGGAGTAATTTTAATTATAATGATTACTTCGATGACAAATTGTATAGATAAATCATCATCTAAAAAATCCGATATAGGCGATTTGACTTCTATGGAAATAACGCGATTAATGGGCACGGGTTGGAACTTGGGAAATACCCTTGACGCTCATTGGAACAAAGCGGCCGCGTGGATTACAAATCCGTCGGTTAATCAGATAGAAACGCTTTGGGGTAACCCCATCACTACAAAAGCGATGATCGACAAGGTAAAAGAGAGTGGATTTAACACAATAAGGGTGCCTGTCACCTGGTATATTTTTACAGGATCGGCGCCGGATTATGCTATAGAAGATAGATGGATGGATCGTGTACAAGAAATTGTAGATTATGTAATCGATAATGGAATGTTTTGTATATTGAATATCCATCATGATGATTATAATATCATCACCGAAAACGGCAGCGGCGTAAACGGCTGGCTGCGGCTTCATGACAGCGGAACTACAGCGCTTAGCGCGGCGGAAAAACAGACGATAAACGAACGTTTTGCCAAACTTTGGCAGCAGATAGCGCATCGATTTAAAGATTACAATGAATACCTTATTTTTGAAGGAATAAACGAACCCAGATCGGAAGGATTTACCGACAATGCCGCTGTTTGGGCAGAACAATACAGTGTTTTAAATAATTTGAACCAAATCTTTGTTGATACTGTAAGAGCCGGCAGCGGTTTTAACCCTGTAAGGCATCTTATGGTGACGCCTTATTTCGCTTCGATTGACCCTCACGGCGGTTTTAATACATTGAGTATGTTTGTAAATAACTCGACAGGCAGGTTAAGGATTAACGACCCTCAAAATAGGCTGATAGTATCTTTACATTATTACGAGCCGTATTATTTCGCGGGATTGGCGGCAGGCGATTCTAACTCATTATCAATTTATGACCCTAATAACAGTCACATATCGCACAATAGAGGCAGGGTACTAAGTATTTTAAACGAATTTTTAAGCCGAGGCATTCCCGTCATTATGGGAGAGACAGGCGCGCTCGATAAAGGCAACGAAGCTGAAAGGGTAAAATGGGTAAATGACTATGTTAGAAAAGTGAAGGAAATGGGTATCCCTGTAATCATTTGGGATGACGGCGGCTCTTTTAAGTTATTGGACAGAAGAAATCTAACCTGGTACTACCCGGATTTAATAAAAGCCTTTGTGGAATAATGGTGACAGTCACCTACCACATATAGCGTTGTTAAATAAGACCATACGCTATATATAGCATCGTTTAAACGAGGCGAAAAGAGCAAAAGCAGAAACCATTTTCGGTTAAAATCAAACAAAACTTGCAAAATAAATGATTTATGTACTATAATTTAAAGATAATGAGAAAAGTCTCTTTTAAAAATCTTTTCCCGGCAGTTTTATGCGTAATGGCTATATTTATATACGCTTGTATGGATCCGCTTACGGTAGAAGGGTTTTTAAAGGACAGCGAAGTTCAATCAGTAATCGATAACGCCAAAGAAGGAACAGACAGAATTATTCTGCACCCTGAACACCTTCCTGGCGGCGGCGGGCTTCAGGGGTTGGCAGATGGCAATGAAAGAATCAGATTTGTTCCAACAGGGCGATATTACATACTTGAACATTGGGCGACAGATGATTATACAACTATACCCCGAACCGGTTTTTGGTACTTAAAAGCCGATGGCACAATAGGTTCCACTCCAAACCCCACCGCCGTAGATGCGGATATTGGAAAGTTAACCGCCAATACAGTTACCGGTTTGAATAACGACGAAACATACAAATTGACACAAGCTACACCGTTTACCAGTGCAACTCCGTTGGAATATCACGGATCATATGATCCAGATATTACGGGAGCAGTTTTAGGTGATGCAACAGTTAATGCAAACGGCGTGATAACAATACCGGGTTCCAGTTTTACACAGTCATTCTTAAATTTAGGCGATAATTACGATCAAATAATACGAATGGATGGCACGACATCAACATTAATTTCGCCTGTATCAGGGAATATAATTCGATTGGACGGTACAAGTACAACTACAGAATATATTTTATATAAAAATGACATGGTTGATTTTAGAGTTTTAACTGTTGTAAAACAGGCAGCGCATCAACTCACTATTAACCTAACACCTGTAGATTTAAATGATAAAGCGCCAATTCCAAATTTAGCGACTTTAACATACTCTCAAGCTGATATTTACGCGGTTGCCGCGTTAATGGCGTCGGCAGAAACCACGCGGCAAAATATCACAATAAGTAATTTCGCCACATTTAATTCTATAGTATGGCGTTATAACGGTGTTGTATTACCATTAACACCTACTATACCTAATGGAAACACATTCACCCTTGATTTAAACGCCGCTTACAGTTATGATAATGGTTTGAACGCTCTAGGAGTTCATATAATTACAATTGAAGCGACAATTGGTCCATTAGGCAATGAAATATATTATTCTGGAACCATAGAGGTTACAGTTAATCCATAAAAGAAAAAATTTAAATGGTAATAAGGAGTGAGAGATGAAAACAAGAACAATTGGCGTATACGCCGTAGCGGTAGCATTCCTGCTTGTAGCAGCATTGCTAGTAACAAATTGTCTTGATCCGATCGGTGGATTTTTGACGTCAGATTTTAACAACACAGCAGGTAAAAGCGTTCTAACAATTAATTTTGATGATTCAAACGCGAGAACAGTAATGCCTACTTTTCCAACAGGCACAATTACTTATGAATTAACAATTATTAATGTTACGAATCCTGGAACACCTATAGCAGTCATTGAAGATCAAGCAGTAAATTTCGGCACTACAGTATCAGAAACATTACCTGACGGTACATACGATGTAACAGTAATACAATTTGTAGATGGAGAAGCTGTAACCGGTAATACTGATCAGGTAGTTATGAACGGTGCTAATAATTCAATAACCATTAATTTAAAACCAATTGCTGATGGTGTAGATGACGGCACATTCGCATGGGACTTTACTCTTCCTACTAACCTTACCGGCACCGCTGTTATGTCTTTCGCAATATTAGGGGGTGGAGGTACAGTTTCACCTATAACTGTAAGTGGAGGAAATAATGATAATGATGAAGATATTCCATCCGGTTTTTATCGTGTAACTGTTACGTTTACACAAACCGGTTTTATAACAGCAAGAGTACAGGAAACTGTCCACATTGGCGCAAATATGACATCAACATGGACGCAAACCTTTCCAGAGCTTATCCCGAATGTATACACTGTTACATATAACGGTAACACACAAGACAGCGGTTCTCCTCCTCCAGCTGAAACTGCAGTTCCTCATGGCGGTATGATAGATGACGCGCCTACACATGATCTTCTTAAAACAAATTATACTCAAAATGGTTGGGGTACAAGAAACGGTTTAAGTGATGGTAACTGGGGAACAATATTTAGTTTTAATGATACTACAGGAACCAGAGTTATTGGTAACCTTACATTGTTCGCGAGATGGATTTCAGATGCGGGTTTTCCTCTTACTGTTACTATTACACAAGCTAACTTAACTGACTTAATGTTAGGCACAATACCAGGTTCTTCAGCTTCAATAAATCAAACCGATATTTATGCAGGTACAGCCGTACCGTCAACTTTTAGTATTACAATGGACAACACCACTGCAGATCTTGAAAACTTTAGGTGGTATTATGGTAACGTAGAACTTACTAATACATTAACTGGTATTGCGATTTCCGGAACTGAAAACATTGTTTTAACTGTTAACTTAATTCAAGTTATTAATACTGCCTCAATTATGGAAATGAGTGCCGCAGGTACTCACGTAATTGGAGTAACAGCAACTAAAGACGGACTACCTTATGCCGCCTTAGTAACATATGATGTTGTTAATAACATGCCATAATCGCTAACTGACCTTTCATTTAACGACCGTGCGGGTTTACTCGCACGGTTTTTTTATAAAAGGTGACAGCACAAAAAGGTGACAGGCACCATTTTTGTATTACGAATGAAAGTTGTGCTTACAGAGTGAGCGAAAAAGGTGACAGGCACCGAAGAGTTCACGCACGAACTTTAGTTCGCAAGACGCGAAGGCGCAAAGATCGCAAATGAAGAATTAACCACGAACCACACGAACCAATACGAAAATGAAAGTTACGTGCTATTCGCAAACTTCTCGCCACCCTCCGTGAAACTCCGTGTCCTCTGTGGTTATTTATTCTTTTTGGATAATCCTGAACACGAAAGAGTGATTAGTTATCGGACAATGGTTTCGTGGGTATTCGTTTGATTCGTGGTTAAATTTTTGTGGTTTTTTTGTCCGCGGATTTTGATGATTCATCTCTTGACGGTTAGTTAATTTAGTACGATACTAATATTAGCTGGTTGGGGTCGTTTCGGACGTTCGGTCTAGGGGGGCGGATACCTTATGGTATAGTCAAACATTAGACACCCAACCGGGTTTTTATTCTTTTGATTTCCAAATGGTAATAACTCCTATCTGGCTATTTCCTCTTTCAATACTTGCTACATAAATGGTTCCTTCAATTTTTTTAGTAAAAAAGAGTTTTTTATTACCCATTTTATCTTCTCCAGTATGATCAATAGTATCAAATTCATTTAAAACAACTGGAATCAGTGCAAAATCTGCTGGAGTGATATCTATCTGTCCACGTTTTTCTTCATTCTGACCGTGATGTTTTTTAATATGCCGCGCATCACTATCAGTTATGAATATTTTTATAATTTCTTTTCCTAAAAGCTCTTTAAGTTTTATCTTAAGCTTATCTGTTAAAGAGAATTCAATTTTTGCAGTATTACGGTTTCCTGCCCAAGCGCTTTCAGCCATAGCAACAATTAATTGTGCTTCTGGATATTTTTTAGTATATTCAGCTTCTTTTTCTGTCATACTGCATTATACATAATTTTATATAACGTGGAATAGTTGAATTTAATTAAAATTTCCGAAAAAAGTTTTAAAAAAAATTACCCGCGTCTTAAAACTAACGAAAAGGTGACAGGCACCGTTTTTTTTGTTTTCGGTCATGCAAAATGATACTTTTGCGCCATTTATATCCTTAATTCCCGCTGGAAAAATTAACCTACAAAGGGAAAAGGAATAGAAAAGGAGGATAAGATTTCACGCTGTTCTTTTGTTAAAGGACGAATAATCTGAGTACCGTTTATAGTTGTTTTTTTTAATTTTGAAAGGGTAATTAATAATTTATCCAAAGACATCTTATTGTAAAGGTCTTTTTCTTTCATTACTTTATGAATATAAGAAACAATGATTAATGAAATGAAGCCAACAAATAATTTGTTTTTCATCCTTGCATCTGTGTGAACGCGCAATCTATGAA
>Ga0123356_10004996_pt1 | contig 13601 bp, 12 predicted proteins | sample TergutEmb28metaG_2_FD_92546 | JGI IMG/M metagenome (GOLD analysis project Ga0123356, IMG submission 92546) | Embiratermes neotenicus P3 segment gut microbial communities from Petit-Saut dam, French Guiana - Emb289 P3 | ecosystem: Host-associated > Arthropoda: Insects > Digestive system > Gut ...
ATCGCGACCGCCCAGGAGATCCCGCTGAACTTCCTGGAGAACATCCTCGGGGAGTTGCGACACGCAGGACTGGTCAGGTCGCATCGCGGCGCCGAGGGCGGCTTCCGCCTGGCCAAGCCCGCCGAGGACATCACGATCGCCGACGTGATCCGAGCGGTCGAGGGCCCGCTCGCCAGCGTCCGCGGCGCTCCGCCTGAGGAGCAGGCCTACGCCGGAGCGTCCGAGGCGCTGCTGCGTGTATGGATCGCGGTCCGCGCCAACCTCCGCAAGGTGGTCGAGCAGGTGACGGTCGCCGATGTCGCCGGGGGGCGGCTGCCGCGGTCGATCGACAAGCTCGCCGAGGACCCCGAGGCCTGGGTCACCCGCTAGTGCCCCTCCTGGAACTTGAGACCGTCGAACTCGACCGCGACGAGCGGGTCGGGTGGATCACGCTCAACCGCCCAGAGGCACTGAACGCCTGGAACCCCCAGCTGGGCCACGACCTCGGCCTGGCGCTGGACCGGCTTGCGGCAGACGCCGACGTGCGGGCAATCGTCGTGACCGGCGCCGGCCGGGCGTTCTCCTCGGGCGCCGACCTGAGGTCGGGCGCCCTCGTCGGCGCCGACGGAAAGCCGGACGTCGGTACGCCACTGCGCGAGATCTACCACCCGCTGATCCTGCGCGTGCGGGCGCTGGAGAAGCCCGTCGTGGCCGCCGTCAACGGCCCCGCGGTCGGGATCGGCTGTTCGCTGGCGCTCGTCTGCGATCTGGTCGTCGCGGCCGAGTCGGCCTACTTCCTGATGGCCTTCGCGAGCATCGCGCTGGGACTCGACGGCGGCGCTTCGGCGACGCTGGTCGCGCGGGTCGGGCTCACGCGCGCGGCCGAGATCGCGCTGCTCGCCGACCGGATTCCGGCCTCCCAAGCGCTGGAGTGGGGACTGGCCAACCGGGTCGTCGCGGATCACGAGCTGCGCGCGGCGGCCGGCGAGCTGGCGGCGCGACTCGCCACCGGGCCGCCGGGATCCCACGCGGCGATCAAGCGGACGCTGAACGAGGCGACATACCCACGACTTGCCGAGGTGCTCGAACTCGAGGCCGAGCTCCAGCAGCAGCGTGCCGAGTCGTCGGACTTCATCGAGGCCGTCACCGCGTTCCTGCAGAAGCGGCCGCCGTCGTTCTCGGGCGGGTGAGGAGCGGACCCTAGGCCGTGAACCTCGCCGAGATTCTGTCCGACTCCGCCCGGCGCGACCCCGAACAGATCGCGGTCAAGCTCGACGACTTCGAGCTCGGCTACGCACTCCTGGAGCAGGCGGCAATGCGGGTCGCCGGTCTGCTGCGCGCCCGTGGGGTCGGCGTCGGCGACCGGGTCGCGATCATGCTCCCGAACGTCCCGTACTTCCCGGCCTGCTATTTCGGCGCGCTCCAGGCCGGCGCGATCGTGGTCCCGATGAACGTCCTGCTCAAGCAGCGCGAGGTGACCTTCTACCTGGGCGATTCCGGCGCCACCGTCCTGTTCGTGTGGCACGGCTTCGCCGCCGAGGCCGAGCCGGCCGCCGCGGCCGCGGGCTGCGAGTGCATCACGGTCGTGCCCGGAGAGTTCGAGCAGCTGCTGTTCGGGGCCGAGCCGGTTGACGAGAGCAGCGACCGCGAGCCGTCCGACACGGCGGTCCTGCTGTACACGTCGGGAACCACCGGAACCCCGAAGGGGGCCGAGCTGACCCACGCCAACCTACTGCGTAACTGCCAGGCATCCCACGCCCTGTTCGACCTCGGCGGCGGCGCGGTGATACTCGGGGCGCTACCGCTGTTCCACTCGTTCGGCCAGACCTGCGCGATGAACGCGACGATTTTCTCCGGTGGGCTCCTGACCTTGGTCCCGCGGTTCGACCCGGTCAAGGTGCTCGAGGTAATCGACCGCGACCGGGTCCAGGTGTTCCAGGGGGTCCCGACGATGTACGGCGCGATCCTGCACGTGCCAGACCGCGAACGCTACGACACCTCGACGCTGGCGCTCTGCGCGTCGGGGGGCGCGGCGATGCCGGTCGAGCTGCTGCGCGGCTTCGAGGCGGCGTTCGGCTGCAAGATCCTCGAGGGCTACGGGCTGTCGGAATCCTCGCCGGTGGCGTCGTTCAACCACCCCTACCGCGAGCGCAAGGCGGGTTCGATCGGCACGCCGATCGAGGGGGTCGAAATGAAGGTGGTCGACGCCGAGGACGGCGACCTGCCGACCGGCGAGGTCGGCGAGATCGTGATCCGCGGACACAACGTGATGAAGGGCTACTGGAGCCGCCCCGACGCGACCGCCGAGACAATCCGCGACGGCTGGCTGCACACGGGCGACCTGGCCCGGATCGACGAGGATGGCTACTTCTTCATCGTCGACCGCAAGAAGGACATGATCATCCGGGGTGGGTTCAACGTGTACCCGCGTGAGGTCGAAGAGGTGCTCTATGAGCATCCGGCCGTCAGGGAGGCGGCCGTGATCGGCCTCCCGGACGACACCTATGGCGAGGAGGTGGCGGCGGCCGTACAGCTGGAAGATGGCGCCGAGATCACCCCCGAGGAGCTGCGTGAGTTCGTCAAGGGACAGATCGCCGCATACAAGTATCCGCGCCGTGTCTGGTTCGTTGACGAGCTGCCAAAGGGTCCAACCGGCAAGATCCTGAAGCGTGAGATCGTGCCGCCGCCCGCGGCCGCCGAGCCCGGGCCCGACCCGGCCGTCGCCGACCCGACGAGCGGGTGAGCTCCGACGTCGTGATCCGCGCCGCCGGCGCGGACGACGTCGAGTTCGTGTTCTCGATGATCGTCGCGCTCGCCGAATATGAGCGCGCGCCGGGTGCGGTGGCGGGCTCGCCCGAGCTGTTGCGCGACGCCCTGTTCGGCCAGGCGCCGACCGCGGAGGCGGCGGTTGCCGAGCGCGACAGCGAGCGGATCGGCTTTGCGCTGTTCTACGGCACGTTCTCGACCTGGGAGTGCCGGCCAGGGATCTGGCTCGAGGATCTGTTCGTGCTGCCCGAGCACCGTCGCGGCGGCGCCGGCGAGGCCCTGCTCCGGCACGTCGCGCGGATCGCGGTCGACCGGGGCTGCACGCGCCTGGAGTGGGTCGCGCTCGACTGGAACGAGCCGGCCCTGTCGTTCTACGACAAGCTCGGCGCGGAGGTCCTGTCCGACTGGCTGCAGCACCGGCTCGACGGCGCCGGCCTGCGGCAGTTCGCGGACGGGGGCGCCGGCGGGTGACCGACCCGCCGGTCCCACTCCACGTCGTCGTGCGCGAGTGGGGCAGGATCGGGATCACCGGCTTCGGCGGGCCGCCGACCCACATCGCGATGCTGCGCAGGCTCGTCGTCGAGCAGCGGGCGTGGATTCCGGCCGACGAGTTCGAGGCCGCGGTCGCGGCGTGCAACCTGCTCCCCGGGCCCGCCTCCACCCAGCTCGCGATCTTCTGTGCCCACCGAGTCGCGGGCCGCGCCGGCGCGATCGCCGGCGGCGCCGCGTTCGTCGTGCCGGCCGTCGTGATCGTCCTGGCGCTGTCGCTGCTGTTCCTCGCGCAGGCACCGCCGCTGTGGGTACGCGGCGCCGGCGATGGCGCCGGTGCGGCGATCGCCCCCGTCGCCGTCGCCGCCGGCTGGGGACTGCTGGAACCGAGTGGGCGGCGGGCGCTCGCGGCCGGGACCTACCGGCGCCTGCGGTGGTCAGTCTACGTCGTGCTCGGCGGCACCGCGGCGGCGCTGATCGGCCCCTACCTGGTGTTGGTCCTGCTCGGCTGCGGGCTCGTCGAGATGACGTTGGTCGCGGGGCTGGTCACGCCCACCCGCCGGTCCCGGGGTCGCCTTGGCGTCCACGGTGGCCCGCTGCTGCTGGCCGGCGCCCTGTCTGGCGCGGTTGCGACCGGCGGCTGGCTCGCGCTCGTCTGGGTGGCGTTCAAGGTCGGCGCGCTGTCGTACGGCGGCGGGTTCGTGATCGTGCCGCTGATGCAGCACGACGCGGTCAACACCTACCACTGGATGACCTCTGCGAACTTCCTCAACGCCGTCGCGCTGGGGCAGGTCACGCCGGGGCCGGTGGTCGCAACGGTCGCGGCCGTCGGCTACGCGGCGCACGGGCTCGGCGGCGGCGTGCTGGCGGCGGCGGTCGCGTTCACGCCGTCGTTCACGTTCGTGCTGCTCGGTGCACGCCACTTCCAGCAGCTGCGGGCGTCGGCGCGGGCCCAGGCGTTCCTGGACGGAGCCGGCCCGGCCGCGATCGGAGCGATCCTAGGCTCGGCGATCCCGCTGGCCGAGGCGCTGCGCCACGGCTGGCAGTTCGGCCTGCTCGGCGTCGCCGCACTATCGCTGCTGCTCGCACGGCGCGGGGTCGTCGCGACGCTGGTCGGCGCCGGCGCGATCGGCGCAATCGCGGTCCTCGCCGGGGCGCCCGCCTGACCGCGCGCCGTCCCCGCTATCAAATAGGAAGCCCCGCCGTGGCGGGGCTTCCCTTAGCAGACCTGTAAGCCGGATCCTGTCGAGAGCAATCATCCATCTGAGCGGCCTACCCGGACCTCGGCGGGCAGCCTACGAACGGTCCTGCTCGGCCTTGCATCAGGTGGGGTTTACCTGGCCGCCGCGTCACCGCGACGCCGGTGCGCTCTTACCGCACCATTTCACCCTTACCGGCCCCGGGACGCTGCAGCGGCCCCAGGGCTTAGGCGGTGTCATTTCTGTGGCACTTTCCCGCGGGTTTCCCCGGGTCGGCGTTACCGACCACCTTGCCCTGTGATGTCCGGACTTTCCTCGAAGGCTCGTCACCTCCGCGACTGCTCAGCCTGCCTGCCGAGCATAGCTCAGGACAGCTCGCTTCCGCAATCTGTGCATCGGCCCCTGACCGGCCTGGGGTGCGCGCCGTACTCGGCCCGCAGCGTCCCACCTCCGCACACCGGACACGGCGCGGCCGCATCGGCGGCGAGCCGCTCCCACGCCCCGACGATCAGGTCGTCGAGCGTCGGCTCGGCGCCGATCCGGTCATCCCGGAGCGAACGGCCGAGCCGGTCCGGCGGCATCGCGAGCGCCGCGAGCGGGGTCATCAGATGCTCCGCATCAGCCCGACGACCCGACCCACGACCCGCACGTCCCGAACCCGGATCGGCTCCATCGTCTCGTTCTCGGGCTGCAGCCGGATGTGGTCTTCTTCTTGGAAAAAGCGCTTGACCGTCGCCTCGTCGTCGACCAGCGCGACCACGATCTCGCCGTCGGTGGCCGTGTCCTGCGGCTTGACGACGACCAGATCGCCATCCAGGATCCCGACGTCCTTCATCGACTCGCCGCGAACCCTCAGCAGGAACTGACCGTCCTCGCCGCCGGCCACGGCGGGGGTGGCGACGTACTCCTCGATGTTCTCCTCGGCCAGGATCGGCTGCCCGGCCGCGACCTGGCCGACCAGCGGCAGCCCCGGCCGGACGAAGCCGCGCATCCCGGCCGCGGCCCGGTCCAGCAATTCGATCGCCCGCGGCTTGGTCGGATCCCGCCTCAGCAGCCCGATCTTCTCCAGGTTGGCGAGGTGCGCGTGCACCGTCGAGGACGACGCGAGACCGACGGCCTTGCCGATATCTCGGACCGTCGGCGGGTAGCCGTTGACGTCCGAATACCGCTTGATGAAGTCGAATATCTCCTGTTGGCGCTTCGTCAGGTCCATCCGATCCGGCTCCTTGATCGTGCTCGCTGCTTTGACGCGAACATGTGTTCGGAAAGATAGCTCGCCGCCATGACGGACCGCAACCGCCAGGCTATACTGGCCGCCCCATCGCGCCTGTGGCGGAATTGGTAGACGCGCAAGGTTGAGGGCCTTGTGGACTGATTGGTCCGTGGAGGTTCGAGTCCTCTCGGGCGCATTGGGAACCCCTGTCCAGCGTCCTTCACCGAGATCACGTGAACGCTGCAATCGGTGGAACCGGCGGCCCTCGCGCTCTCGTCTGGGCAACCGACCTGGATGTACTCGCGGCCGATTCGCCAGTCGAGCGAGACGGCGATCACCTGGTCGTGCGACTGCCGGACGAGCCAAGCTTCTGGTGGGGCAACTTCCTGCTCTACGACGAACCGCCGGCGCCAGGCGACGGCGAGCGCTGGGAGGCGGCGTTCGCGGCTGCCTTCCGGGACATGCCGGCGGTGTGCCATCGCACCTTTGGCTGGGACACCACGGATGGATCGCTCGGGTCTGCTCACCACGAGTTTCTCACCCGCGGCTACGAGCTCGAGCGCAGGACTGGGCTGCTGGTGGACCCCGAGGACATACGCGATCACCCGCGGGCCAACGCGGAGGTCTTGATCCAGCCGCTCAATCCGGCGCCCGGACGCGACGAGCCGCTGTGGGAGCAGGTGCTGACCGTCGCCGTCGACAGCTACGAAGACCCTGGTCAGCCACGGGAGGCCCTGCTGACCTTTGCGCGGCGTCGCCAGGATGCGCTCCGGTGTCTGTTCGAGGATGGGCGGGGCGCCTGGTATGCGGCGATCGATCCGACCGACGGCTCCGTGGTCGGCGGCTGTGGAGTGGTCGCGACCGGTTCCCGCGGCCGGTTTCAGTCTGTCGGCGTGGTTGCTTCTCATCGCCGGCGCGGGATCGCCTCGCGCCTGGTCGCGCAGGCGGGCCGTGACGCCGCCGCCGGCCACGGGCTCGAGACGCTGGTCATCTCCGCCGACCCGGACTATCACGCCCTCGGCCTGTACACATCGCTCGGGTTCAGAGCGGTCGAGCACGTCGTCGGCGTGCAGCTCCCGCCGTCGACCTGAGCAAATACAGTTCCGGCGTGCCCGACGACCGGGGTTCCGCGTGGGTATGGAGCCGCACCTGGCGGTTCCTGATCGGATCGCCGCTGTCGTTCCGGCATCTGTCGAAGGAGCAGATAACGCCGGTGGAAGGGCTGTCGGCGCTGTCGCTCGACGCGCTCACCTCGGTGGCCTACGGCCCCGAGGCGATCATCGTCGTGCTGGCGACGGCGGGCGCGGGAGCGCTGTACCTCGTCCTTCCGATCACGGTAGCGATCGTCCTCCTGCTGCTGATCCTGATCTTCTCGTACCGGCAGGTGATCGACGCGTACCCCGGCGGCGGCGGCGCCTACGCCGTCTCCAAGGACAATCTCGGAACGGCCGCGAGCCTGCTGGCGGCCGCTTCGCTGATCGTCGATTACACGCTCACCGTCGCCGTCTCGATCGCGGCCGGCGTCGGCGCGCTGGTGTCGGCGTTTCCGTCATTCAGCCCGGCCACCGTCCCGATCTGCCTCGGGATCCTGGCGTTCGTGACCCTGCTGAACCTGCGGGGGCTGGGCGAGACGGCAAGAGCGTTCCTGCTGCCGACGATGCTGTTCATCGTCGGCCTGCTGGCGATCATCGCGGTCGGCCTGATCCATCCGTTCGGCCTCCACACGAGGCAGCCGGGGCACTCGCTGCTCCCCACCCACTCGCTGCAGGCGATCGGAGTCCTGCTTGTCCTGAAGGCGTTCTCGGCCGGCTGCAGCGCCCTGACCGGGGTCGAGGCGATCGCCAACGGGGTGCCGCTGTTCAAAGAGCCGCGCGTCAAGCGCGCCAAGCGGACCGAGGCGCTGCTCGGCGTGATCCTCGGCGTGATGCTGCTCGGCCTAGCCGTCCTCGCTCGCCGGTGGCACATCGGGCCCAGGTCCGGTCAGACGGTCCTCAGCCAGATCATGGGGATGTCGGTCGGGCGCAGCTGGGCCTACTACATCGTGTCCCTGACGATCACGCTCGTCCTCGCGCTCGCGGCCAACACCTCCTTCGGAGGTCTGCCGGTGCTCGCGAGCCTGCTCGCCCGGGACCACTACCTCCCGCACCTGTTCTCGCTGCGCGGCGACCGGCAGGTGTTCTCCAACGGAATCTGGGCGCTGGCGATCATGTCCGGCGCCCTGTTGATCGCCGTCAACGGCGACACCAACACCCTGATCCCCCTGTTCGCGATCGGGGTCTTCACCGGCTTCACGCTGTCGCAGACCGGTCTGGTCGTGCGCTGGCGAAGACAGCGACCTCCCAGGTGGCGCTACCGGGCCTCGATCAACGGCTTCGGAGCGCTGGTGACCGCCACGGCGACCGGGATCTTCCTGGCGACCAAGTTCCTCGAAGGCGCCTGGGTCGTGGTCGTTGCGGTCCCGCTGTTCATCTTCCTGTTCATCCAGGTCCGCCAGTACTACGCGCAGGCCAGCCGGGCCCTGCGTATCGGTGAGATCCCGCCCCCGCCCGAGGGCAAGCACTCGGTCGTCGTGGTCCCGGTCGTGTCGCTGTCGGCGCTCACCGCCCACGCGATCGGCGAGGCCCTGTCGATCTCCAGGGACGTGGTCGCCGTGCACGTCTCGCTCGAGTACACCGAGGAAGCCGAACCGCACGTCGAAAGGCTGCAACAGCAGTGGGAAACGTGGCATCCCGGGGTGCCGCTGGAGATCCTGCGGACCGAGTACGCCTCGGTCGTGGCGCCGATCGCCAAGTACGTCAGAGATCGATGTGACATTCACGGCGAGCAGGTCGTCGTCCTGATCCCGGTCGCGATCCCCACCAAGCTCCGCTACAGCCTCCTGCACAACCACATGGACGTGGTCCTCAACAACGCGCTGAGAAATCAGCCGGACGTCGTCGTCGCCCGGGTCGGCATGCGCTTTGATACGACCACCGACTGATCTGGGAGACTCCCGCGCGTGCGTGCGGTCGTCCTGACCTCGTTCACCGGGCTCGACGGCGTGGAGTTGTCGGAGCTGCCGGACCCGGTGCCCGGCGACGGCGAGCAGCTGGTCCGCGTCCATGCGGCGTCGCTCGCCCCCTGGGACCTGTCCACCGCGGCCGGTGGCTTCGTTTACATCGGTGGCTCGGATCAGTTTCCGCAGGTGATGGGATGGGACTTCGCCGGCCGCACGGCCGACGGCGCCGCCGTGATGGGATTCGTCGCCCAGCCGTGGATGGGCGTCGGGGCGCTCGCTGAGCAGATCTCGGTGCCCGGATCGATCCTCACGCCGATGCCCGAGGCACTCGGGTTTCCGGAGGCGAGCGTGCTGCCGGTGTGCGGTCTGACGGCGCGGCTGCTGGTGGACGCCGCCGAGGTGGAGGCCGGCGAGGTCGTGCTGGTCAGCGGCGCCGCCGGGATGGTCGGCGGCTTCGCCCTTCAGCTCGCCGCCGGCCGCGGCGCGCGAGTGGTCGCGGCCGTGCGCAGCGCCGATGCCGACGAGGCCAGGCGACTTGGGGCAGAGCGGACCTTCGACACCGCCGGCGAGCTCGAGGCCGCGATCCGCAAGGAGTGGCCGGCAGGGGTCGATGCGTGCATCGATACGGTCGGCCTGGCCGGGACTGGACTCGCGTGCGTGCGCGACGGCGGCGCCTTCATCACGTCGGTCCCGGCCGCGATCCCTGACCCAGCCCGCGGCATCGCCCCCGCGACCGTCCAGGTGCAGCCGGACGCCGCGGCCCTCGCCGAGCTCGCGGCCGGCGCGGCCGCCGGCGAGCTCACGGTCCGAGTCGCCGAGGTGCTGCCGATCGAGCGCTTCCGCGACGCATTCGAGCGGCTGGCGGGCGGCGGAGTGCGCGGCAAGCTGGTGCTGACCCCATAGCTATCACAGGCCCGTCTGGGCGACGATCCGGCCGGATTTGACCGCCTCCCCCAGCGCCCGGTAGTCGCGCTCGTTCTGCTCGGCGTACCGCTCGGAGAACTCGAGGACCGCTCGGTCGAACCGATCGCCGCCGCCGAGATAGGCCGCGATCGCGATGCGGTCGCCGGTGCGCGCGTGGGCCCGAGCGAGCGTCCAGCCGCACATCTGCCCGTACACGGCGAGGGCCCCCGGATCCAGCTGCTCGATCTCGGCCGACCCCTTCCAGTCCTTGAGCTGGCGACAATAGAAATCCCGCGACTGGCCGGTTTCGTCCTCGACTCGGAGCCAGCCCAGCAAGATGTCGCTGTCGGCCTGCATCAGCCGCTGCCCGACCACCACGCGTTCGCCGTGATTGTCGAACTCGCTGGGCCCGGCGAAATCCTCGAGGACCGACCGGCCGGCCTGCTTCGCCTGCAGGAACAGCGGCTCCCTGCCGTCGCGCCCCAGCAGCAACGCGATCCACGCCTGCGTCCCGACACTCCCGACGCCGACCACCTTGCGCGCGAAGTCGACGAGCTCGAAGCGATCGAACAGCGGCCGCCGATCGGGCGAGAGCGTGTCGCGATAGGTGCCCAGCAGCCGGACCAGCTCCTCGAAGATCTGTTCGCGCTGCACCCCTCCGCCCAACTGGTCGATCGGGACGATCAGCGGCGAGCCATCGATGATCCGTGGGGTCCCGTCGACGACATGGGTCAGCTTCGAGAAGGACGACATGCTGTCGCGCGTTCGCGCCTTGGCGAGAGTCTTCCGGGTTCCCTTCACGGACTTGACGCTGAACTGCGACTCGTAGCGCCTGAGCACGCTCTCGATCTCGAATCGGGAGTACCACACCTCGAAGTTGCTCAGCCCCGCAAAGGCCCTCATCGCCAGCCGGTAGCTGCGGACCGCCGCGAGCACCGCACGTTGCTGATCGCGGCGTCGAAACTCGTTGCTCTGTGCGGCGATCAGCATGCTGGCCGCGAGGCGCTTCAGATCCCATTCCCACGGACCCGGCAGCGTCTCGTCGAAGTCGTTCAGATCGAACACGAGCCGGCGCTCCGGCGAGGCGAACACGCCGAAGTTCGACAGGTGTGCGTCACCGCAGCACTGAACCCGGAGACCGGACTGCGGAGTTGCCGCCAGGTCCGCGGCCATGATCGCGGCGGCGCCGCGATAGAAGGTGAAGGGCGACACGAGCATCCGTCCGTAGCGGATCGGAATCAGCTCGGGCACCCGGTCCTGAGACTGACGCTCGAGCAGATCGACCGGATCGCTGCGATCGGCTCCGGGTTCGAACTCGCCGTGCCGCCCGCGTTTGACCGCGCTCCGCGTCACTTTCCCGTGATGCGCGCTGTCACCCGCCGACAGGGTCCTCGCTGAGCTGTCCTGCTGTACTGATGTCACCACGTCGGTCTCTCCCTACCCGCTCGACGGTCCGACGTACGACTCTAATTCAGGGATGCGCAGGTTTCCAGAGCGGTTTCTCGTGGTCGCCGCCGCCACACTGGTGGCGTTCGTGTCGTCAGCGCCCGCCGCAAGCGTTGGCTGGTCTACTCCGGTCTCGGTTGACCCGCTGGGCGAGCCCGCCGCGGTGTCGTGCCCATCGGGCACGTTCTGCGTCGCGGTTGACACCCGCTTCGGAGCCGCTGGTTATGTGCTGACCTTCGACGGGAGCAGGTGGTCTGCTCCGATGCTGGTCGATTCGGCCGGCGGGCTCAACGACGTCTCCTGCCCGACCGCGTCCTTCTGCGTGGCGGTCGCCGGCAACGGGCAGGCGTTCACGTATGACGGATCGAACTGGTCGGCGTCGGCGTCGCTGGGCGAAGGCGAAGGCGAAGCGTTGACCGACGTGTCCTGCGCTTCGAGCTCCTTCTGTGTCGCGACCGGCTCGGCCGGCAATTCCGGGAATGTGTTCACCTATGACGGCAGCGGCTGGTCCGGCCCCGTCGATCCCGACGCTCCGAACGTCCTCGGCGATCTGTCGTGCCCGACGGACTCGTTCTGCGCGGCCGTAGACAACGCCGGCAACGTGCTGACGTTCAACGGCAGCGCGTGGTCGGCTCCGGACCCGATCGGTGACGTCGGCGCTATTTCCTGTCCGACGAGCTCGTTCTGCATCGCCACCGATGGCACCGAGGCGCTCACTTACGATGATGGAGCCTGGGCGGGGCCCGTCCCGATCCTTCCCGGCGGTGGCCTGATCACAGACGTCTCCTGCTCGAGCAGTTCCTTCTGCGCGGCGGTGAGCCAGGGCGACCAGGCAATGATCTATGACGGCGGCGGCTGGTCGACCCCCGACAGGATCGTCGCTGCGGGCGACGGCTCGACGCAGCTGTCATCGGTGTCATGCGCGGGTTCGTTCTGCGCGACCGTTGACCGCGCCGGTAACGCGCTCACCTATCCGGTGTCGGTTGCTCCTCCGTCCTCCGCGCCAATCCACAAGCCGCAGCCCACATCGAACGAGCCGCTGGCCCCATCTGACTTCAGGCCGGTGAAGGTCACGGCGAGCTCGATCACCCTCTCCTGGAAGCCTCCGACTCGCGGCGGAAGACCGGCGGGCTATGGGATCGCGGAGCTGGCGCCGAACCGTCGCAGCTACTACGTGCGTGCCGCCCATCTAGGCCCGAACACGCGCCGGTACACCGTCAGGGGGCTACGCCCCCGGACTCGGTATCGGTTCCGGATCGAGTCGCTGGGCGCCGACGGGAGGCCAGGCCACCGGACCACCGGGCGCTGGGTCACAACCGCCGTCAGCGTCCGACCACGGCATCGGTGATCGCGTCGATGCCGGCGAGCCGCGCCGACAGCTCGTCCGACAGGCCGTAGCGCCTGGCTAGCTCATCCGGCGCCGCGTACGCAAGCCTGGTCTGCTCGCCGTCGGCGAACACGAGCACCTTCAGCGGCAGGTCGAGCGCCGCCAGCGGCGCCGCGTCCATCACCGGAGTGCCAGCGACCGGACTCCCGAAGATCACCACCTTCGTATCCCGCAGCTCGAGTCCGACCGCGTGCGCCTCGCCGCTGTGGTCGATCACTGCAAACAGCTTCAGGCCCTTGGCGGTGACTATCTCAGAGATCCGAGCGACCGTGTCGGCGACGGAGCGTGGGCTCAGCCTGGTCACGATTCCTGGGGCATCGAGTTGCATCTGGGTCCTCCGGGGGATGGTTGATTGCAGGGCGAACAAAACCGCCGCAAACCGGACCTATCGGTCCGCTAACGCCGGGCGTTCGGTACGATCAAAGTGGTGGCCGGCCCAAGCGATTCAGCGGCAGCATCGCAGGCGCCCGAGGGACTCGACCGGGCGACGCTGGTCGTCGCCGGAGTCGTGCTGCTGGGCGCGGTCATGTCGATCCTCGACACGACCGTCGTCAATGTCGCGATCGACCATCTCGCGATCGCCTTCCGCGCCTCGCTGACAACGATCCAGTGGGTCATCACCGGCTACACGCTGGCGCTGGCGGCGGTGATCCCGATGACCGGCTGGGCCGCCGACCGGTTCGGCACGAAGCGGATCTACATGACCTCGCTGGTGCTGTTCACGCTCGGGTCGATCGCCTCCGGCCTCGCGTGGAGCGCCGAGTCGCTGATCGTGTTCCGCGTCCTGCAGGGGCTCGGCGGCGGAATGATCATGCCGGCGGTGATGACGATCATGACCAAGAAGGCCGGCCCGCACCGGATGGGCCGGGTCATGGGCGTGCTCGGCGTGCCGATGTTGATAGCACCGATCCTGGGGCCGATCCTCGGCGGTTGGCTTGTCGACAACGCCTCCTGGCGCTGGATCTTCTTCATCAACGTCCCGATCGGGATCGTCGCGTTCATCCTCGCGATGACCGTGCTCGACCCCGACGAATCCCAGCCGAGCCACCGCTTCGACTGGCTCGGGATGGTGCTGCTGTCGCCGGGGCTGGCGGTCTTCATCTTCGGCCTCGCCGAATCCTCGACCTACGGCTTCGGGTCGCTCCGCTCGTGGGGACCGACGGTCCTCGGCGTGCTGCTGATCGCCGCCTTCCTGATCCACAGCTGGCGCTCGGACACACC
>Ga0123356_10004997_pt1 | contig 13600 bp, 12 predicted proteins | sample TergutEmb28metaG_2_FD_92546 | JGI IMG/M metagenome (GOLD analysis project Ga0123356, IMG submission 92546) | Embiratermes neotenicus P3 segment gut microbial communities from Petit-Saut dam, French Guiana - Emb289 P3 | ecosystem: Host-associated > Arthropoda: Insects > Digestive system > Gut ...
ACAGACTTCTGGCAGGAAAAGCTACACTCGTTCCATCCCCTGCAAACGAAACAAGCAACCAATATGATGACGATGGTATCAGTAACTTCTTCCTTATGGCTGACTGGTCTGCTGCAATAGCGGCGGATTTAATGCGCACAGCTATGACGGCAAACTCACTGACAGACGGTTCTATCGAACTCATAATTGCCAATAACGACGATGCGGCACTCGGTGCGATCGAAGCCATGAACGAAGTGGGCTTTAATACAGGTGCGGACGCTGTCGGATACATCCCGGTATTTGGTGTCGACGCAACAGATGTAGCGCAAGTTGCAATCAGAGACGGCAAAATGACAGCAACAATTCTGCAGGATGCAGAAGGAATGGCGCAAACAATCGTTGCTCTTTCCAAGAATATTGCAGCAGGCAATGACCTGATGGCAAACACAGGAAGCTATAATATTGATGCAGGTGTCGCGAAAATCCGTGTACCGTACGCGATATTCAGCGGCGGCGGCGGCGCACCCGGATTAACAGCACCGGTTGACGGCGGCGATATCAAGGTTGATGTGTTCTGGTATACATTTGCCGATACATACCTTACAAGCGTACGAAATGCAATGGAAAGTCAAGCAGCTGCTATGAGCAATCTGAACATTACTCATCATGACTGCACAGAAGACCAGGCAAAACAAACTGAAATGGTAAGAACAGCTGTAACACAAGGCACGGATTTACTTATTGTCAATATAGTGACAACCGGTTCTGAAGAAGCGGCGATGAACATTGTGGATATAGCAAAAGAAGCAAATCTTCCAATCATATTCTTTAACCGCGAAGTCAGCGACTCTGTCATAAACGCGTATGACAAGGCGGCATTTGTCGGAACAGACGCAGACGAAGCGGGAGTCATGCAAGGTGAAGCAATTGCAAACTTCCTCCTGGCAGGCGATAATCTGGCATCATTTGACCTTGACGGCGATGGTACAATCAAGTACATCATGCTTCGCGGTGAACATGGTAATGCGGAAGCCTGGGGACGTACATTCTATTCGGTATCGGTAGCCAATCAAATGCTCGGCGGCACAGTTCTTGTACCCTCACGCGCCAATGAGACAAGCAACCAATATGAAGATGACGGAATCAGCAACTACTTCCTCATGGCAGACTGGTCAGCGGCAATCGCAGCCGATCTCATGCGTACAGCAATGACCGCCAACCCGCTCGGCGATGGTAACATTGAGCTTATCATTGCAAATAACGATGACGCGGCACTTGGAGCAATTGAAGCAATGAACGAAGTCGGATTTAACACAGGTGCCGGCGACAATTATATTCCGGTATTCGGTGTCGACGCAACGGATGTTGCACAAGTTGCAATAAGAGACGGCAAGATGACTGCCACCATTCTTCAAGATGCTGTCGGCATGGCGGACTACATCCTGCGGCTTACGCAAAACATTGCAAACGGTGAGGATCTGATGGCAAACACCGGTGATATGAACATTGACGCAGGTGTAGCAAAGATTCGTGTTCCATACGCAATATTCGGTTAGACCTTTTATTCTGTAATCGCTCTCCCTGCGGGAAACCGCGAGTTGATGCACAATATAGGGATATGGCGGCCTTTTGCGGTCGCCTGTCCCTGTATAAAGTTGAAAGTTTGATGTAAAAAGTATAAAATACAGAATATATTAAATAACGCGGACAATTGAAGGTGGTAAATTAATAATGAATGAATACCTCTTAAAAATTGAAAACGTAAGCAAAGCCTTTCCGGGAGTGCAGGCATTGGATGATGTAAGCTTTAACTTGAGTCCGGGAACCATTCATTCCCTGATGGGTGAAAATGGAGCGGGAAAATCAACCCTCATGAAATGCTTGTTCGGGTTATATTCCGCAGACAGCGGAGAGTTTTTCCTTGAAGGCGAGAAAGTGAGATTCTCCAACTCAAAGCAAGCAATGGAAAACGGCGTAGCTATGGTGCATCAGGAACTAAATCAGGTGCATACACGCAGCGTTATGGAAAACATCTGGCTTGGTCGTTTCCCGAGGGGTATCATAGGCATCAATCATCATAAGATGTACAAGGCAACTCTTGAAATATTTGAGGATTTGGGAATCACATCAATAAATCCCAAAGCGATTATCAAAACATTGTCCGTTTCCCAACGGCAAATGGTCGAGATAGCAAAAGCGGTGTCTTACAACAGCAGGGTTCTTGTGCTTGATGAACCGACTTCATCGCTGACAGAGGTCGAGGTTGACCATCTTTTTCGTATTATTTTTAATCTTCGTAACAGAGGATGCGGGATTATTTACATATCACATCGCATGAGTGAGATTTTGAAAATATCGGACGAAGTTACGGTCTTGCGTGACGGAAAGCTGGTTGCGACAACGCCTGCGTCGGAGCTGACTATCGATCAGATAATATCTCAAATGGTAGGCAGGGAGCTGAGCAGTGTATACCCTCCGAAAGACAATAAACCGGGAGAAGTTGTTTTGGAAGTTGAAGGATTGTCTGCTTTGTACCAAAACCTTCATGATGTTTCATTCGAGCTTCGCAGCGGGGAGCTGCTTGGTGTGGCGGGACTTGTCGGAGCGGGACGGACAGAGATGCTGGAGAATATTTTCGGACTTGCTACAACCAGATCAGGCAAGGTTATTAAAAATGGCAAGGTGATCCGGAACAAAAATTCAAGACAAGCTAAACGTAACGGGTTTGCAATGCTTACAGAGGAGCGGCGTGCCACAGGAATATTCAGCGTACTTAACATTCGTGAAAACACATCAATTGCAAGCTTGAATAAGTGTAAAGTTAAAGGGCTTTATCTCAGCAACAAGAAAATGAAGGCAGACACAGCCTGGTCTATTGAGCAGCTTAAAGTAAAAACACCAAGCCAGAGCACAAAAATAAGATCACTTTCCGGCGGAAATCAGCAGAAAGTCATTTTGGGGCGCTGGCTGTTGACCGATCCGGATATTTTCCTGTTTGACGAACCGACCAGAGGTATCGATGTTGGTGCAAAGTATGAAATTTACCAGCTTATGATAAATCTTGCAAAAGAAGGCAAGGCTGTAATAATGGTTTCCAGTGAGTTGCCTGAGCTTTTGGGTGTGTGTGACAGAATACTTGTCATGTCAAACGGATATCTGACAGGGGTAGTAGATAGCGCAAATACAAGCCAGGAAGAGATAATGTCACTGGCTGCAGAGCGTGTTTAGTACGGCGAGCAACAGGAGGGGATAGAAATATGAATGATAACATTTTATCGCGTACAATCGGCAACATAACGCTTAGATGGGAGAGCTTCAAGGCGCTTGACGGCAAAGGCAAGAGCTTGTGGTGGGGCGATTTCTTCGTTCGAAACGCGATATTTATAATAATAATAGCCCTTGTTATATATGTGCAGATATACAGTGTTCAAAATGAGTTCTCAAACACATTTTTATCATTTCCATCGCTGATTGACATTATAAGGCGCGCAGGGGCTGCCATGTTTCTTGCACTGGGTATCGGAGGTATAATCGTACTGACAGGTACAGACCTTTCGGCAGGTAGAGCATTGGGTCTGACAGCATGTATCAGCGCATCTCTTTTGCAAAGACCATTGGCTGATTATAGTGCGAAAATGTTCCCTGACATGGTTGCACCGCCGATAATAGCAGTTATGCTCTTAGTCATGATAATTGGCGGATTGATCGGTGTTTTTAACGGCTTTTTCGTTGCGAAATTTAAATTGCACCCGTTTATAGTGACATTGTCCACACAGCTTATGCTGTATGGTGTAGTTTTGTGGTATGTGCAATTAGGAAGAAACGGCGGCGGACCTATATCCGGTCTTACTGCCGAATATAATGAGTTCGTAAAAGGTAATGTGATGATAGGAGAAACTGCAATACCATATTACGTATTCTTCGCTATTATTGCCACAGTTATAACCTGGTTTATTTGGAATAAGACCACACTTGGTAAAAATATGTATGCAGTCGGTGCTAATCCGGAGGCTGCAAACGTATCGGGTGTGTCGGTCATGAAAACAACGATTATGATTTTCACATACGCAGGACTCCTGTACGGTTTTTCCGGATTTGTTGAAGCATCACGTATCGGTTCAAACGGTCCGACCACAGGTGTGAATAATGAACTCTATGCCATCGCGGCTTGCGTAATCGGCGGCGTATCATTCACCGGTGGTATCGGGAAGATACGCGGTATTGTCACCGGTGTAATACTATTGCAAATCATAGATGTGGCACTACAATGGCTGAGTGTATCCTCGGAGCTGAGGTTTATTATCACAGGCGGTTTGATTCTTTTAGCCGTATCCCTGGATATGCGCCAGCATCTTGCTAAAAAGTAAAAAAAACGATATACTCATGGGGCTGTCAAAAGTGACTGACAGCCCCTTTAAAATTAGTAGGGGTCGACGCCCTCGGCGACCCGTGGGAGGCTTAATATGACAATACTCGTTACAGGCGGAGCGGGATACATCGGGAGTCATACAATACTGGAGCTGTTAAAGCAAGGTTATGATGTGGTTGCGGTTGACAATTTTGTTAACAGCAAGCCGGAGGCTATAAAGCGTATCAATGAGCTTTCGGGACGTGATTTTTTGTTTAAAGAAATGGATGTACGCGATAATGCTTTACTTGATGAAATATTCTCAGGGAATAAAATTGACGTTGTGATACATTTTGCGGGGCTTAAAGCCGTGGGTGAATCGGTCGAGAAACCTCTTGAGTATTACAAAAACAATCTGGACTCGACTCTTGTACTTTGTGAAGCAATGAAAAAAAGCGGAGTAGGTAAAATCATATTCTCATCGAGCGCCACCGTATACAGTGCAGACAACGAAATGCCGTTGACAGAGAACTCACATACAGGCGGTTGTACAAATCCTTATGGCTGGACAAAATTTATGTGCGAACAGATATTGACCGATACGGTTAGCGCAAACAAAAGCTGGTCGGTTGCGTTGCTACGTTACTTTAATCCTATCGGTGCACACGAAAGCGGCAGAATAGGAGAAGACCCGCAGGATATTCCAAATAATCTGATGCCTTATATAGCACAAACTGCTGTAGGAAGATTGCCGTATCTCAGTATATACGGCGATGACTATGACACACCGGACGGAACAGGAGTAAGAGATTATATTCATGTTGTGGATTTGGCTGAGGGTCATGTGGCGGCAATCAAGTATTTGCAAAACCATCAGGGAACAAACATTTTTAATCTTGGTACCGGAAAAGGCGTAAGCGTCTTTGAACTGGTATCAGCTTTTGAATCGGTTACAGGTGAGAAGCTGCCAAAAAGAGTGACCTCGCGCCGTCCCGGTGACATAGCTATGTGCTACGCATCGACAGAAAAAGCAAAAAAAGAACTTGGATGGGAGACAAAAAAAACAATTCAACAAGCTTGCGAGGACACCTGGCGATGGCAGAAAAACAACCCGAACGGGTATTAACTCTTTATGTGTCATAAATATATTGATTATTGATTTTTTGTTTGGTATAATCGATAAACAATCATCGTTTAACTAATTAAAAATAAGTAAAAAATGTACAAAACATATACAGTTCTTGAGTAATTATTATTGATCCCGATTATATTATTGAGAGGTGGAAAGCAGGATGAGACGGCTTATATGTATAGTAATTACATTGATCCTGGTCACAATGATATTGCTTTATGCCGTCTCGGATATAAATTACGGATATGGTCCCGGTTATGTGCCCGACTACGGTGATGATTACGGCAGTGACTACGGCGACGACTACGGCGACAGCTACGGAGACGACTACAGCGATAGTTATGAAAACGGCGAAAACTGACAAAGTTAAACAGCATCATAGACAGTAATTTCTATATACTTGGAGGTAGATCTATTGCCGGTATTGTTTTTCTTGTTTTGGCTAATTTTAAATGCACGTGTTACAGTTGAGGTTGTCGCGACTGGTATTGTGATTGCCTTGCTTATAGGCGTTCTTTTTTACAAATTTATAGGTCTCAGTCCGAAAACCGAACTTAAGGCTCTGGGAAAAATAGGTCTTATCATTGCTTATCTTGGCTTACTTCTAGTAGAAGTTGTCAAAGCAAATGCAAATATGATAAGGCTTGTTTTGTCGCGCAATATTAAAACCAACCCTCAAATCAAATATTTTGATTCTCCTCTACGTTCGGATATGGCAAAGATGGCTCTGGCTTGTACTATAAACCTTACTCCCGGCACGGTTTTTATTGAGCTGGAAGACAACAAATTTGGTGTTCATGCCATTGATGCGAAGTTTCTTGTGGGCATGGAGGATAGCTGGCATATTGTAAAAATGCTCAGAAGAATCGAAGGGGGGCATTAGTCGTGGGATTTGATTACGAAGCGGCTGTTGGTTATCTGCTGCTGATAGCAATGTGTTTTCTTTCTATCACGATATTCTTTTGCCTCTTTTTTGCAGTCCGGGGGCAGCGTCTGACTGACAAAATCATCGCAACAAATATGATTGCAGTAAAAACAATAATCCTTGTTGTAATGGTGGGGGTATATTTCGGAGAGGGATATCTTGTTGATGTTGCTATGGTTTTTGCGCTTATAAGCTTTTTAGCCACTGTAACTTTCACAAGACTGATTCTTCAGTTTATGTATAACAAATCAAAAACCCGAAGCCGCCCCGATGATGCCGACAGAGGAATCTAAGAGCGTAACCGCCTGATAGTGCAAAAATAAAGAAAAGGAGCAATGACGTATGGAAATCTTAAGATTTATACTCGCTACCGTATTTCTGGTTTGCGGAATTACTGTATTCGGCGTTGCTACTTTGGGGCTTTACCGTTTAAAATATGTTTTAAACCGTATACATGCTTCGTCTAAATGTGACACACTGGGCGGGATGCTGATGCTTATCGGTATTTGCATCATTGGGATTCAGTTTTACAACATTAAAAATAATCGCACTTGTTGTTTTTGTCTGGCTGACAAACCCGCTGGCTATTTTTATGATAGGACGTGCCGAGGTGCTTACCAACCCGAATCTCGAAGATGAAGTTAATATTCTGGACATCACAACTAAAAAAACAGCGGAAAACGAAACAGGCAACGATACAGAAAATGTGGAGGTGGCAGGGCAATGATAGTATTTGAGATAATGTTGCTTCTATTTATGGTGGCGTGCGCTATTTCTGTATCAATCACAAAAAAAATAGTATCTGCGGTCGTTATCTTTATGTCATACAGTATTGTCATGTCTATAGTTTGGCTGTTACTCCAATCCCCGGACCTCGCTTTGACTGAAGCAGCGGTCGGCTGCGGGCTTACCAGCGTACTATTCTTTCTTACGATAAAACGTATCAACGCAATGGAGGAAGCGCGGAATGAGCGAAAAAGAGACGATTAACTATGAGCTTGCTACTCAAAAGTTAAAGAGTTTCATCGATTGGGTCAATGCCGACACCAATCTGCCAACACTTGAAGAACTGGAGGGTGACCACGACGACCTCCATGATTTTGATGATGTTGAAGCCATTGCGCATGATGATGGAGATTTGTCGAATATTGCGGAAACAACGGAGTCCCAAATCGACCAGTTAGACGAAGAGTTCGACTATTCAGATATGTTCGCGTCAAAAGCCGGAGATACAACTCAACCAACACCCGCAGCACCCAAAATGTCTTCAATTGCCTCATTGATGCGTTTGCCAAGGATGCAACTGATATATCGTTTATTTTCTATATTACTTACAGTAACCATAATTACGATTTTACTGATTACCGTCACACAAATGCCCCCCTTCGGAGATCCGGACAATCCGACAAATAATGAAGTGTATACTCGCTATATCGAACAAGGAGTTGCCGACACAGGTGCCCTTAATATAGTAGCGGCGATGATCCTCGACTATCGCGCATTTGATACTCTGGGCGAGGCGTTTGTACTATTCACTTCAGTAATTGCGGTCATTATGATGATTCGTACCACGGGAGTAGCAATACCTAAGTCAAAGGTTGATATGGCCGACCAGCCTTTTATGCTGAAATATGCAGTTATGCTTGTTGTACCGTTTGTAATTATTTTTGGGATATACATTCTGCTTAACGGACATCTTTCGCCGGGTGGCGGTTTTTCGGGAGGAGCTGTTCTGGGAGCCGGTTTTTCGCTGTATGCCGCTTCTTACGGTATAGATAAGATGCGAACGATTTTTACTTTCAAGACGTATGTTATATGTGCTGTCAGCGCTTTGTTGTTTTATTCATTGGTCAAAGGTTACGCTTTTATGATGGGAGCGAGCGGTCTCTCTTCGGGGATCCCGCTTGGTACACCGGGGAATCTGTTCAGTTCGGGATTGATTTTGCCGCTGAATATCAGCGTTGGTTTTGTTGTTGCATGTTCAGTATATGGGCTTTATGCACTTTTTTCGGAAGGTGAGGTGTAATTTAATTTGTTTGGTAATCTGGGAGCAAATTATATGGAAGCCACTGCGCTTATTCTGTTCGGAATAGGTCTTACTACCCTTATGCTGCACAAAAATCTTATTAAAAAGCTGATAGGCTTTAATATCATGGAAACATCGATTTTCCTGTACCTGACGACAAAAGGGTATATATCAGGCAGGGGTGCGCCGATTATTATCGATGGAGTCAACGATATAGAGCTTTATATAAACCCGATTCCAAGCGGTCTGGTGCTTACAGGTATCGTTATAGCTGTGAGTATAACAGCGTTTATGCTGGCTCTTTGTATTAAAATGTATGAGTATTACGGTACGCTCGACATGGATAAAATCGCAATTCTTACAAGCGGTGAAACTAAAACTTTTGCAGACGGAGTTGGAGACACAGACTGGCTTGATAGTACAGAAGACCCGGAAAATTCAGACGGTCAAGCAGATGATGATGGTCAAGAGGAGGATAAATGATGCAGTTTTATAATCATTTTCCTCTAATAATGATAATGACCCCGATGGTGATGTCAATGCTGGTGCTGATAGTCAAGGAAGAGCGGCGCGTGCGTTTGATCACATTAGGGGTACAGAGTCTTATTGCTTTTTTATCATTATGGCTTTTGATTTCACTGCTGAACTCGCCCGTTGAGGCATTTGCCTATACTATGGGATATTATCCCGCACCATGGGGTAATGAGCTGCGTGCCGGTCCGCTTGAGTCAATGATGTCTTTCGCTTTTTCTATAGTTATGCTCCTTTCTTTGCAAGGTGGCTCGTTGGACACCAAGCGGGATATAAAAAAAGATAAAATCCACTATTTTTATATGATGACCTGCCTGCTTACATCTTCGCTGATGGCGCTGGTCTATACCAATGATATTTTCACCGGATATGTATTTATGGAAATAAATATGCTGGCAGCCTGCGCCATAGTTGTCGCAAAAGAAAGCGGTGAAACTGTCAAAGCAACGGTTAAGTATATGTGCCTGAACATGGTTGCGTCGATGTTGTTTTTACTTGCTATTGCAATGCTTTATGGTGTTACCGGTCAGCTTTTGATGGAACCTGCAAATACGGTGATCGTTATGCTGACAAATACCGGTCAGTACCATTTGCCGCTGGTTGTTACACTTGCATTGTTTACCATCGGAGTTGCTATAAAAAGTGCGCTGTTCCCGTTCCACACATGGTTGCCCGACGCACACGGTACAGCGACGACATCGGTTTCGGCAATCCTCTCGGGGCTTGTTCTTAAAGGATATGTGATACTGCTGCTTAAGATGATGTCACGTGTATACGGTATTGATGTGGTAGAAACACTTGGCATAAATAACGCTTTATTTGTACTTGGTTTGACGAGTATGGTGGCAGGTTCGATTTTTGCGCTGCAGCAAAAGGATATAAAGCGTATGATTGCCTATTCAACTGTTGCTCATATCGGCTATATATTTATGGGTATCGGATTTAATACTCCCGCAGGGTTTGCAGCAGCAAGCTATCATATCATGGCTCACGCATTTACAAAAAGTATGCTGTTTATAGCAACCGGAATGCTGATCAATGCGGCGGGTACAAAAGAAATATCCGGAATGATTGGTGTTGCATGGAAAAGCAGGGTTGCAGGCGCAGCGTTTTTAGTCGGTGCTCTGTCGCTGATAGGGATACCTCTGTTCGCAGGGTTTCCGTCAAAGTTTTATTTGGCGGATGCTGCGATCCAGGACGCTCACGGCACGTGGATAGCTTTTATATTCCTCGCATTCAGTACATTCTTAAACGCATTATATTATGTTCCAACGTTATATAAGTTCTACTCGACAAAAGGAACACTGTCACAGGCAATTGACAGCAAGGATAGAGCCGGCGGAAAATCTCCGGCAATACCTGTTCTTTTCTGCCTGATGGGAATCAACGTTGTACTCGGAACTTTTTATCTTCCGATAATGAGACTCATACAGGAAGGGTTTGAATGGTTAGGCAGGTACTAATCAATTTAAATAAACTACATTTCGATACAAAAATACAGTAGGGGGGAGATTTCTATGCTACCTTTTGCAATTATAATCTTCTTAATCGTGTCCGCAATCGTAATGTTCTTTTTAAGAAGCCCAACCTTTGCCAAAAAGCTCACTTTGATAACATTGGGGGCGTGTTTTGCCGCTTCTATTTCGCTCATCGTTACAACTGTGGGCGGAGATAGAATCATCTTGGTAATGGGTGCACCACCGTGGAACTTTTCGCTGTCGGTCGGTGTGCTTGAGGCATTTATGTCCACATTATTTACAGGCGTAGCGTTCTTTATCATGTGGGCGTCGGTCACAATGATCGACCATGATGTTGAAGAAAAAAGGATCCCTCTGTATTACACCTTGATTTGCGCATTGATAGCGATGCTTTGCGGTGTGGTCTTCTTTGACAATCTGTTTAACGTGTTTATATTTATAGACATCAGTTCCTTTGCTGCGGCTTGTATTGTCATTATCAAAGGTCAGAAAGAAAACCTGCGGGCAGGTATAAAATACATAGTTTTGTCAATACTCGGTTCGGGCTTTATACTAATGGGTATTGTGGTGCTGTTCTCTCTTTCAGGTGAACTTTCGTTATATGCCATAGGGGAAGTATTCCGTGGCGGGTTGGGTGAAAACGCTTCCGCTGTGCTGAATGCTCTTGCATTTATCACTATCGGTGTCGGCTTCAAAAGCGCCCTGTTCCCGATGCATATCTGGTTGCCTGATGCGCATGGTACGGCGCCTTCTCCGTCCTCTGCGATTCTTTCTTCCCTCGTGCTTAAGGCATATGCTGTTTTCTATATAAAGGTTTTATATATAGCAATCGGTTATGACATTCTCAACAGTGACTACGGACTTAGGTGGTTGCTCACAATCGTGCTTATTGTAGGCTCGGTTGCAATGCTTGCAGGTTCGATTATGGCAATAATGCAAAAAGACATAAAACGTATGATCGCCTATTCGTCAGTTGCTCAAATCGGCTACATTTTCCTGGGTATCGGACTAGGCACTGAACTGGGATTGTTTGCCGCTATTTTCCATATCTTCGCCCATGCTATTACCAAAGCGGCGCTCTTCCTTATAGCAGGTTCGATTATTGAACAGACACATAACCGGGATCTTGAAAAAATGGGTGGCTTAGGTTACCAGATGCCGATAACTGTAACGATGTTTACTGTAGGTGCTTTGTCTATGGTTGGTATACCTATGTTTATAGGGTTTAACAGTAAATGGAATTTCGCAATGGCAATAATGGATTCAAGCGAATACTGGGTTATGGTGGCACTGGCACTGTCGGCTCTGCTTAACGCTATCTACTATCTGCCTGTGATTATCCGTGCGTTTTTCGGCAAAGAAGCACGAGAAATGTCTGAAAATCCGGAAAAGCTTGAGCGTCCGGTGAGTGCGCTTATACCGATTATGATACTCACTTTTATGGTTATGTTTTTCGCTGTTTGGAGCACTCCTATCTCATCGGTAATTACGACCGGAATAGCATATATATGGCAATAACCGAGTGTGCGCTTGCATTCGGAGCTGTACTTTTAGCGATTTCGTCGCTCAGACAGGTGTGTTTATCTAATGTGGAAAGTGTATATTGCCTAGAGTTCAACACACACAAACTCGCTTAGGAAATCGAAAAGCACAAACTCCTCATCGCGCTTCATACCACGTAATACCGCTGACACCACAAAGCCAACGAAAGGGGAACATAAATGAATTTTATTATACTGACTCCTATATTGTTCCCTATGCTTGCAGGGGCGCTACTGCCGTTGTTTAAGCTTGGCAGCGACCGTCTCAAGCGTCAGATATATGTCGGGACGGTAGTGGTTGTGAATTTCCTTCTTGTGATTATTACTGTCAATTTAGGAGATTTGGAGTTAAGAAATTTTGAAATTACTAAATCTGTCTATATGCTGCTGAAAATTGATGATTTGGCACGTTTTTTCCTTGTGCTCGGTTCGGCTCTCTGGCTGCTCGTAACATTTTATTCCTTTGAATATATCAAGCATGAGGGAAAGGATGTACGGTTTTTCTCTTTCTTCCTAATGACCCTCGGTGTCATAATGGGTATTTGCATGGCTGGAAATTTCTTCACGATGTATTTATTCTATGAGCTTATGACTCTGATAACATATCCTCTGGTTATACATTCTGAAACGCCTGAAGCGATGAAGGCAGGCAATAAATATCTTGCATATTCGTTCTTTGGGGCGTCACTTGCACTGGTAGGTTTTGTGTTTGTTGCACATTTCGGATACACCATAGACTTCACACCCGGCGGTGTGCTTGACCCTGCGATGCTTGCAGGAAATGAAAACCTGCTGCTGGCAATATTCCTAATGGCTTTTATCGGTTTTGGTTGCAAAGCAGGTATGTGGCCGCTCCATGCGTGGCTTCCAACCGCTCATCCCGTCGCTCCTGCTCCCGCTTCGGCGCTGTTATCGGGTGTTATCACAAAAGCGGGTGTGCTTTCTATCATGCGTGTCACATTTTATCTCTTCGGAGTTGATTTCGTTTACGGCAGTTGGGTGCAGACGACTCTTATGTGCATGACATTGCTGACCGTCTTTATGGGTTCGATGCTGGCGTATAAGGAAAAGCTTCTCAAACGAAGACTTGCATATTCCACAGTTAGTCAGGTTTCTTATGTTCTGTTCGGTTTTACAATACTAAGCTATATAGGCTTTGAGGGAGCGATGCTGCATATTATCTTCCACGCGATAATAAAAAATATCCTTTTCCTTGCTGCCGGTGCGATTATATATATGACACACAAAACCTATGTCTATCAGCTAAAAGGAATCGGCAAAGCAATGCCGGTAACAATGTGGTGCTTTACAATAGCATCGGTATCGCTTGTTGGTATTCCGCCGACTGCCGGTGTTGTCAGTAAATGGTCGCTGGCGATGGGCGGTATCACATCAAATCATCCGACAATCGGTATGATAGGTGCGGGGATTCTTCTTATAAGCGCACTGCTGACAGCCGGATATCTTATTTCTATCTTTGCCACCGCGTTTTTCCCCGGTGATGATTTTGACTATAAAAGACTCAAAAAAACCGAACCTAACAAGCTCATGACTGTTCCGCTGGTAGTATTATCAGCATGTTGCATTGTATTTGGTATATTCCCTGCTCCACTAATCAATTTCATAGACAGAATAGC
>Ga0123356_10004998_pt1 | contig 13598 bp, 9 predicted proteins | sample TergutEmb28metaG_2_FD_92546 | JGI IMG/M metagenome (GOLD analysis project Ga0123356, IMG submission 92546) | Embiratermes neotenicus P3 segment gut microbial communities from Petit-Saut dam, French Guiana - Emb289 P3 | ecosystem: Host-associated > Arthropoda: Insects > Digestive system > Gut ...
AGCCCTGTTCCTGTCGAAATTACAACTGCAGAAAGCGCAGCGGTAACATATCCGGGATTTTTGGAACTGCTGGCATAAAAAAACCTGACCACTGCCTGGCAAGCCAAGCTTCATGGTCAGGTAAAACTAAATTATAATTTAGAAACGGTTATTGTTTTGCAAATACAAATTCTGTAATAGAAAGAGTTACCTTTCCCTGAACTCCTGAACCCTTTGCACCCTTTCTGCCTGCGCCGACTGTCTCAAATATAAGTGTGTTTGCTGCAGGGCTGCCGCCGGTTGCGGCTGCAATGGTTGTGATGGTTACTTCTGCTGTAACTACTTCGCCGGCTTTTGAAGCAGGGATAACAACATCCGGTGATTCATCGCCTCTTTGGTTCCAGCTAAGTGCTTTCCAGTAATTTGCTGTCGGGGTTGTATCCGCAAAGCCGATACACAAATCGTTTTCCAGATCTCTGCTTGCAGAATATGTAATTTTAAGAGTATATGTTTCGCCTGCGCGTATTCTGTAGCCATTCATTAAATCCGGCCGTCTGAGCGCTCCCTGATACCCATTGCCGTATTCAAAATTGTCTGTAAGTTCCAGAGTGAAGGGTTCGAATGTGCCTCCGGGTACTGGTACAACTGGCGCTGGTTTTCCGCTGCTTTTAACTGGTGCCGGCTGATGAATTTTAAAATTCCACATTTTAATTTCGAAAGAATCTGGCCTCCAGCTTTCGTGTGTTTGCCATTCTACGCCTGTTACAAGTGTTTGATCAAATCTGATAGGATTGCCCCAGGCTGGCTGCATAAAGAACATCATCGGTACTTCAATGTATTCTGCCTCGCCTGCTGTGGTTTCAAAAGTATACTCATGATATGCATAATCCGTTACGCTGTCGATTTTAAATTTTATTGTGTATTTTTTTCCGTCACCAAGAATATAAAACGATAGAGCATCCGCTGTCTTGTAGCGTCCATATGTTGCATCGTCTGCATCAAGACCCCAGCCGGCAAAACCATATTCGAATTGCTCGGTAACATTTCCGGTAACATGGTAAACAGTAACCATTTCGCCGTTTATTTCTTCCTGTATTTCATTTAGTACAGAAATAGAAGAACCGCCGTCGCTGCCTCTGTCATTATAGGTCATCCACTCTCCGGTAGCGAGAACAGGCGCTGGTTTTACGGGTCCTGAGGTTGCGCAGGAAAGAATCGCTGCAAAAATCGCAAAACATAGGACAATTTGCATTAATTTGTATGAATTTTTCATATAACTTCTCCTTATCTTTCTGAATATACACGGTTTTGCCCTAAAACACAACTGTTTTTGTACAATACATTATTGATGAATTTTAGCCAAAAATGCTTATAAAATCATAAAATTGTTGACGGTTATAAATAATGAGGGTATCATTACCATGGGAAGGGAATTCAGGAGTTTTATTTGGCTTTTTCCAGAACGTCTTATGCCGCAATGGCGATTATTCCTCTCTTCCTGTCCGCATGTATTGGCGCTTCCGGTGCTTCTCCCGGGGGTGCTGTCAGAATTCCGGATGTTGTAAGGGATTACCCTGTTGAACCTGTAACCGGTAAAACGGCGTTTGAATACCTGAAAGACGAAGGAATTACTGTTGGCTGGAATTTAGGCAACACTTTAGATTCTTATAATAATCACGGCATTGGAGACGAAACAACCTGGGGTAATCCCGCTGCTAATCAGGAATTAATGAATGGCGTAAAAGCCGCCGGTTTTGATATTATACGTATCCCTGTTACATGGATGGGTCATGTTGGCAGAGCGCCGGATCATATTATTACGCCTGCACGGCTTAAACGCGCCGCTGATGTAGTTGATATGGCACGAAATGCCGGTCTTAAAGTTATCATAAACCTTCACCACGATGGGTCAACATCCAGCGAGGGTAAGGAAGAAGGATGGCTTTCTATTCGTAAATCCTATCGAAATAAGGCTGAATATGACAGAATTACCCATCAATTTACCCGTTTATGGGAACAAATAGCCGCTTATTTTAAAAATTACGGCGATTGGCTCATGTTCGAGTCTTTTAACGAGCTTCATGACGGCGGTTGGGGCTGGAGTACCGATTTTAAGATGTTCCCGCAGCAGCAAACTGACATTATTAACAGGTGGAACCAGATATTTACCGATAAAGTGCGCGCTTCCGGCGGTAATAACGAGCAGCGCTACCTGCTTATCCCTGCTTATTGCTCAAGTTTCCAGCAAACGCTTTCAGATTCATTTGTTTTGCCATCAGATCCAACTCCTGATAAGCTAATTGTTACTTTCCACTACTATGATCCGTATGAATTTGAAATTTTAGGTAACCGGGTTGAATGGGGAACACCTCGCGAAAGGCAAAAGACAGAAGAAGACTTTGCTCCTTTTAAACCGCGTTATATAGACAGAAATATTCCGGTAATTCTTGGGGAATGCGGTGCAGTGCTCCAATTATACCCGGGTGATCCTGCAAAAGAGGCGCAGGCACGTCAAAACAGGCTCGAATATGTAACACATATTTTTAGTGTTGCTAAGAAATACGGCATTATTCCCATCTACTGGGATAATGGTTCAACAAGGGGAAATGGAGAGAAATTTGGTCTTTTAAACAGGAGAACAGGTTTGCCGAATTCACAGGATTCGGAAGCCCTTCTCAGACAGATGGTAAATGCAGTAAGATAGTATGATAGATAAATTTCATGTATAAGGGCTGTCGGGAATATGGATGAAAAAATTTCTAAACTAAGAATTTTGATTATTGCCGCTATTGTTGTAGTTGTATTGGCATTAATCATTTTGGCCGCCGGAAGGCAGGAACCGGATTTCTCCGCGAAATACGAAGGTTTCGATCTGAGCGGTGCAAGTACCGGGAGAACCAATACATATTCCCGCTACATGGAACGTCACTTTGATGCCTCTCCGGGACAGCGCGACATCCCCATCAATATTTTTTCGTGGACATCCGCTTCAGGCGCTTCCATACTTGAAAATTTTGAAGGTGAATCACGGGTTTTACGCACCGAGGAATCAAGCTTTGTTGAGTATACAGTCAGCGTTGAGCAGGCAGGGTTTTATTTTATCAGAATGGAATATTTCCCTCTTGAATCCAGAGGTATTGCGGTAGAACGCACTCTTCATATAAATGGAGAAATTCCTTTCCTTGGCGCCGACAGACTTTCTTTTCAGCGTGTCTGGGGTGATGGAGGAAACAGCCGCTTTGATAACCAGGGAAACGAAATTCGCCCTACCCAGGTTGAAAAACCGCAATGGGAAAGCGCCTGGTTCAGAGATTCGCTTGGTTACATAACACAGCCTTATGCTTTTTATTTCCGGCAAGGCGTAAATACTGTAAGGCTTACTGGTGTAAACGAACCTATTGCAATCCGTTCCATTTCGTTAAAAGCTCCTTCCGAAACTCCAAGTTATCAGGATTATATTGCCGGTATCGATATGGACCGGTTTAGAAATAACCGCAGTAATTATTTATTAAAGATTCAGGGAGAAAGAGCTATCCGCCGTTCGGATCCTTCTCTTTATCCTATTTATGATCGTTCATCCGGCGCGACAGAACCTCCAAGCGTAGCAAGAATAAGACTTAATATGATTGGCGGACAGAGCTGGCGTGTAGCAGGGCAGTGGATAGAATGGGATTTTGATGTACCGGAAAACGGAATGTACCGTTTCTCAGTTAAGAGCAGACAGAATTATAATCGCGGTTATGTTTCTAACCGTACTGTTATGATCAACGGAGAAATTCCTGTTCAGGAACTTTCGTCTGTTCCTTTTACCTACAGTAACAAATGGGTTATGAATACGCTTGGCGACGACGATGGCGATTTCTTCTTCCCGCTGGAAGCAGGAACCCACACGCTTCGTATTCAGGCGACTCTCGGCGGTATGGGTGAAATGCTGAACGTAATGGAAGAAAGCGTTTACCGCCTTAATACTATCTACCGCAAGATACTTGTTTTAACTGGTCCTGAACCGGACATTTACCGCGACTACCGCGTCGATGTTGTGTATCCGGATGTTATACAGGCAATGGAGCTGGAAAGCAGAATCCTTTATAAACTTGTAGATGATTTAACCCGCTACTCCGGCGAGCGCAGCGCACAGGCAGCCGCTACATTAACTCTTGCGCGTCAGCTTGAACTTTTTGTAAAACGCCCGGATAAGATTCCAAGAACACTTGTAAACTTTAAAGGTAATATAAGTTCTCTCGGCGACAGTTTGCTCGCGCTTTCTCAGTCTCAGCTTGATATCGACTATATTTTAATCAGCGCTGCAGAAGCAAAGATTCCAAAAATTAATGAAAATTTCTTTGTAGTCGCCTCGCATGAAATCCGCTCGTTCTTTGCATCGTTCTTTGTAGACTACAACAATCTGGGTGACGTTCACCGCAGAGGCGCCGATGTAGTTAATGTATGGATCCTTGCAGGACGCGACCAAAGTACAATTCTTAAAGCAATGATTGACGATACCTTTACTCCGTTAACAGGAATCAGGGTAAACGTTAAACTTGTTGCGGCGGATGCTGTCATGCCCGCTGTTGTCGCAGGTACGGGCCCTGATATGGCGCTTACTGTACCGCAGGGAGATCCTGTTAACTATGCGATACGTAAAGCAGTTGTAGATATCTCACAGTTTCCGGACTTTGATGAAGCTGTAAAGGACTTAAACCCAAGCGTTATTGTTCCGTTTACATTCCAGGGAGGCGTATACGGTCTTCCGGAAACGCAGTACTTCCATGTTATGTTCTACAGGAAGGACATTTTTCAGGAACTGGATATTCAAATTCCCAACACATGGGATGACTTAATCAATATTCTGCCTATCATTCAAAAGAGCAACATGAACGTAGGTATTCCTTCTGTTGCAACTAACGAACAGGCTGCTATCGACTTTTCCAACTTCCTTGCGCACCTGTTCCAGCGCGGCGGCCGTATGTATAACGAAGAAGGCTCCCGCACTCTGTTGGACGGCGAAATTGCCATCGAAGCTTTTGACGTATACACCAAATTTTTCACACACTACAAGACACCCGTTGTTTATAACTTTGTAAACCGCTTCCGCACAGGGGAAATGCCGCTTGCTTTCGCCGATTACACAAACTTTAATACGCTTGAAGTCTTTGCGCCGGAACTTCGCGGTCTTTGGGGTTTCTCCAGAATGCCGGGTCTTCCGCAGGCAGACGGTACAATTAACCGCTCAGTTTCAACAGGAACTTTGGCATCGATGATTTTCACCAACTCAAAGCGCCCGGATTTAGCGTGGGAGTTTTTAAAGTGGTGGATCAGCGCAGACACTCAGCTTAGGTTCGGACGGGAACTTGAAAGTATCATGGGCGCTGCGGCGCGTTATCCAACTGCAAACTATGCTGCCTTTAAACAGCTTTCCTGGGGTTCCGAACAAATGGCAGTTCTTGACGAACAACGCCAGTGGACTATCGGCATTCCGGAAGTGCCGGGCGGATACTTTGTTAACCGCCACATCACAAACGCAGCGCGCCGCATTCTGAACGAGGGTCAGGATACGCGGGAAACTTTATTGGATTATACCCTCACTATCAACGATGAGTTGACCAAAAAACGTAAAGAATTTGGTTTGGAATAGGGGGATAAATGAGTCTTTCAAGATATTTTGCCAAAATTAAGGAGAGAGATGAGAGCCGCGCAAAAGATATCTACAGACACCGTATCTGTTATCTGTTTCTTGCGCCTTATGCTGTCGTGTTTCTTCTTTTTTATGTAGCTCCGGTTCTTATATCGGTTACTTTAAGTTTTACATACTTTAACGTTCTTGAGCCGCCAAGATTTATCGGATTGCGCAACTATATCAACCTGTTGTTAGCCGACGATGTGTTTTTAATTTCTATGAAAAACACATTTATTATGGCTGCAATTACGGGGCCAATCGGTTATATTATGGCGTTCCTTTTTGCATGGTTTATTAATGAGCTTCCCCGCTATATCCGCGCTTTTGTTACATTAATTTTCTATGCGCCTTCCATTTCCGGTTCTGTCTTTCTAATTTGGCTTTTGATATTCTCCGGAGATGCTTACGGTTATGTAAACGCTATTTTAATGAGCCTTGGTATTCTTGATCAGCCTGTTCTCTGGCTGACGGATCCAAAATATATGATGCCTGTAATACTTGTTGTTATTCTGTGGATGAGCTTAGGCGCAGGCTTCCTCGCGTTCCTTGCCGGTCTTTCTACAATCGACCCTACTCTTTACGAAGCTGGTCTTGTAGACGGTATCTCAAACCGCTGGCAGGAACTCTGGTACATCACTTTACCGAACATGAAGGGAATGTTAATGTTCGGCGCAGTTATGGCGATTACTCAATCGTTTGGAGTTGCGGATGTTACCGTCCAGCTTGCAGGTTTCCCGAGTACGGACTATGCGGTTCATACCGTAGTCAACCACCTTGTTGATTACGGTTCAACGCGTTTCGAAATGGGTTATGCTTCTGCGATAGCGACAATATTGTTTTTCACAATGATATTATGTAACGCTTTCATTCAGAAAGCGCTAAGACGGGTAGGTACTTGATATGAACAAAAAACCTAAAAAACTAATTGGCGGCAAGAGACTAAACCGTTCTTACGGCGGCGATGCTTTTATTATTGCGATACTTACTGTTTTTGGACTGTTCTTTGCTTATCCGCTTGTGTTCGCGATTAATAACGCTTTTAAACCGTTGAACGAAATATTTTTATTCCCGCCCAAACTATTTGTACAGCGTCCAACGTTAAATAACTTCCAGGATCTTTTTATTCTTATGAGTAAATCCTGGGTAACTTTCTCACGTTATATTTTTAATACATTGTTTATTACAGTGGTTGGAACAGTCGGACTTATTTTGGTTGCATCGATGGGCGCGTTTGTTGTTTCAAAATACAAATTCCCCGGCTCAAAGATTTTCTTCCAGGGAGTAATTATAACCCTTATGTTCTCTACCTATGTAACTGCAATTCCAAATTACCTTGTTATGGCGGGGCTTGGATGGGTTGATACATTCCTTTCGGTAATTATTCCGGCGTTTGCAATGCCTATGGGCTTCTTTTTGTTAAAACAGTTTATAGATACTATACCGGATACTCTGCTTGAAGCGGCGAAGGTGGATGGCGCCAAAGAGTTTAGAATCTTCGTTTTCCTGATCATGCCGATGATTAAACCGGCATGGCTTACAGTTATGATTTTCTCCGTGCAAAACCTCTGGAACGCAAGAGCATCGGTTTTTATCTATTCAGAACAGTTAAAAACATTGCCTTATGCGCTTGGACAGATTGCAGCGGCAGGTATTGCTCGTACCGGTGTTGCGGCTGCGGTAACGCTCTTTGTTATGATCGTGCCGCTTGTAATGTTTATATTCGCGCAGAGTAATGTTCTGCAAACAATGGCAAGTTCGGGGATAAAAGAATGAAAAAAATATTTTGTTTATTGCTTTTGGCCATCTTCTCTATACTCTCATTGTATGCAACACCGACAAACTACACCTACAACTATGATTTTTGGCGGGAGCAGGTTGCTTCTCCGGATGCATATCGGGTAGGCGAATATATTCTTGGCACTTCATTGGGTGTCGGACACTTCAGGGATCCGCAGGGTCTTTTTATCCGGGGTAACCGCATTTACATCTGCGATTCCGGTAACAATAGAATAATAAAAGTTGAAGTGCGCGAAAACGGTGATCATGAAGTTGTCAGGATTGTATCTTCTGTAGTAATTGACGGTGAGGTATCTCCGTTTAGTTTTCCCATGGATATTTTTGAAAACAGAGACGGTAATCTTTATGTTGCCGATACCAACAACAACCGTGTACTGATACTTACAAATGATTGGCAGTTTATTCATGCCATTTTTCTGCCGGAAGATGAAAGTCTTGGTGAATATGCAGAATTTATTCCTGTTAAGTTAGTTGTTGATTTTGCAAACCGCGTATTCGTTCAGGCGCGTAACATTAACAAGGGGCTTATGGAGTTTGACAGCCGGTGGGAATTCTCCGGCTACATGGGCGCGAATAAAGTCCACGTTAATATTATTGATTATGTGTGGAAACTTATTTCTACACAGGCGCAGAAAGAACGGATGGATTTATTTATTCCAACCGAGTACAGCAATGTTGCAATGGATAAAGACGGATTTATCTATGTTACAAACTCTACAGGGCAGACAGAACCTGTACGCCGTTTAAATGCAATGGGGCAGGATATTTTAATTCGTAACGGTTACGAAAAACCCGTTGGCGATTTGGTCGTCGGAAATGCGGCTGGAATATCAGGCCGTTCACGTTTTATAGATGTTGTCGCTTTTGATAACGATTCCTACGCTTGTTTCGACAGGACGCGCGGACGTATTTTTATGTACGACTTCCAGGGTAACTTATTATATGCATTCGGCGGTATTGGCAATCGCGAAGGTTCTTTCCTTCAGCCGTCCGCGCTGGATAGAATGGGCAGCTCTTTGTATGCTCTTGATTCCAGATCCGGCGCTCTTACCCGTTTTGACTTAACAGGATACGGCACATTAATAAACAGGGCATTGGACGAATACAAAGCCGGTCGTTATGAATCTTCTGCAGCAGTATGGGAAGATGTTTTAAAAATGAACGGAAATTACGACCTTGCTTACATTGGAATTGGCAGAGCAGCGCTCAGGCAGGGTGAGTTCCAAAAAGCAATGAGATTTTACAAGTTAAAGCATTACCGTGAAGGATACGGAAAAGCATTCCAGTTGTATCGAAAACAATGGATGGAAGAAAATCTCTGGTGGATGCTTCTTGTTCTGGGAATCGCAATCTTCCTGCCGATTGTCATAAAGTTTTCCATTAGAACTGTCAAGGAGATTATTGAAGCATGAAGTACCTTAATAATAAAGCCTGGTGGGAGCATCTTGGAAGAACATTAAAATACTCGCTGTATGTTATCGGTCACCCGCTTGATGGCTTTTGGGACCTGACGCACGAAAAACGCGGTTCCATAGGCGCGGCTAACGTAATTATCGGATTAGCCGTTATTGTCGAAGTTTTGCGCCTGACGCTGACCAATTTCCAGTTTGTTACAATTAACATGGAATATTTTAACTCGCTTATCGTCGCTTTGCGTATTCTTCTGCCGGTTGGGCTGTGGACTGTCGCTAACTGGAGTCTTACAACTCTAATGGACGGCAAGGGCAGAATGTTCGAGATTTATATGTCTGTCTGTTATGCGCTTACTCCCTATGTAATCATTAATGCAATAATGATTGTATTAAGCCAGTTTATCACATTTGAAGAAGGCGCAGTTTACTGGGTGCTTGCCGGTTTTGCTGCCGTTTGGACAGGTATTCTTCTTCTTGCTGCGATGATGATGGTTCACGATTACAGTCTTCTTAAGACATTATTTTCCAGTATATTAACTGTTGTTGGAATGGGGGTAATGGTATTTATCTTCGTTATATTCTTCAGTCTTATAAGCGATGCTGTTGCGTACTTTGTGTCGCTGTATAAAGAAATATTATTCAGGTTGATATAGGGGGTCATGTGAAAAAATCTGCAAAATCAGCCGTCGCCTGGCTGTTATTAATATTCTTCACATTATTCCTGGCTGTTTCCTGTAATTCAAGAACGGCAAGACCAAAGCCCGTAATGATCTATGAATTCCTGGGAGACGGTGAAGATCTTGCAATAGAAAATGAATATCTGCATTTGCGCTTCCTGTACGAAACGGCAGAGGTTATTCTTACAGATAAAGCAACTGGCGTACAATGGCGTTCAAATCCTCCTGATCCTGCCGGTGATAGGGGTGCCGATGTTATTACAAGGCAGTTAATGGAATCGCAGTTTGCTCTGGAATATGCCGATAACTCCGGCGTTGGTATGACACTGCATTCCGGCATTTACAGTATTCAGCGTGAAGCTTATGAATTCGAAATTATAGATAATGTTCTGGAAGTGCGTTACACAGTAGGTGACCTTGCGCGTACTCACCGTATTCCGCCGGCAATGTCCGAAGAAAGAATGAATATATATCTGGATCTTATGGAATGGGAAGAACGCGGTATAGTTGAAACGACCTACCGTCTTTATGATATCAATAATCTAAGGCTTAATGATGACAGAAACCAGCTCCTTGCTGATTTCCCCGAGCTTAGAGAGATAAAGCTGTATGTACTGCGTACAGGGTCTCCGGATTTTATGAAGGAAATTGCAGAAGAAAGTTTTAGAAATGCAGGCTACACCATGGAAGATTATGTCGCAGACTCAATGCGTTATGAGCTTACTGGCGGAGCTGTAAAACCTGCGTTTAGTATAACCTTACGCTATATTCTTGACGGAAGATCGTTGGTGGTAAATGTGCCATTTGATAAAATTGGATTCCGTCAGGCTTACCCAATTACTCAATTACATTTATTGCCGTTTATGGGCGCAGGTGATGTTAATGATTCAGGGTATATGCTGGTGCCGGATGGCAGCGGAGCGCTTATTAATTTTAATAATGCAAAGCAAAGTCAGGTTCCGTATAACATCAGGGTTTATGGCTGGGATGAAGCAATGCCCCGCGATGCTGTTATAAGCGATAATAAGGCGCTGTTCCCCGCATTTGGTATTCATAAAAATGGCTCGGCTTTGTTTTGTATTATAGAAGAAGGCGCTTCTTATGCGAATGTTCGCGCCGATATATCCGGGCGTAATAGCTCGTGGAACAGGGTATACTCCGAATTTACAATGGTTCACGGCGCGTTAATGGATATTGCCGAGCGCAACCAAAGAGCAGTATATCTGTATGAAGCAGCTCTTCCGGAAGGTGAAAGCATTACACTGCGGTACATACCAACCGCTGAGCCGGGATATATGGGTATGGCTAAAGAATACCGTTCCTGGTTAATTAATAATTATCCTGCTCTTGGAAACAGACAGGTTATAAATGATGTTCCTGTTGCCGTAGAAATTATTGGCGCAGTAAACAAGACACAGCATCGTTTGGGTTTACCTGCTGACCTTCCTTTAAAACTTACATCATACAGAGAAACTGCAAATATGCTTAACGATTTTAACAGCATGGGCTGGAAGAATGTTCATGTTAAGCTTAACGGATGGTTTAACCGCAGCGTAGATCATACTGTTCCTACAAAATTAAAGTTAATTAATGCGCTTGGCAGCAGAAGAGATTTTGGCAGAGTTGTAAACGCTGCCGAGGATAATGGTTATGAACTATATCCTGAAGTTGACTTTATGTTTGTAAGAGATGTTGGCATGTTCAGCGGATTTAATCTTTACAGTGATGCCGCCCGTTATGTAAACCGCGAACGGGTACAGCGTTATCCGTACAGCTTCATCTGGTTTGGTGAACGAAAACAATGGGGCAAGCTTAATTATCTTGCGCGTCCTGCTGCTACAATTAGATTGATTGACGGGTTTATGCCAAAAGCAGAAAAACTTGGAATACAGAATATTGCGTTTAGAAATATGGGTTCAAAGCTTGCCGGTGATTATCACGAAAGACGTCATATCAGCCGCGAAGCATCGGTTAAGGTTCGTCAGCAGCAGTTTGACAAACTTAATCAATCCGGAAGTAATATTCTTATGCATGGCGGTTTTGTGTATTCAGTGCCATGGGCGAATATTATTACAGATATGATTATTGATGATCAAAACTTTGGCATTACCGATTCTTCTGTTCCTTTCCTGCCAATTGTGCTTCATGGTATTGTTCCATATACCGGAAGAGCCATAAACCTTGCAGAAGATTATACAAAGAATCTTTTAAAGTCTGTTGAAAGCGGAGCAGGGCTGTACTTTAGTTTTATGACAGAAGAAACTGCAATATTGCAGGAAACAAAGTTCAGGCAGTTCTACGCCAATGAATATGAAAAATGGGTTGGAGATGCAAATGCTCTGTATCAGAAATTTAAAGCAGATTTTGGGCATTTATATAACCAGTTTATTACTGAACACGTTGTATTGGCGCATGGTGTTACAATTACCGGATACGAAGATGGGACCAGGGTTGTTGTAAACTCAAGCGATAATGATTGGAATTATAACGGTAATATTATCAAAGCAAATGACTATATTGTTTATAGGTAAGGCGGAGGAATAATGTATTTTATCAAAAGAGATAATAAATTATCATTAACGCTCGAAGGCAAAAATGCGATAACGGGGTATTTATTTTTACTTCCGTTTATAATCGGGTTTTTGGCTTTTATGTTATTTCCCATTGTGGAATCCCTTCAGATGGTATTCAGCGATGTAAGAATCGATACCGAAAAACACGGGTTTTCCATGACGCCTGTTGGTATGGCTAACATTATACGTGTTGTTGCAGTTGATCCGGAGTTTAACAGATTCCTTGTTGAAGAAATCGGGCGTATGCTCTTGATTGTTCCGGCAATTATTATTTTTAGTTTGTTTGTCGCGCTTTTATTAAACCAGGAATTTAAAGCCAGAGGTTTTGTCCGCGCCATTTTCTTCCTGCCTGTTATTCTTTCTTCCGGTGTTATGATAGGACTTGAAACAAACAATTCGCTCTTAAACAGCATGGCAGACATAATCAAGGAAGGAAACTTAATGAAGTCTTCTGTTACCAAGGTACTGGAAGATATCCTTGTTGCAGAAGGCGCAGCCAGCGATTTTATGGGATATGTTTTCGCAATAATTAATCAGATCTATGATATTGCGATGGCTTCCGGTATTCAGATAATCATCTTCCTTTCTGCGCTTCAGACCATTCCGCCAAGCATGTTCGAAGCTGCAAAAATTGAAGGCGCTACAGCATGGGAATGCTTCTGGAAAATAACATTCCCAATGGTTAGTTCCTTAATTCTTGTTAACATTGTTTATAGTGTCGTAGATTATTTTATACGAACCGATAACCGGGTTATGGCTAAAATAAATCTAACCACGCTCAGGATGCTGAATTTTAGTTTTGGAACTGCTATGGCCTGGGTTTACTTCCTTGCTGTTATCTCCATAATTGGAATAGCAATGGCCATTATTTCCAAGAGGGTATACTATTATGAGTGAAGTAACTTACAACAACGAAAATACGGCGAACTGGGGAAATATTTCCCGTAATTATCACAAAAAGAAAAAAGCGCTGGAAATCACTTTTAAAATTTGCCGCGCAATTCTTCTTTTTGGAATGTGCTTTCTTATCATTCAGCCTCTGTTGGACAAGCTTAGCGTTAGCTTTATGGCAGAGCAGGATTTGTATGACAGTACTGTAATTAGTATTCCTCGCAATTTTACAACAGGAAATTACAGGCTTGCTACGCAGTTAATTCATTATTGGCCTGCTCTCTTTGAGACATTTTTTATAGTTACGATAAGTTCCATTTTACAAATTGCAGCATGTACTCTTGCGGCGTACGGATTTGCGCGGTATAAATTCCCGCTTAAAAGTTTCTGGTTTTTCTGTGTCATGCTTATTATTGTTATTCCGCCGCAAACTATTATGGCATCGCTGTACCTGAATTTCCACTTTTTTGACATATTTGGCATATTCCGCCTGGTAACAGGAGAACCGATTAATATGCTTAACAGCGTTTTCGGCTTCTGGCTGCTTTCTGCTACCGGCATGGGTCTTAAGAGCGGTTTGTATATTTTCATG
>Ga0123356_10004999_pt1 | contig 13598 bp, 14 predicted proteins | sample TergutEmb28metaG_2_FD_92546 | JGI IMG/M metagenome (GOLD analysis project Ga0123356, IMG submission 92546) | Embiratermes neotenicus P3 segment gut microbial communities from Petit-Saut dam, French Guiana - Emb289 P3 | ecosystem: Host-associated > Arthropoda: Insects > Digestive system > Gut ...
AGTGCGATCGATGACTGCACGGTCGATGGCAACGCGCACAAGAACAAAACGCCGGTCCACAACAGTGGCGGGAGCGTTGTCGGGAATGCCGCACTCAGTGCAAGGCCGGTCAGCGGAAATAGCGCGAACGTCGTCGTGGCGATCGCCGCGTGCAGGCGCCAGCATGTGATGCCGTTGAGGATGGCGGCGCGCGACAACCGTGCACCTTGGAGGAAGAACAAGGTTGCGATCGCTGCTATACCGAGAGCGTGACAGACCGCTGCGCTGGTGCCGCGGCAGGGTGCGACCGTGGCGGCCAGAACCACACCGAAGAGTGAGAGCACAAACGGATCGGGACGCACGCGGCTGGCACGTGCGATTAGCCGAAACCCCATGATTTCCTCCCGAGAGGTGGCGGGCCCAACCGCGATCGGTTCGCTGCCTGCCTAGGGGGTTACGGAGGTGCCATTTCTTCAGATTGCGCAGCGATGCTGCTGCTGATTGCGCTCATCGCTGGAACAACGCGGTTCGCAAGGAACGCCTGAACCTCGGAGTAATGACCGCCCGCTCGGCCGGGGACGGAGAACAGTGTTGCGGCCACGGCCAAACCCAGTGCGGTCACACTCGAGATCAGGCTAAGTGTTCTGGTCATTTCGAACCTCGCGAACGGAGTTCAGTGATCTGCACCCCCGTGCAGTGCAGTCCTGTAGGTGACGATGGGATTTCTTTGTGTGACCTCGGTCACACAAATCACGCTTCGTCCGAAGCCCCGTGCTGCCTCTTGCACGACGTTTGGCTAAGGGCTGCCGGACTTGCCGCCGACTCCGTCAGGCAGATGACAGAAGGCCTGTTCCACACCACCTAGAACGTTGAACCTTCGGCCCGCCTGAGATGTTGTGCCGCGCCCTGAGAGACAGCAGGAAATTTGGAATCACATAAAACGCCCAGAGAAGCTGGCTTTCGACGTGAACAGCGCGATCAGGGCGACCTACCACGGGGCATCTGAAACGCAAGATAAAGCCGTCAAAAGATGAAAGTTCTGACCTCGCTGGCGGCTCCAAGTCACGATGGGATCAGCAGCGGCAACAGAGTGCGCGGCGAACCAACATACGAGCGAGCTTAGCTACAGCCTCCTGTCCCGTTCAGCACACCGCTACGCGGCATCCGATATTGGCATGGCTATAACCAGCGAGCTGACGGAACCTTATAGGAAGTATTAAGATGGACAGAATCGTTAGCCATGTTCGGTAGATCTTAGAGAGACAGTGCACATTCGCAATGTTATCTCCTCGACTGGTTATGTGTTAACGCCTTGGTTATACGCGTGATTGTACAACAGGCCGCACGTCACATCGCCCTGTTTGTTGGCTCGCTGAGAATGTAGCCGCCCGGCGGCCATGACCGCGGGCGCGCGAGCGGCGCTTGCAGCGCTTGCCATCAACCTACAGAAGCTTTAAATTTGCCCCGGCTCCGAATGGCGCCGCTCAGGACGCTGACAGAGCCCAATTGAGGTTGGGGTGGATGGCGGATCCGGTCATTCTGATTGTCGATGACAACGAGGACAACCGGTTCACGCTCGCAAGCCGGCTCGAAGCCTGCGGCTACGGCAATATCGTCACCGCTGAGAACGGCCGGGTGGCGTTGGAGCAAATGCGCAGAACCCCCGTGGATCTCGTCCTCCTCGACATCATGATGCCGGAACTCGACGGCTATGGCATGCTGGAAGAGCTTCACACCGATACCGTCTTGCGTGACGTCCCGGTGGTGATGATCTCGGCCCTAGAGGACATGAGCAGTGTCGTCCGCTGCATCGGACTCGGAGCCACCGATTATTTGACAAAGCCCTTCAATCCGGTGCTGCTGAAGGCGCGGGTCGACAACTGCATCGAGAAGGCGCGCTATAAAGCACAGGCGTTAGCGCATTTCGCGCACATCGAAAGCGAGAGGCGGCGCGCCGACGACCTGCTGAACTCGGTGCTGCCGCGTTCAATCGCCCGTGCCTTGAAACTCAACGGCCGGCTAGCACCACAACGCTATGAGGACGTGGCGGTGCTGTTCTGCGACGTCGTGGGCTTCACCGCATATGCCGAAAAGCACCCTCCGGAGATCGTCTTCACCGAATTAGAGGTGCTGGTTGACCATTTCGAGGACATCGCACAAAAATATGGTCTCGAAAAGATCAAGACCGTGGGCGACGCCTTCATGGCAACGGCAAACTTATTGTCACCGCTCGATGAGCCGGTGCATGCCGCCGTCGCCTACGCGCTCGATATGGCGGCGGCAACTCAGAGGGTTCGTGCCGATTGGGCAGTACGGATCGGCATCGATTTCGGGCCGGTCTCGGCAGGCATCATGGGCAAGAGGCAATTCCAGTTCGACGTCTGGGGCGACACGGTCAACACCGCGGCGCGGATCGAGGAATACGGCCGGCCCGGTAGTGTCAACGTCAGCGGCCGCGCCTGGTTGCAATTGCATAATCGGGCACAGGGCCACTCGCTGGGATTTGTCGACCTCAAGAGCAAGGAAAAGATCGAGGTGGTCGAGTGTGTCGGGCTGCGATCATAATGGCGCCCGAATGCAAGGTGGAAAGAACCGCGCAATATTCTGATCAGCGGTCAGCGGCGTTGCCTTGGCCGCGAAATCACCGTCCAAATGTTTCGATCGAGACCGTTTCGGTAGAGATACTAGACGCCGCAGAGCGGGGCGATGACAATTATTGTTTGGAAAAGGGATACGGCCAGCATTACGGCAACATCGCACGAGCGCGTCCCAAATCCCTCCACGGTCCAGGGCGCTGCCCAAGATTCGATGCGACATGACGCTCGTGCGCTGCGCCTGCGTCAGCAAGGCGACGGCGGCACGACGCGGCTTGGCAAAATCACGCACCCCGGGTTTGTTGTCACGCTCTGGCCCGCGACAGCAGAGCACCTAGAGTCATGCAATGGCTGTCGGTATCGTCGGTCGTTGGAGAGATGCAAGGTAGACCAGCGCGATCGACGGGGAATGTAAACATGCGCTTATTATTGATCGCGTTGGGCTTGATGTTCGCGATCGTCAATGCTGCCTACAGCGAACAGGTGTTGATCACGATACTTACCGGCAGCACCAATGGGGTCTATTACCCGCTGGGGATGACGCTCTCAAGCATCTATACTCAAGTGATTCCCGACGCCTTCGTCACTGTACAGGCGACCGAGGGATCGGTGGAGAACTTGCGACTGCTGGAGGCCGGTGACGGGGAACTTGCTTTCACCCTCGGCGACACCTTGAAGGATGCATGGGCCGGCAATAAGGAGGCGGGCTTTGCCTCGCCGTTGCGCAAGCTGCGCGCTATAGCGAAAATCTATCCAAATTTTGTCCAGATTGTCGCCAGCAACCGATCAGGGATTAAGACACTGGCGGATCTCAAGGGGAGAAAGGTATCGATCGGCCCGAAGGGCTCGGGTACCGAGCTGAATGCCGCCGCGATCTTCAAGGCAGCGGGCTTCAGCTTCAGCGATCTTGCCAAAGTCGATCACTCGCCCTTTGGAAACGCGGCCCGCCTGGTTATCACAGGCGATCTCGATGCAACCCTCCAATCGGCCGGGTTGGGGGTCGAGTCGATCCGACACCTGCTGGCCTCCGGACGCGCGAGGCTGATCCCCATCCCTGCGGAAGTCGTCGCCAAGGTGGGCAGCCCCGTTTACGTCGCAGCAACTATCCCTGCAAACACATATGACGGCCAGACTGCAGATGTCCCGACCGCATCGATTCCAAACTTTCTCGTCACCCGGGTGGGGGTCAGCAACAACATCGCCCATCTGATGACGGAATCACTATTCGACCAGCTCAATCGGCTGATCCTGACGCATCCGGCGGCCAAAGGTATCTCTCTCAGCACGGCAATAACCGGCCTGCCGATCCCGCTGCATCCAGGAGCCGAGCAGTATTACCGCGAAATCGGCGTCCTGAAATAGCGGGGCGAGAATGTCATCGAACGTAACCCCAACCGACCTCGGCGGCGGCGACTCAACGCAGCAGGGGCGGCGTTTCGTCATTTCCGGGCTCGTGCCGGGGTTAAAAGGGCGGTTGCTACTCGCCTTTTTCGTAATCAGCCTCTTCGTCATCGCTGCCGCTGCAGCAGGCCTCTATGCCCTCCGCCAAGTCGGACAGACCCTGGACCGGATTACGCTCCAGATTGTACCCGTGGCTTTGGACGCAGACGAGCTCTCGCGCAAAGCCCAGGAAATCGTCGCTGCCGGCCCGGCGCTGGCGAATGCATCGGATGAGGCCGAGGTCGAGGCGGTGTCCAACCCGGCATCGGGACAGCTGGTTGATGCGACGACCATCCTCTCGCATCTGCGTACGGAGAACCTCCACCCTGCTGCGTTCGGCGGGATCGGTGACGTGCTGGCCAAGTTCCGCGAACATCTGGAATTGCTGAGATCGGCGAGACTCGACGCAATAGCGGCGGCGGATCAGAAAAGGCGCGTGATCGCCGATACATTCGCGGCCTACCGGCAATTCTCGGCTATCTGGCACCCCCGCTTGGTCGATTTGCGCAGTCAGGTCCTCGCCCTGCAGCGGGCCATGACCTCGCCCGAGACGCCAGCTAAGCCTTATGAAAGTAGCGCGGACCAGGCAGTTCAGGCAAAGCAACGACGCGAGGCAGTGGACCGGTTCGACCGGGCGATGGTGGATTTGTTGTCGCTCGACCAGATCCGGCGCGAAGGGTCTGATGCTTTCGAACTGATTATGCGCGCAGCCGATATCTCCAAGCCGGCGGATCTCGACACGCTAACGGAGGAAACGCAGCGCTCGGTAAGAGCCATCGAAGGGCTCGTTTCGGACAGCGATCCCGAGATATCACGGCAGGTCTCCGACCCGCTCCGGGCCTTGCGCGGGGCGGTCCTAGGAGACAGCAGCATCTTTGCGGCTGTTCGGCGGGAGATCGCGGCAAAAGCGGAGACTCGACGTGTGATCGCCGAAAACGAGACGCTCTCGATTCGGCTGAAGGACGCTGTTGACCGTCTCGTTGCCCAGTCGCGTAGTGAGCTCGACGCCGCTGATCTCGAGGCAAGGCGGGTTCAGACGTTGGGACTTAAGGTGCTTCTGACCGTCGCTGGCCTGAGCCTGGCGAGCTCGTTGCTGATCGTTTGGCTCTACGTCGGACGTAGCATCGTGACCCGGTTGACGCGCCTGAGCGGCGCGATGGTCGAGATCGCCTCCGGAGGGCGACAGATTTCGGTACCAGTTACCGGAAGCGATGAGGTTGCGGCTATGGGACGCGCGGTCGAGGTCTTCCGCCGCAATGCAATCGAACTCGACGCCCTACTCGCCGAGCGCGCCGAGACGGCGGCGCGGCTCGAGAAGACGGTCCATGACCGTACCGCCGAACTCGCAGGCCGAGAGGCGACTTTGCGCGCTATCGTCGACAACATGCCGCAAGGCGTCGCGCTGTTCGACAGCGATCTTAAGATGGTCGCATGGAATGATCAATTTCGCCGTTTCGTGGACCTACCTGACGAGTTCCTGCCCGGCAGGAATGATTTCGCGGACTTTATCCGATTTCTCGCTCAAAACGGCTCCTTTGGCCCGGTCGATATCGAGACGGAGGTGCGCAAACGTGTGGCGCGGTTCGGCGAGCGCTACGTCGGCGAACGAGTGAAGCCGGATGGCACAAGCTTCGAGATTCTCAGACTCATGGTACCCGGGGGCGGCGGGATCAGCATGTATACCGACGTCACCGAACGCAAGAAATCAGCAGCATTGGTGGAACAGGCCCGGGCGCGCCTGGCCGACGCCATCGCGAGCATCTCCGACGGTTTTGCCCTTTGGGACCAGGATGACCGGTTGGTGATGTTCAACGCTCGTGCGCTTGAAATCTTGAACCTGCCCGATGTTCCCGTCGTCGGTGCTCAGTTCGAAGATCTGATCCGGCCCCTATTGCAGCAGGATTATTACGATGCCTCGGTCGGCGATCGTCCGGCGTGGTTCGATCAACGGATGGCGCTGCATCGCAATGCGCCGACGACGCACGAACAGAAGCATGCCGACGGCACCTGGCTTAGGGTTGGCGAGTCCCGCACTCAAGAAGGCGGAACCGTCACCACTTGGAGCGATATCACAACGCTCAAACAGCGCGAAGCAGAGCTGGCTGATCTGGTGCAGCGCCTCGAGATCGCTCGTGACGACGCGATGGAGGCGAGCCGCATCAAATCGAGCTTCCTCGCCAATATGAGCCACGAGCTCCGGACGCCCCTCAATGCGATCATCGGATTGACTGAGTTGCTCTGCGAAAACGCCGCTCGTTTTGGCACCGAGAGGGCGCTCGAGCCGCTGAACCGCGTGCTTCGCGCCGGGCGTCATTTGTTAAACCTAATCAATGGCATCCTCGACCTCTCCAAGATCGAGGCTGGGAAAATGGATCTTACCATCGAGAGCGTGGGGATCAGGCCTGTTGTCGAGGAAGTGCTCGGCACCGTGCGGCCGCTCGCCGAGCAGAACGACAACGTGCTCGAGTGCGACTGGGCTCATGGGACCGACTCGGTTCACGCCGATAATACGCGACTGCGCCAGATCCTGCTGAACCTGTTGAGCAACGCCTGCAAGTTTACCAAGGGTGGTATCGTGCGGCTGCGCATTGCGCGCGCGGAAGAATCCGGTCGGCATTGGGTCGATTTCATTGTATCCGACAATGGGATCGGCATGAGCGAGGAACAAATCGGCCGCCTGTTCCAGGAATTCAGCCAAGCTGACGCTTCGACGACGCGGCAATACGGAGGGACCGGGCTCGGACTGGCGATCAGCCGCAGGCTGTGCCGCCTGATGGGCGGGGATATCACTGTGACCAGCACGCTGGGTGAGGGTGCGACATTTACCGTGCGTCTGCCCGCAGAGGCTGCGCCGCCGTTGGCGGTGGCAGCGATGGCTCCGGCTGCGACAGGCCTAGCAGCGAGCCAACGTTGTCGCGCCACGGTCCTGGTGATCGACGACGACCCGACCGCACGCGACCTGCTGACGACATATCTCGCTGACGAAGGCTTTACCGTCGAGACCGCGGCGAACGGGGTCGATGGATTGAAGCGGGCACGGGAGCTGGGGCCGGCGGCAATCATCCTCGACATCCTGATGCCCGATATAGACGGTTGGACCGTCCTCGCTGCGCTGAAGGGTGAGCCCGAACTCACCGCGATTCCCGTCATCATCGTGACAATCGTCGACGAGCAGGGCCGCGGCTTGGCGCTCGGCGCTGCGGGTTATCTGACGAAGCCAATCGACCGCGACCAGCTGGTGGCGATCCTGTCACGCCTGTGTGCAGCCGATGGGCCGGGGACCGTACTGGTCGTCGAGGACGATGACGGGCAGCGGCAGTTTACGTGCGCAATCCTTGGCACGCGGGGCTGGAGGGTTCGCGAGGCGGCGAATGGCCGGCTTGCTCTCGACGCGATCACGGCGGAATTGCCCGACGTGATCCTGCTCGACCTCATGATGCCGGAGATGGACGGCTTCGAGCTGGTGGCAGCGCTGCAAGCAAACGAAGCCTGGTACATGATCCCAGTCATCGTGCTCACCGCGCTGGACCTCACCCTGGAAGATCGCCGGCGGCTCGCCAGCGTCAAGCAAATCTTATCGAAACAGGCTTTGCCCCCTGACAAACTGATGGCGCGCCTCGGCGCGCTGCTCGAACGGGTCGGGAAGTTCCGAACAAGAGCCAATACCTAGTCATGCAAAAGCTACTTTGCGTCGAGGATAACGAAGACAATTTCTACATGCTGCAACTGCGCTTTGAGGTGCTTGGCGGGTACGAGGTCCTCAGGGCCCAGGACGGCGCTGTCGGGATCGCGATGGCGGTTAGCGAACGACCCGACCTGATCCTGATGGATCTGAACCTGCCAGAGGTTGATGGCTGGGAAGCCATACGTCGCCTCAGAGCCGACGCGGCAACGCACGACATTCCAATCATCGCGTTGAGCGCTCACGCCATGGCCGGCGACAGGGAGAAGGCACTTGCCACCGGTTGCGATGATTTCGACACCAAGCCCATCGAATTCGCTCGCCTGCTCGCCAAGATCGAGCAGGCCCTGGCCCATGGGAGCAAGTTAGGCTCAAAGTCGTGAACCTGAAGTCGAGATCACATCCTTCGACTAATTGACGTGACCGTTGTTGCTCGATGGCAGCGCAGGCGCGAGCGTATTCAAAGGCGTACGGCGAGAATGGCTCGCCAGCTTCCATGACGGTGCGGATGTCTATGGCTGGAATGTCACGCAGTCGAGAATCATGTCAGGCGAGCGGACGTTGGCATCCAAAGGTGCGGTGCGGGCAGGTTGCCCACACTCCTGACTAGCCGACTATTGCGATTATCCTATGGGCGCGGACATTGCGCCGGCCGTGCTGGCGGTTCCCGACGCTTCCACACTAGCTTTGCTGCTCGAGGAATCGCATGATTGCTTCGGCAGGACGGCGGACGAGTCAATTTGTTGCAGTATCCAGTCCGGAAACGCAGGAGCATGGGAATGCCAGCGCCAACTCGCACGCCGGGTGTTGATCTCTCGACGCGTCGTGAAGCACTACGTCAGTGCCCCTTATTCCAGCCGCTAACAGCCGCAGAGCTTGAAGCAGTGCTCACACGTGCCGTAATGCGGCGATTCACGCCTGGCGAGGTTATCTTGCGATGCGGTGATTGCGCCAGTGGTATGATAGCGATTCTACAAGGTCGGATCCGCGTCAGCATCACGACCGCCGACGGCCACGAAATTTCGCTCACCGTCCTGGGACCAGGTGACGTGGTCGGCGAGATTGCCTTGCTCGACGGCGGCGAGCGTAGCGCGGATGTAACGGCAATCGATGAGGGAGTGCTGTTGACCATCCAGCGCGGCGAATTCTTGCCGTTGTTACAGGAGAATTCGAGCCTGTGCCTCCGACTGATGCAAGTTTTGTGCGAGCGGTTACGCGAAGCGAACCGCTCATTGGAAGAACTTGCAACTCTAAGTTTGTCGGCTCGACTCGGCCGTCTATTGATACGGCTTGCCACGGATTATGGCACCCGCGTCGGCGAAGAATTACGGCTCGGGGTGCGTCTATCACAAAAGGATCTCGCCACCCTGATCGGTGCATCTCGTGAGAAGGTCAACCGACAGATTCGTGTGTGGGAGCAAGCGGGAGCGCTGATGCATGACCAGGGGTATCTCGTCATCTGCAAGCCGGAGATACTCGCAGCCAGCACGTGATGCCTCAGCCGCCGCTCGTCGCGAAATCAAATCAGCATAAGTAAACTGACAGAATCCGCGCCAGGTGGGAGGACTATATCCATCGTGGCATAGATGGTCGCTCAAACCCGGAGACTGCGTCTCGGTGGCGTCTAGCACATCACCTAGGTGATGGATCACCTGATCTGACGATTAGTTGGCATACTGCGATCAGATGGTCGTTCGTTTATGGCGCGATCATCGCACGCTAGGACATCGCCGAGCGCGGCCTGGATTAGCAGCGATTGCGCCTGCGCTTCATCGACCCGTCCCACGAGGTGCGCTCGATCTACAAAGTTGCACCGTGCCGCAGACCAGCAACTCTTTCGCTGTTAGCTCGACTGAAACCACGGCAGCCGCCTGCTGCGAAGATAGGTCCGCCAAATCGGATTTCGATCATCGATCAAATTTTGTCTTCATTCACGGCAGCACCACCGGCGGTGCTAAATCGGGGATCGCGTTCAGCCCAGTCCGGCTCAGTGCAATCGTTCGCGACGCCTGTCTGTCGTTGATCTCAGGATATATGCGGACCCCTGAGATGAAACCCGTGGTTTATGTGACCCGGGTCACACTCACAAATTCCATCGTCATACAGCGCTGTACTGCATTGCAGGGAGGCACAAGGGGACTCCGACCGCAGAGCCGCCTCTTCTGTAATGGAGCCAGTGTCAGCGTTAGGCCGCACTGAGCACTCTGTTGACCCGGAATGGTGCCCACACGTCCTGGTCCGCGATGTCGGTGCCCGAATTTCCCTGCTGCGTTTCAATCGCGCCTATAACGACGTGATTTCCTAAAAATGGATGAAGATGGCGGACCAACCGTGTGTTCAACGGTGGGCTGGTCATCGTTGATTACCTGTTTGGGCCATCAGGTCCTCATCGCTATGCCGCAAATCCAGCAGATCAAGCTTGCATGCTTTATGTTGAATGGTGCCACGGGAAAACCCAAACTTTATGCAGAGTGCCTCGTCCTCATAATCGGCCTGTGCTGCGACGATCACCTTGTCTTGGATCGCTTGATCTCGCCAGATGACGACGGAACCCGCACAGAACAGGCCTGATAGTAGCAATATGGCGACGGCAAAAACGACGAGTGTCCCTCGTACGTGGTCCGATCGCGCAGCCGTGCCGATTTCACGCCTTTTGCCCGTGTCCCGCATGTCTCGCCGAATGAACATCAGGTCGGGCCGCCTTTGTGGTCACAGAATTCTTTTACGTAGCAATCGATCCGACGCAACAGCATACCTCCACTAGGTAGTCCGGCACTCAACTTTTCTTACCAATCCAAGTAATTCCGCCCAAGGCAGGAACCAGACTTCGGGAGGGATCCAAAGGAATCATCTGTCTGCTCGGATCGGTGCCTCGGACCCGCCGGTCGCCCTTATCGACCTGCGCCGCGTAATGACCGCGGGCCACACTCGTTTCGATTGTCGGGTACTCGTTATGGAGTAGCCCGCTACTCGGGATCGTGCCCGGGGTGAATTCTCCTGAATTCTTCTACGGGTGCGCGCGCGAGGTGTCTCAGCGAAACCACACACGGAAACCAGAGCAACAGCCTGGTTGCAGCGTGGTAGCGCTGCTTCGATCTTGCCGGTCATCTCGCGCGCTCTGGCAGCGCCGCTGCGACCGCCTGCACAACAGTGCTCGGTTCGGCCGTTATGGCTTCCTCGCCTCTTCGGGAGGGTTTCGCGTACTGCTTTGCAAGCCACGCACCTACAACGAATTGCAATGGAAGATAGATCATAATTGGGATGAGGACGAGCCCGACCATGGAAGCATGAAAAAAGACGTTTGCGATGGGTACGGCAGCGATGAGCGACTTTTGTGATGCGCAGAACATAACCACGATGCGATCCGGTCGGTCGAAACCCATGAGGTAAGGAGTAACTCTCGCTGCCAGCAGACCAGTCACTAGCAGCAGCACGACGACCAACACGGTTACTGTCATGACGATAGGTGACAACCCATTCCACATACCATTGATAACGGCAGAACTGAACGCAGCATAGACAACAAAGAGTATTGAACCCCGATCAGTGACTGCCAGGAGCCGCCGACGGCGCTCGACCCATTGCCCAATCCAGGGTCGGAGTAAGTGTCCACAGAGGAATGGCACCATCAGTTCCAGCAGAACCTGGCTTACGTTTCCCGCCGCAATTCCGCCGGTTTGAAGATGCGCGAAAGCGCCAAACAGCAAAGGCGTCAGAACTATGCCAGCTACATTAGAGAGGGCGACCCAACACACCGCGCCAGCGACATTTCCGTTTGCGATTGAGGTCAGGGCAATGGGTGCTTGAACTGTTGATGGAAGGGTGCACAGAAACATCATACCGAGCCAAATCTCTGGCGGGAGCAGCTGAGGAAACAGATGCCTAAATAACCAACCGATGGTTGGAAACAGAATGAAAGTGGTTATTGCGATGGTTAGGTGGAGACGCCAGTGAGTGATCCCGGCGAGCACGGCATCACGTGAGAGCCGTGCGCCCTGCAAGAAGAACAGTGACCCGATAGCACCTGCACCCAGCGCCCGGAAGACGCTTGCAGCCGTGCCGGAGCATGGTAGCAATGCGGCAAGCAGAAGAGTGCTGACTAGTGACAGGATGAACCAGTCTGGCCGGAGTTGACGTAGGCCGATGGTCAGGGAGGACAGCATATGGAAGTAACCCTTCCGCAAAGCGCACGTAGCTGATTGTCACATCGATCTCGTGTTCCTTCGCCACGCGGATCAGGCGCCAAGAAGACAGTCTGTGGCCAACCCAGCGGCATGTCCCGATGCCGATGCGCCGGTGTAGGTGACACGGGGATTTTCCTGTGTGACTGGGGTCACACAATCATGCTGTGCAGCCTGATCCCTGGCGATGCGGAACCGCCGCGCAATCCTGATGTTCGGCCAGAGCGACTTTAGCGTGGCCGATCATCGTCCGGCACTGGGTCGAATGCAAAGGCAGCTAGAATTGAACGCTTGCATGGACCACTGCTCACATATTGGTAGACGCGTGCTGCTGCCGCCAAAATGCAATCCAGTGGAGAGGCTCAGCGGCAATAAGGGAATGAGCTGAACGACATTAGCAATCTGCGTTGTCACAGTCTATCTGTCCAAAGGAAACAATCACCTTGCCAGATTTGTTCATGTGCGGCGTAGTTGACGAGATCCGCACAGTTCCTGGGATTGCGGTTTTGCGATTGGATTGCTCCTGACAGAGTCTGCCATGGCATCGACAGTGCGGCTTATAAACGTTGATACAGCAACCGTAGCCGCGCCGCTTATCCGTTTCGCGCAGGTTATCTTTGACTGCCCGAAAGAAGTTAAGGACACTGCATCACTGTCACTCAAGCGCAAGGCTGTAGGTGACGCTAAGGTTTTGGGGTGTGACCTGGGTCACAGAATCACGCTTTGGGCCCGAGCCCGCTTCTGCGTCCCAATAACGCATATGAGCCACACGCGACGGATTACCGCCGGATGCTGCGCGAGGAACCTACAGGCAGCTGGTCGGAATGCTTCACCGCCAACTCACGTTGCTGTCCGCACCAGCGAAGCGGGCGGATCGCTCACGTCACGCCGTCTCATCTCACCCTGCCTGCATGAAGCCTCCCGGACCGCCCAGCCGGCATTGAGGCTGCGTCGCCTTCATGTTGCGGCGGATCCAAGGTCCCGAGTGCACGCGCCGCGCAGTGACAGCAGGATGTGCTCGGCAAGCGCCCGTGCCGCGGCCGCGACCTCGGGCGACAGTTCGTCGCCGGGCGCGAGCCGCTTCGCTTCCACTGCGTAGATCATGCAGAATCGCGGCAGGCATCCCAGTCCCCTGGCAAGTGCGATCGCCTCCGCGACGCCGAGCCCGTGCGATGAGGCGACGCCAGCGGTCCGCACAACGTCGCCCGCCGCGCAATCCACCCGGTGTACCGTGCCCGCCGGCATGCCGGACACTGCGGCGTCGACCAAGATCACACAGTCCGCGCCTGCAATTCGGTCCAGCACCTCCGGGGCACCACCATCGCATTCGGCAACCAACACATCATCCGGCAAGCGCCCATACAACGACCGGGCGACCAGCCGCCCGACGCCGTCATCGCCGCGATTCGGATTGCCGACGCAGAGCACCAACCGCCGCCGCAGCGACTCAGGCACGCACCACGTCCAGCTTTAGAAAATGCGTCGCGCAGGAGATGCACGGATCGTGGTTGCGTACCGCCTGTTCACACAGATGCCGGAGCCGGTCATCCGGTTCGTCGAGCCAGTCAGCCGCGAATGTGCGCAGGTCGTCCTCAATGGTCGGCTGATTCTGCGAGGTCGGAGGCACGATTTTCGCTTCCAGGATCGACCCGTCCGCATCGATCCGATAGCGATGATACAGCATGCCGCGTGGCGCTTCTGTCGCAGCACAGCCAACGCCCG
>Ga0123356_10005000_pt1 | contig 13598 bp, 11 predicted proteins | sample TergutEmb28metaG_2_FD_92546 | JGI IMG/M metagenome (GOLD analysis project Ga0123356, IMG submission 92546) | Embiratermes neotenicus P3 segment gut microbial communities from Petit-Saut dam, French Guiana - Emb289 P3 | ecosystem: Host-associated > Arthropoda: Insects > Digestive system > Gut ...
ATATGGCAGAGATCATGGCGGTTGTGTAAGGTAATCCAGCACTCATCATAATTTAAATAAAGTAAAAAATATACTAAAAATAATAAAACACAACGAATTGCTGGAGGAGCTATAAAGTAATGTTATAATTTCTGCCATTCCGGAGCTGACAAGGATTTTTGCAGTTCACTTTTCTAAATATTTATTTTACTCTAACAGAGGTATGCGGTTCCTGCCTGATTATAAATTTTATTAATCCTACTCTTTTCTTGCTCTTATCGGCCGCAGCTGCTCTTGCGTAACTTTTTGAGGATCATTAATGCCTGCGGGCAGTTGTCTGCCTTCTTCCGGCGCGATATCTTCTTCTTCGAACTTGCCGTCTGCTTCCCAAAGTTCGCTTTGGGGCGGAGGTCCGTCTGCAAGCGCCAGCTCTTCGTTTTCAAGACGTACCGCTAAAAGTTTTGTAACGCCGGATTCTTCCATTGTTACACCCAAAAGTGTTCCGGCTCCTGTAACGGTTTTTTTGTTATGTGTAATGATGATAAACTGGCTTGAGTCGCTGAACTCGCGAAGAAGGTGTACAAAGCGCCCGACATTCTGTTCGTCTAAGGCGGCGTCAATTTCGTCTAACAAGCAGAAGGGGCTCGGTTTTACCATGTAGGTAGCGAAAAGGAGTGCAACCGCTGTCATTGAACATTCGCCGCCGGAAAGCAGGCTTAAATGTTCCAGTTTTTTTCCGGGCGGCTGGGCTAAGATTTCGATACCGGATTCCAAAACATGGTTTGGATCGGATAAACGAAGCTCGGCACGTCCGCCGCCGAAAAGTCTGCGGAACATGTTGTGAAAGTTTTTCTTGATGCGGTTATATGTGTCCAAAAATAATTGCGAAGATTCCTGGCGTATTTCTGTTGTAAGGTCTTCGAGGTCTTTTCGCGCTTTTTCAAGGTCTGCCATCTGGTTACTGAGAAAATCATAACGCTGTTTTGTTTCTGTGTATTCTTCGGGAGCCATAAGATTTACAGAACCGAGCTCTTTCATTTTTGCACGCGAAGATGCCAGTTTTTCACGTAACGCGGCAGGGGCTTCTGTAATGTTAAAGATACGTTCTTCAAACTCCATTAAATCCCTTGAGTGAGTTTCCCTGAAGTTTTCCTGAATGTTTTTAATTTCTACGTTGGACTGCGCAAGTTCAAGGTGAATCTTTTCAAGAGCTTCCTGCACTTTGGAAAGTTCTGTCATTCGTTTATTGATTACAACTTTTTTGCCGGCTACATTGTCGTTTCGTTTGCGGATATCTTTTTCAAGTTTTTCAAGCTCGGAAGTAAACGCATTTGTTTTTTCTTCGATGCTTGCAATTTCTGTCTGAACAGCTCCGATGCGTCCGTCAATTTCTTCCAATCGTTTACGATAAACCGATAATTCATCCCGGATGGTTTTTAATATACCTTCCTGCCCCGAAAGTTCACGTCTGATAAGACGTGCTTGATCTTCTGCCGATTGAGCGCGTGTTTTCATCTGCGCACGATTGACTTTTAAATCTTCCAAAGTTGCACGGTATTCGTTTATTCTTGAAGTTAGATTTACATTGTCTTCGTGTAAAGTTTTTATTCGCAGCCGCCGCTCTTCGATGCCGTCTTTGGCGCTTCTTATTTGCACATCTAACGCGCGTTTTTTTGTAATGATTCCCTGCGGCGCTAAAAACTCGTCGATAAAAGTGGGGCTGGCTTCACGGTAATTGTTAAAAAGTTCCAATGCTTTGTCTGCTCCTGCGGCAGCTTCAACCAAACCTTCTAATAAAATGTCTGTAATGCGTCCGATTTCTGATGCGTCCACTCCGCCTGTAACATTTGCGGCAGCAACAAGGTCGCGGATTAATGCTTCCCTTCCGCCTAGCAATGTGCGAAGTTTTCCAAGAGTATCACGTAACGCTTCTTCGGCGCTTCGCCTTTCTGCCGCGGAGTATCCTGCCTTTTTTAAACCTGCATCAAGCTCTTCGACAATATCGTCAGTAATTTTTGCAAGTTCTTTTTCCAAAGCGGCAAGTTCTTTATCGATATTTATAATATCTTCTTCCGCTCTGCGTGATTCTTTTTCGTTCTCGCTGATACGACCTGCGGCAAGCTGAATATTTTCTTCAAAGGAGCGGATATTTTCTTCGATACTTTCGCACTGTTTTTTTAATTCTTCTACGACCGCATCCTGCCCGGAAGCATCGTTATTAAGCTCTGTTATTTTTTCGATAGCCTGCTTTTCGCGCTCTTCGTTTTGCCCAATTTTTATTTTATTTTCGCCGCGCTGTTCGTTAAAAAGGCGTATCTCGTTTTCTTTTGCATTTTTTTCCAGCGCTAAACCGTAAATGTTTTTTTGCAATTCTACAAGGCGAGCTTCCATGGAGTTTACTTCGTCCATGTTAGCTTCTAGCGCTTTGTTTTCTGCTTCCATCTCGGCGCGAATCCTGTCACGGTCGGCAGTTCTGCGTCTTAAAGTTTCATTTTTTTCATCTCTTTCATATTTAAAATGCTTTAATCTTAAAAGCTGAATATCAAGTTCATAGTTAAAAATCTCATCGCGGAGCGTGCGGTATTTTAATGTTTTTTCTGATTGAGTTTTTAAGCTGTCGTGCGCCCGTTTTACTTCGTTTAAAATCAATTCAACCTGACGGACATTTTCTTCGGTTTTGGCAAGGTTTCGCTCGGCTTCCGCGCCTCGTTCCCTGAACCGGGTAATGCCGGCAGCTTCTTCAAAAAGGTAGCGCCTTTCTTCGGGTTTAGACGAAAGTATTTGGTCGATTTTCCCCTGTTCCATGACAGAATAGGCGGTTTTACCAACACCTGTATCCCAGAAAAGCTCGCGAATGTCTTTAAGGCGTACTTGCGCTCCATTAATGTAATATTCACTTTCGCCGGAGCGGTAAAGGCGTCTTTTAATTTCAATTTCAGGCATATCCATCGGTAAAAGACCGGTTTCGTTGGCAATACTTAGAGCAACTTCCGCTACATTTAAAGGTTTTCGGGCTTCAGTACCGCTAAAGATGACATCTTCCATCTTTTCGGCGCGAAGAGATTTAATGGCATGTTCGCCCAAAACCCACTTAACAGCGTCCACAACATTGGATTTTCCGCAGCCGTTGGGACCCAAAAGGGCGGTGATACCATCGTTAAATTCTATTTCTGTACGGTCTGCAAATGACTTGAAACCGAGAATCGACAAACGCTTGAGAAACATAAGTTATTCAATATAGCATAAAAACTTGATACTGGGGAATAGGGATTATAAAACCCGATTTGGCACTATAATTGCCCTTCCCTGTTAAATCCTGAAGAAAGCCGTTCAAGTAAGGAATCAATTTGCTTTTTACTTTTTAGACCGAAATTTTCAAGCGGAGCTGATTCAAACTGATCGAAGCTGATATTTTTATTTTCGTATTCGCAGAACATATTGGCAAGATATACTGTATCGATTATATCCTTGCAGTCATCAGGGGCTGATTCAGGTTCATGATGATAACGTATTGCCGCGACAAGTTTTTCAGGGAAGTTCCATTTTTCGGCAATCAATGCTCCAAGCTCGGCATGATTTAAACCGGCAGAAAGATCTTCAAATGTAGAAGACGGAACATTTTTATCAGAACAAAAATCTTTTATTTTATTCAAAAGGTCAGGATGTACATTGGAGAAGATAATTTTACCCATGTCATGAAGCATTCCGCCGATGTAAACATCGTCGAGCAGGTTGTTATCGTTCTTGAAATTTTTGACAAGATTAAAAGCATAAAAAGCTGTTTTATAAGAATGTTCCCAAAGTTTCTTTTTATCGACAGTGTCGTCACCTAGGACTTTTTGCGTACCATAAGAATAAAGAAGGTTTTTAATGCCTTTTATACCTATCATTTTAACCGCTTCAGATATACTGTCAACTTTTTTAGAAAGCATGTATTGAGCGGAGTTTACGATCTTTAGTAAGTCAGCAGTAAGAGCCGGGTCCATCGAAATCTGTCTTGCGATAGTCGGCATATCGGAACTTGGATCGTTTATAAGTTTTTGAACCAATAAAACATTTTCCGGGAATTGGGGAAGATTATTAATACTTTGTACAATTTGTTCTGAAAGAACGGACATATTTTTAAGCATTGTTTCATCAAGCGGTATTGAAATACTTGCGGTGGTATATTTATCCGAAGTTTTCATTGTAAACGCTTCATCATCAAGTCCCATTTTTTTCAGCATCAATACAAGAATTACAAGACCAAGACCTGCGCCTTCGCTGTCATCAAGTACCTGAGACAAAGCATCTTCCAAACTGTCAAATTGTCTTGACCTTGCCATTTTATCATGAATACGCAGCTGCTCAGTTTTAGTCGCTGTCACATTGTTGCGAATTTCAATTTGAATTGTATTTCTTTTAACCTGTAAAATTACCTTTATGTAAAGACCTTTTTCCTTTTGCAGCTGAAGATAATGACCAATATTACTGATGGTTTCTTCTTTGAAATTCTCCATTCCAACCTTGTAATCTTTATCATTATTAATATCCAAGCCGCGCTCTGCAAAAAATACACGTTTTGTATTCGCTTTTTTGGCGTTAACAACAAGTTCCTGAACGCAATAAACTATATAATCTTTTAGTTTTAATTGATCCATGTGCCGCAGGAATGCTTCAACAACTTGTTCTATATAAATTTCGATTTCTTTCGGAAGCGTATATGTTGTAATTGTCAGAGGAAGCCCTGACTGTATGGCTTTTTTTATCTTTTCCTCGTCCACGACCAGTTCGGGAGCGGTATTCATACTCTATAACCTGCCTTTTCAATTAATCCAAACAAACCCATATATAAGTTTCGGCATAAATAGTGTCTGTCTAGACAGACACTGGTGATTTTACATAATTTTATGTATTTAAACAAGTTGGTATACAAACCTATTCTTAAGAATTTTAATGAAATTTGGTCAAAATGACACAATATATTGATAATCTTTTGATGTTGTGTCATATCTCCCGGGCATTTTGAATAAAAACCTAAAAATATCAATTATTTAATCAAAATTAGTAGAAAAACGTAAAAACTAACTTGGCACGGTTATTGCTATTCTATCAAGTGTCAGACCATAGTCTGGCACTTGGTAAAGAAAAAGGGGGACAATATGACTACGAAGGGAAAAAAATATTCAAACGAAGACAATCTGGCAATTTATCTAAGAGAGATAAATCAAATTCCAATGTTAAACAGGGAAGATGAAGAAAAAGCCGCAAGAGCAGCTACATCCGGATGCAGGGTTGCAAGGGACAAACTTGTCAGTTCTAATTTGCGTTTTGTTGTTTCGATAGCAAAAAAGTATCAGGGGTTAGGTCTTCCATTGGATGATTTAATCAGCGAAGGTAATATAGGTCTTATAAACGCAGCTGATCGTTTTGATTATGAAAAAGGCTATCATTTTATTTCTTATGCAGTCTGGTGGATACGTCAGGCAATCATGAGCGCTCTTTGCGAAAAATCAAGAATGATAAGACTTCCTGTAAACCGCGCGGCAGACCTTGTAAGGATTGAAAAAGCGGGAAAATTGATTGAAAAACAGCAAACAATAGATGAAGAGATAAGGGAAATAGCGGAACTGTTAAATATGGAAAAAAATGATGTAACAGAAATTCTTGATATATCCAGAGAAATGATTTCGCTGGATATCCCTGTTTCTAAAAATCAGCTTTCACCTTTAAAAGAACTGGTCGAAGATACCAGATACACCGCCCCGGACATAGACGCTGAACACAGAATTATGAAATATGATATTGAAGACGCTCTTAATTCTCTTGAAAAAGAAGAAGCCGACATCATCCGCTGCCATTTCGGGCTTGGACAAAGACCAATGTCATTAAAGGAAATTGGCGCACGCTACAATTTAAGCAAGGAACGCATAAGACAGATAGAAGAAAAAGCTCTTTCAAGGCTTAAAAACCCGGTAAGAGCAGATAAATTACAGGCTTACGTTGCTTAATAATATAAATATTGTATAATATAACCATGAAAAAATTTATATTTATATTGGTTGTATTATGCGCTTTATTGCCATTAACAACTTGTCAAACTGTTTCGTCGGTTTTTCAGGAACCGGTCGTTTCGCTCCATTCAATGGGTATAACAGGCATTAGTTTTAACGGTGTACAGTTTATATGTAAAGTTCAGGTGCAAAATCCAAATGCGTTTTCGATTCCTTTTCCTGAAACTGATTGGGAATTTTTTGTTAATACCAATTCATTTATAAAAGGGACTGTAAAAAATAACCAGCAAATAGGAGCCAAAAGATCTACTATTGTAGATATACCGATTAGCCTTGATTATCTTGAAGTCCTAAATTCATTCAGATCATTGTGGGGAAGCCGTCAAGCCGGATACAGAGCCGCACTGGATATAAAAATACCGCTTCCCATTTTGGGAAATAAAGTTTGGAAACTGGAACATTCAGGCAATTTTCCAATTCCTCAGGTTCCGCAGGTATCATCTCCTTCAATGAGGGTTGATAATGTCAGTATTACAGGAGCGGAAGTTGTTGTTACATTAAACTTTGTAAATCCAAATGCGTTTGCACTGCCTTCGCCAAAAATTACTTACAATTACATGGTAAACAGGAATTCTTTTATAAGGGGTACTATCGAAAACCAGCAGCCTTTAGCTCCTTCTTCCACTACGCCTATATCATTTCGGATGCTGGTAAATTACGCCGATCTTTTCAGAACGTTTACATCCCTTTTAACCGCAAGTCAGGCTGCAAGTTTACTGACTTTATCGTGTGATTTTGGCGTTCCGATTTTCAGCGGACAAAATGTAAATCTTGAATTAACGGGGACATTGCCGCTGCGGTAGGGGGAGAGGTTAACTCAACTTGTACATATATTAATTGTCCGCAGATTGACGCGGATTTAAAACGAAAGTCAGTATAGTAAAAATTTCATTATTATAGTGGGAAGCCGCCTGCATTCCGCTAAAACTATTGGAGGAACCCGGGCGCGCTACTCGGGCAAAAGCCCTCGTGCATTATTAATCTCATTGCATTTATTGTGCGCCACGCCGTGCTAAATATTTCATACACACGGCTGCGCCGTGCATTAATTGGCGTACGGAGCCATCCTGCATCCAAAATGAAGATATATTATTTGTCCAAGAAAGTAATTTGCATTTTAGATGCAGGACTTTTAATATCTCTGATTTTCGTTGTATGTTTACAAGTCTCCTCCAGCGGCGAACTCCAAAGACAGTTTTATCGTCCCGCAGTCGCCTCCCTACTAAGCAAATTAAAAATGCTTGCAAAGACTGTGTATCAGAAACTTTGATTTTAAAATTTATCTATACTTTGAGTTCGCAAATTGCGACTTCAAAGTGTCAGTCACCTTTGGCAGGTTACTGACACTTATTCTATAGATTGTTGCGAAAAAAAACTATTTTTACATATACAACTATCTATCTCTATTCCATCTAAAAACACCACCAGTTACAGTACAGTTAAATCTATTGTCATTTCGTTGCCTTAGTTGATGAGGATTACCAGCATTATCAGTGAAATTTATTTGATATCCGTTAGAACTTAATCTACCATCTCTACAACTAATAATTCTACCCCATTCAATATGGTAGTATTCGATTAAATAATAATCTTGACCAAGATGACGTATATTTATATGATAATCATTATCATTGCTTGTCCAATACCCATCTCTAAAAAATTGACTAGCAAACACTACTCCAACAACCATAACCATGAGAATCAATACGATTCCAAAAACTTTAATCATTTTTTTCATACAAACACACCTTTTTAACAGTTTTTTTGTTAAAATAAATATATATTATCCCATACGAGATAAATTAAAATTTAACGAATACCTCAAAGTGTCAGTCACCTGTTTTGATGACTGACATTTTAAATACTAATTACCAATCATCTGAGTAAGATCGTTACGTAATGTTTCAATGGCTCTTGTGTCATAGCCAACTACCCAATTAGTGCCTGAGCCTCCGCTTCGATATTCTGCCGGCGCAGCAATAATTAATTGAGTGCGATTAGGATTAAATGTAATTATAATACGTACTCTATATCTATCGTCATCCGAACCTCTATTTCTAATCCAAGTGGTACTCCAGCGAGTACGTATATAACCACTCTCTGATTGTACCATTTCTGGTTCAAAACCATGTCTTGTTAATACAAAAATTACTTCTCGAAATGCCTGATCAAAATTTAAACCTTGACGAAGTAAAACTGTGGTTTCACCTCCGCTTCCTTTTGAGAAACTGCTTGGAGAACTCGCACATCCTAAAACCAATGCTGTGAGTATTAAAACCAATACCATTTTTCCAAAAATGCGTTTTTTCATAAAAAACTCCTTGCGGTATTTCCGCCATCTTTTTTTGGTATTCATACGAATACCTTGAATATCCAAAATTGCTCATTAAATTAATAAATAATTCCAAATATTCCTATTCATATTATAATACAATCCAAATTTGGTCTTTTGTCAATAGTAAATAAAGCCATTTTTGGTCTTTTTTATAGTTAATATAAGATATGGATTTCTGGATAAGGTTAAAAAGTGAATTAAAAGAGAAAAATACAACCCAAGAATGGATAGCTGGCAAAATTGGCGTACCTTTAAGCACATTCAGAAAGTGGATGACCAAAAAAACTTATCCAGATATTAAAGAAGGCACAGAAATTGCAAAATTACTGGGAATATCAGCTGAATATTTAGTAACAGGAATTGAAAAAGAAATCTTAAACGAAACAGAACAAAAATTGATTAGCGCTTACCGGAAGCTCAGTTCGGCGGACAAGGAAAATGTCCTACTGGCTGTAAATGCCTGGGTGGGTAAAAGAGAAATACGGTAGGGGTATCTCAAATTGGTACACATGAAACGCGGATTAGCACGGATTTAACGGATTTTCGCGGATTAATTAAATAATATATTTATTATTTTAGACAGGAACGCAGAACCACTTAAGGCGTCTAACCTCAACCGAGTATGACCAATGCTTGGCAAAGCCAAGTTTTGAGTGGTCATACGAAGGTTCCCCTCTTGATGGCAGTGAGCAAGATAGTTGTGTAAGGTAATCCATCGCTCTTACTTTGTAAGAAAAAAAATTATTGTAATAAGAATTAAACCACAACGTGAGCGATGGAGGAGCAAAAGAGTATTATTTCCAATTCTGCCATTTAGCCGCAAAGGGGGTATGCGCTACTGTCTATTTTTGATTATTGAATATAATCACCCGCAAATTCAAACAAAAACCCACAATTTTTAATTCTCCAACAGCCGTTGACACAAAAGCACTTCCCTCCTAAACTTGATATATGAACATATCCACATATACGGTTAAACCAAAACTTCCATCAGTTTTGAAACCTTTGGAAGAGATTGCTCACAATCTCTGGTTATCATGGAATTATGACGCGGTTCAGCTTTTTATCAGGCTGGATTATGATTCATGGCTTGAATCACATCAAAGCCCCGTAAGGACTTTAAGTATGGTAAGCCAGGAAAGGCTTGCGCAAGCCGCAGAGGACGACTCTTACCTTGCGGCGCTCAAGGAAGTCTATGGGCGCTTCGAACAATATAAAAAAGGTGAAACCTGGTACAAAGGCAGCCATGATGATGTAGTTGCGTATTTTTCAATGGAATACGGAATGGACGCTTCTCTTCCTATATACTCAGGCGGTCTTGGAATTCTTTCAGGGGATCATATGAAAACCTCTTCTGACATGGGGCTTCCTCTTGTCGGAATTGGGCTTTTATACAGACAGGGGTATTTTAAACAGATGCTGAATGCGGATGGTTTCCAGCAGGAAAGTTATCCGGAAAATGACTGGTATAACATGCCGGTAGAAATAAAAAACAGCAAAGACGGACAACCGTTAAAAATTACTGTCGATGTAGCTGGAAAACATGCTGTCGCCCAAATTTGGGAAGTAAAAGTCGGACGTTCCTCTCTATACTTATTAGATACAAACATCGAAGAAAATACTCAGGATATCCGAAATATTACTTCTGCTTTATACGGCGGCGATAAAGAAACCCGTATGCAGCAGGAGATTCTTTTGGGTATCGGCGGTATCAGAGCTTTAAGAGCGCTGGGAATAAATCCTGCCGCGACTCACATGAACGAAGGGCATTCGGCATTTTTAGTGCTTGAGCGCATTCGGGAAATCATGAGCGAAAAAGGTTTTACCTTTGAAGAAGCCCGCGAAGTTATCTGGCCTACAAATATCTTTACAACACATACACCTGTTCCCGCAGGAAACGAACGCTTTGATATTCCAATGATGGATAAATATTTCCGCTCATGGCCTCAGGTACTTGGCATCTCCTGGAAAGAGTTTTTGGGTCTTGGCAAAATCGATACACATGACGAACGTGAAACTTTTTGTATGACAGTTCTCGCTCTTAAAATGGCAGCTTACGCAAACGGCGTAGCAAAACTTCACGGAGTAGTTTCCCGTGATATGTGGAAGGGGCTTTGGCCTGGTCTTCCGTTAAACGAAATTCCAATCGGGCATGTAACAAACGGTGTTCATACCCGCACATGGGTTTCTTCCGGCATGCTCGATTTATTGGATCGGTATTTCGGACCTCACTTTGAAGATAAACCGACTGAACTTCCAATCTGGGAGCGTATGGATCGTATCTCCGATGAAGAGCTGTGGCGCACACACGAACGCCGCCGTGAAAGACTTGTCGCATTTGTACGAGACAGAGTCCGCGAACAATATAAACGAACAGGCGCTATGGAACGTCGAATTCAGCAAGCTAATGATGTTCTTTCTCCTTATGCATTAACCCTTTGCTTTGCCCGCCGTTTTGCAACTTACAAACGAGGCAATCTGCTTCTTCGTGATCCCGAACGCCTATTACGTCTTGTAAGAGATAACGACAGACCTGTCCAGTTAATTTTTGCAGGAAAAGCGCATCCTCATGACATACCTGGTAAAGAACTAATCCGTGAAGTAATTCACTTTGCAGATAAATACGATGTATCAAGCAGAATCGTATTCGTAGAAAACTACGATATAAGCGTAGCAAAATATTTAACATCGGGCGGAGATGTGTGGCTTAATACTCCGCGCCGGCCTATGGAAGCATCAGGCACAAGCGGCATGAAAGCAGCGATGAACGGTGTACTAAACTGTTCTATCCTTGACGGCTGGTGGGATGAAGCCTACGATCCTGAAGTGGGTTGGGCAATCGGTCACGGCGAACATTATCAAGATGAAAAGCTGCAAGACGATGTTGAAAGCAAGGCGTTATACGATCTTTTAGAACGTGAAATTATCCCGATGTTCTACGATAGGGGACGTGACGGTCTTCCGCGTGAATGGATTAAAATGATGAAAGACTGCATGAAAACAATCGGTCAGTCAATGTCCAGCCACCGCATGTTGATGGACTATTCAAATCAGTTTTACTTTCCTGCGCTGGAAAACTACCGGCACTTCAGCAAAGATAATTATGTTAAGGCAAAATCCCTTGCAAAATATTTTAGTAAACTGAGTCAAGCGTGGAACAGCTTAAAAATCGCAAAAATTGAATCTGATGCAAAACCTTTAATGCAGCGCGGCGACATGCTGACAGTCACAGCTTACCTTGACCTTGGAAGCATTTCACCTCATGACCTTTTGGTTGAACTGTATCACGGCACTATATCGAGCCAAACTGGTGACATTGATGTTGATGATGCAAGAAAACTGGAAATGACATGGATTAAAAGCGAAGGCAGCCTGAACCTGTATCAGGTACAAATTGAATGTAACGACACAGGTATGCAAGGACACACAGTGCGCATAATGCCGAAACATGAAGCTCTGATTCATCCGTATCGCAGCGAGTTTATTAAATGGGCTTAGCAATGTAAATACAAAAAAGGTCTGAGTGCCGAAACCCGCCCCCTTACGCTCGGGAATAACTCGCTCAGGGGGTCGTTTTCCGCACTCAGACCAAGTCAGTAATTAAAATAGCGGTATCCTAGTTAACCCGCTTTAACAAAACAGGGAGTTTTTTATGTCTTCACAACTTTCATCACAGCCGGCATCGTTTAAGTATCTTGATGTTGTCGCTTCTTTTTTTGTCGGTATTCTTATTGTCAGTAATATTGCTTCTTCGGCGAAAATTGTTGATGTAGGAATTTCAATCTTTTCCATTCCGCTTGCCTTTGACGGCGGTACTCTTTTATTTCCGTTGGTTTATGTACTTGGCGATGTTTTAACCGAAGTCTACGGATTTAAAACAGCAAGACGAGTTATCTGGACAGGTTTTGCGGCAATGGCTCTAACCACTGCGGTTTTCTTTTTGATCGGAATAATGCCGGGTGAAGCATTTTGGGAAGCCGAAGTTGGAAGCAAGGCATATAACGGCATACTTGGCGGAATGAGTTACGGCGGCATTGTTCTTGCCAGTTTATCAGCGTATCTTGTCGGAGAATTTTCAAACGCAAAAATTTTATCAAAACTTAAAGTAAAAATGAAAGGACAGTTACTTTGGGTGCGTACTATCGGATCATCATTGATAGGCGAGGGATTGGATACAATTGTTTTTGTACTTATTGCAACACTTACAGGAGTTTTCGGCTGGGAAATTTTCTGGTCGCTTGTAATAACAAATTATATTTTAAAATGCAGCATAGAAATCCTTGCGACGCCTTTTACATATTGGGTTTGCGCTTTTTTAAAAAAGAAAGAAGGCGTTGACATCTATGATATATAAAATAAAAAAGAATATTTTACCACTAACCACACGAAATCGTGCCTACAGCACGAACACGAACCCTTACTTCGCTATCTTTTCTTCTTTTGTGATGGTTTGTGTGGTTCGTGGTTAAAGATTTGTTTAGTAATTAAGAAAGTCCAACTAGCTCTTGACGAAAAGAATTTGTCATATATACTGTAGTATAGTGAGCAATTCTAGTAATAGAATAAAACTTTTAAAAGGAGAAAAAATGAAAAAACTATTATTCGTTTTAATTTTAGCAGCAATCATCACAACCGGTACTGCTTTTGCTGACCACCCTAACGGATTGGGAATCGGCGTTCAAACCGGTACTTTCGGCACTTGGAGCGGGTATGGTGGCTATACACCAAATGTCGCTTTATCATTAAAAGTTCCCAGTTTACCTGTTTTCTGGGCAATTAGGCTTGATATTTATGATGGTTATTTTGGTTTAAATGTCGCCGGCGATTATTATTTAATTGATAATGTTCTGGTACGTGATATTGGTCTTCATTGGTATTTAGGTGTTGGTGTGGGTGTAAATCTTGGAATAAGCGATCCTTTGATATTTGGAGCGGCTGTACGTCTTCCTATCGGTCTTAGTTGGCAGCCAATTCCTCTATTGGAATTATTTTTACAATTAGTACCTAATCTCGGCCTTCAGGTTTTACCAAGTGTTCACTTTCCGTACGGCGGATGGGGCGGAGATTTTGGAATACGCCTCTGGCTTTAATACCGTTTTAAGTAGTTAAATAAAAGGGGCTGTCCGAGAAGTAATTCTTGGGCAGCCTTTTTTAAGGTGAAAATTTACAAAGATCGGAAGACATGATAAGATTCCTTTATGAGTAAAGGAAAAAGTGACAAGATTACGTAC
>Ga0123356_10005001_pt1 | contig 13597 bp, 3 predicted proteins | sample TergutEmb28metaG_2_FD_92546 | JGI IMG/M metagenome (GOLD analysis project Ga0123356, IMG submission 92546) | Embiratermes neotenicus P3 segment gut microbial communities from Petit-Saut dam, French Guiana - Emb289 P3 | ecosystem: Host-associated > Arthropoda: Insects > Digestive system > Gut ...
AAGATTATCAACCTTCAACGCCAACACGCCCAATGCTATTCAATTTGCCTCTACCACCACTACAAGTAGCGCTCTTACTGGAAATATTATTTACGGCAACGGAACAGGCGTTGACGTAAGCACGGCGCCTGCAACTGCTACGTATAATATTGTACGTGCAGCAACGGCAACAGTTTGGACAAATACCGCTAACTACAATCAGTTATATACTACCAACGGGCATACTGCGGCGGCAGCCAATATCTTCGCCAACGTTATTTCCGGCGCTACAGCCCAACTTGCCAACAACGGCGGTTCAACCCCAACCATTGCAATTAAACAGGGTGGTTTGGCACACAATCAAATTCCTACCGGATTGGCATGGCTAACAACTTCCGACCAGCGCGGAATGGAACGCCCGCAAGGAACTTTGATGGACATCGGCGCCTTTGAACGATTCCTCCCCCCAACCCTCTGCTGGGGAGAAACTTTAGACGTGGAAGCCGAAGTGGAAAACGCCGACACCGTTTACGCAAAGTGGATCACCGGATACGAAGGCACCGGAAATATCCCAACCCCTGCGCTCATTAATAATAAAACCGAACTGATTTGGTCTTATACGGCTCAAGCGGGAGACAAAGATACCATCAAAGCAATCATCTATTCCGATGCCCTCCCCAGTTGCGACCCCGATACCGTGTGGGTAGAGTTCTATACCAAAGACTGCTCCGTACCCAACTACGCCAATTTACTCACCTGCACTCCCAGCACTCCCATCAACATGAAAGAGCATCACCCAGAGTGCACAACCCTTGAGGTAACAAGCGTAACCGCCGCCTCCGGCGCAACCGCACAGGCGGTGGACAGCACGGTTGTGTACTCCCACAACGGACCCGGTAAAGACACCGTAAACTACACCTTTACCTGCAACGGAACACCGAAGAGCGGTACACTATATATTACCGTAGCCAAATGCCCCGACAATGTGGTACCCGGATGCCACAGTCAGGTAATTCCGCAAACATGGACAGTACAGCCTTATCGCTCCATAGACACGCTGTACAGTACTTATATAACGCCGATGGTAGGGGATATTGACGGCTGCGGAATCCCCGAAATTCTCGTGGGATATGATATTTGGAATGACGCCGAAGAAGATCCATGGCAACAAGGAGGGGGCGCAGGTCAGCCCGGTGCATATAGAGGAATTAAAAAAATTGCTGTTTTTCATGGGAATGATATTAGTGCGCCATATCTGATAATTAACCTTGAAAGAGGAGCCGGATGGGATAGAATGACACCTTTCGGAATCGTGAAAACAGAAATAGGCGGAAAAGATACCGTGCTGATTGTGGTTGCAGAAACCGACCGCTATATGAGAGCTTACAATAATCAAGGTACACGAGTATGGACAAGTAGTGAAATGTATCACTCCGCTACAAATTTAGGATCCGGTAATATCGCAATTGTTTGTGCTGCACCCAGTTTTGCCGACTTTGACCACGACGGCATCCCGGAAATTCTGATCAAAGGAAAAATATTTAATTCCAGCAACGGACAATTACGTTGTGCCGCACCCGACCCGCCGTTCAGAAATGCAGTGCCTATTGCCGCCGACCTGTTCGGTACGGGAGAACTAAACTTCGTTCTTGGAAACCGTATTTATACGCCCAACGCATCATTAACAAATCTTGCAGAGACACAATTCATCTCCATACCCATCAATACATCGGATCCTGACTTCATAAGTTTTGGCATGGGATCTTCTGCCCCATTTGAAGGCGCAGGAAACCACTACAATGATGGCGGAATGGTTTCTGCCATAGATATAGACGGTTGCGGTCAATTGGAATTGATATACGCCCTAAGCCGTAACAATTTTCCAACCCAGGTGGAGCAAGGTGAAGCGCTTATTGCCATAGTAAATCCAAGAACAGGAGCCACAATAGCTTCCAAGTATATTCCACAGGCGCAATACATCTCTTGGCCACTTGTAGGAGATATTGACGGCTGCGGAAACCCCGAAATAGTATTCATTACAAGCCGGCTCAATCCGAGTGCGAATCCTGAACTCATACCACAGGAAATACCATTCTGGAACATGTACGCTTTAAAATATGTGCCGGGAGACCCCATCCTGAAACAATTCTGGAAATACCCGCACACCGACCCGTCAGGGGAAACAGTAATGACCCTCTTCGACTTTAATATGGATGGCATTATGGAGATTGTTTACCGCGATGAAGAAGAATTAAGGATTATAAACGGCAGTTTGATCAGCCATATAACGGGCAACGATACGATTACCCCCTATAATCTCTCCTCCTTTTACCCCAATACATCCGGAACCGGAATGGAAAACCCTGTGGTGGCTGATGTGGATAATTGCGGACAGGCAGAAATTGTGATTGTGAGCGGAACAGCAACAGGAAGACCCCGTTTTGGTCCACTGTGGGTGTTTAAATCCGGAAACCCGTGGGATAACCCATGGGCGCCCGCACGCCCCGTGTGGAACCAGTACCCCTACCACGTGCTCAATGTAAACAAAGACCTTTCCGTGCCAACGCATGAAGCAAGCCCCGCTTCAATCTTCCCCAACGGAAAAAAACCCTATAACAACTTCTTCCAACAGCAAACGCTGCTGAACGAAGAGGGAGACCCCTACTGGCCGGCGCCCGACATCGTGTGGGAAACCGAACTGAACCTTCCGCCCGTAGGGATATGGGCAGGAGACTCCGTAACCATTTCCGGCTGCATTAAAAATACAGGCTCTGCCCCTCTTGAGATACCGATCTACGTAACATTCTACGAAAACGATACCATACCTGCAAACATCCTCACTTACGACTCGCTCGTGCTTGTATTGCCGGTGATGCCCGACAGTGTAAAATGTTTCGAGATTGTGCTCAACAACCTCAGTTCGTATGGCGACGACATTAGCGCCATCTGGATTAGCGTGAACGACAAAAACGGAATTTACCCCTACCAGCGTTCATGCAACGTGGACGGACGATGGAAATTCCAGATGAGCCTGAACAGAGAAGAAGTGGCTACCTGCTGGGACAGCATAATGTTTAACGTAATAGAATACTTTGAGCCGGTGCCCTGCGCCACACCAAACATTGTCATTACGAGCACCTCTCCCTTGGGCGCCACAGTCGTTGCAAGAGACAGTATTGTGGTGTATAAATACCCCAGAGATATTAACGGAAAACCGGTAACAGGAAAAGATAAAATTCAATATCACGTGTATTGCGATGAACACGTATTGAACGGGCAAATTTTTCTTGCTGTAACAGAGTGCCCCGATAATGTGGACACCGTAGATTGCTGGGTAAAACCCACAGCGCATGAATGGAGCCTGCAGGAAACAAGCACAATAGCCAATAATTACAGCAACTACCAGTGTGCTATGGTGGGTGATGTGGATGGCTGCGGAATCCCCGAAATCCTCGTGGGAATGGACCCGGGAGAAAAACACGAAGACCCCAGAATATTGCAAAAAATTGCCATCTTGAAAGGGGATGATATTAACGCATCCCCAAGAATCATTACAACGGTTGCCGGTTACGAATATGGCCGTATCACAAAATATGGAATTGTAAAAACAGAGATCAACAGCAAAGATACCGTACTGATTGTGGTGGCGGAAGCCGACGGATCTGTAAGAGCCTACAGTTATGACAACAAATTGGTTTGGACAAGCAATCAACCATACGGCAATGAAAATACAGCGAAGGGCATCTATTATAGAGCGCCCTCTTTCGCCGACTTTGACAGCGATGGTATCCCCGAAGTCATTGTGGGAGGGAAAATCTTTAACTCTCAAACCGGACACTTCCGCTGCGCCCCAAATCCATATATAGAATTTGAATACAATAATGCTTTTGCCGTTGACCTCTTTAATACAGGACGGCTCAACCTCATTGTGGGAAACAAAATCTATACCCCCAATGCCGCGCTAACCCAACTCGACCTTGTGAAAACATTTACATCATTCTCTGTAAATCCGAACGACCCCGCACTCTCGCTTCCACAGCTGAATCTCTCTCTTCCCAGACCCGACTTTGAAACGAACTTCGACGCGAACAAAAAAGGTGGGCATATTGTTGTGGCAGACCTTGACAACGACGGACAATTAGAAATAATATATATGATTACCCGTGAAGTAACAGGTACGGATAATGTGGGCACCACTTATGAAGGCGAAGCGTTGCTGGTTGTGGTTGACCCAACAGCCGATACGGTAAAGGCAACCAAATATTTCCCGTATGCCCCCATGTGCTCGTGGCCCTTAGTGGGCGATATTGACAGATGCGGAAAGCCCGAAATCGTATTTATCTCAAGCAGGTTGAATGACCAAAATGCAGAACAGACCTATAAGAAAATGCATGCTTACAGATATGATGGAACTCCTATTTTAGAAAAATTCTGGGAAGTAGATCATCAAGACCCGTCGGGAGAAACAGGGATGACCCTCTTTGACTTTAACCAGGACGGCATTATGGAGATTGTCTATCGCGATGAACAGCATATCAGAATCATCAACGGAAGCCAGATAAGCCATAAAACAGGAGGCGATACCACCGTATATAACCTTACCTATTTAACCAATACATCGGGAACCGGAGCGGAATACCCCGTGATTGCCGATGTGGACGGAGACGGTCAGGCTGAGATTGTCATCGTTGGAGGATCAGTCAATGACCGCCCTGCTGAAGGCTCATTACATGTTTACAAATCGGGCGATCCGCACACTAACCCCTGGGCGCCTGCACGCCCTGTGTGGAACCAGCACGCTTACAATGCACTCCACATCCACGAAGACCTTACCGTGCCCAAGTATCAGATGAGCCCCACTATAGTATTTCCGGGCGAAAACGGTGTTCCCGTGCGCCCGTTCAACGCATTCTTCCAGCAACAAACCTATATCAACACCGATGGCATACCCTTTATGCCCGCAGCAAACATCGTGTGGATTAACAGAAACGATACCGTGCCTAAGGTGGTGATTGCCGGAGACTCTGCTATTTTCAAAGGCTGCATCCAAAACATTGGGAACGCCGCCATGCAAACCCCGCTATACTATACAATATATAAAAACGATACCCTGATGCCCCCGGGCGCTGTTCTCAGAATAGATTCCATTAACCGGAATATGAAAGCGGGAGAGATCATCTGCTTTGAAATAGTACTCAAGGGACTCACGAACCTTAACTCAAGCTCCGACCCGCTTACCTCCGTCTGGATCAGCATAAACGAAAAAGACGGCATGTACCCCTACCAGCTCCAGTGCGAAGTGAACGGCAGATGGGAGTTCGACATCGAAATTCCCGAAGCCTGCCCCGAATTTGATCTCCCTACGATGAAGATAAAAATGAAGACACCGTCGTCGCAAACACCGCCACCCGCCCCAACTCTCCCCCGCCCACAGTGGCAGGGATTAGACGGCGGAAAGCAATGAGACAATTAACAATTAAGAATTAACAATTAAGAATTAAGAGATAAGAAAGAAAGAAGGAAAGAAGGAAGAAGAAAGAATCTCCCCCGCTGGCGGGGGACTAAGGGGGTGGAAAAACAAAACATAGCATATTAAATGAATATATATATAATAAATTGAGCAAATCATAAACTAAACACTATTTTGAAAAAACTGAACTTTTTGAACTTCTTTTTAACTGTAAGCAAAGTAAAATATATTGCTATTGCAGTTTGTTGCTTCTTGGCAAACCTCTCGGCAAATGCGATAAATATTACCAACGAGTCGGATTTACAAACGGCGTGTGGAACAGCAGGTACGCACACCCTGATGAATAACATTAATGTCTCCAGCACTACGGTGATTAATATTACCCAAAATATCATCATTGAGGGTAACAACGGCAACACCTACACGATTACCAGAACCAATGCCTATCGCCATTTTAACATCAACGCGAACAACCTCACCGTAAGGTTTCAAAACGTAATCCTTGATGGTAACGGAGTAGGCGGCGGGATTACAGTTGCCTCCAACAATAGCTTTACACTCGATGGCGCCTACATTCAAAATTGCTTTGTCACAGGAAATACTACCACCAGTAGAGGGGCGGCTATTATTTGTGCCGGACAAGGTAAATTGACCGTAAAAAATTCAACTTTTTCCGGCAATAGTATAGGAACAGGAAATTCAAATTTTGGCGGTGCTATATATGTCGCACGCGCTTTTGAAGCCACTGGTTGCACCTTTGCCGAAAACACAGCACGCGATGGTGGCGCGGTATATGCAGGAGGCGGCACCAGCGCTGGTTACGCAGTAGATATTGCCAATTGTACTTTTTATAAAAATACGGTAAACAATCAAGGCGGTGCCCTTTTTGTAGGCACCAACGGAGCGCTGGTTAATGTCGTTTTATCCACATTCAATGGCAATGCGGCTACCGGCGGAACTGGTAATGGACAAGCAATCAATTTGGCTAACAACGCCACTGCCGGTAGAACCTTCCACGGAAATATCTTTTACGGCAATGCCGCAGGAACTTCCACGGCAATACGCAATTGCCCTGCCGCAAATGCCAACATGACATACAATATCTGGAACACAGGTATTACTGGTAACAATAACAGAAACGTAACCACAATAAACCAAGCCGACCAAATTTTTGCTAATGTTGCTAACTCCGCTACCGGTTTGGCAGTGCTCGCCAACAACGGCGGTACTACCCTAACTATCGAGATTAAAGAAAACGGTTGGGCGCACGATACAATCCCCACCGGATTGGCATGGCAAACAGGTATTACTGCCGACCAGCGCGGCATTGTCCGCCCGCAAGGTACTAAGATGGACATCGGCGCTTTTGAACTGCTTATCGTTCCGCCACCCCCAACCCTCTGCTGGGGCGAAACAATAGACGTGGAAGCAAATGTGGAAAACGCCGACACCGCTTACGCAAAGTGGATCACCGGATACGAAGGCACCGGGAATATCCCAACCCCCGTGCTCATTAATAATAAAACAGAACTGACTTGGTCTTATACGGCGCAACAGGGAGACAAAGATACCATCAAAGCAATCGTTTATACCGCTGCGCTCCCCGGCTGCGACCCCGATACCGTGTTTGTTGAGTTCTACACCAAAGACTGCTCCGTACCCAACTTCGCCCAAGTGCTGCTGTGCTACCCAAGCACCGCCATCAACATGAAAGAGTATCACCCCACTTGCAACACCTTAACAGTAACAAGTGTAAGCAACCCCAAAATAGGAATCACCGCAAACGCTGTTGATAGTACCATTGTCTATTACCACAACAAAATAACAGGCATGGACACCGTTACCTACAACTTTACCTGCAACGGAACAACGATGAGCGGTACATTATATATTAAAGTAACACCTTGCCCCGACAATATTACTGTGGTGGATTGCTGGGACACGATAACAGGTTTTCAGTTTGCCATAAGAGAAACATTTAACAGTAAAACAATCGGATTAGACAGTATTTCCACTTACGTTAGCCCTATTGTTGGCGATTTGGACGGCGACGGTATCCCCGAAATTGTGGTGGTAGGATATGTAGGTCCAAATGACATCGCTTATAGACCCTTCCGAAATCTCTACGTCTTTTCGGGTAGCAATCGTTCCAAGGTGGATACCATTAAAACGCCGGAAGGAAACTACATGCAGGCAGGCGCTATAGGCATGGCGCGTGTGCCTATAAACGGAACGCTCACTCCGCTCATAGTAATGATTGCCCAAGATGGCTTGCTGTACGCCTACAATTATAACAAACCATCAAACACAATATCAACGCCTCAGTGGGTATCAGACTATCCCATCACACAAGGCTACAGCAGAGATTCCATTTACGGCTCGGTGGCTTTTGCCGATTTCAACGGGGATGGAAGAGTACAAATCTATGTGGCAGGTCGTATTTTCGATGCCGCAGATGGAACATTTATCACGGAAAGCCCCGGAAATAACGGACGCAGCCAGGCTATAGGCTATGTTCCCATTGGAAACAACGGTCAGTTTGTATGGGCGCGGCAATACCTGCCCACCGTAGCAGATATAGACGGCGATGGAAAATTGGAATATATCGCAGGTACGGAAATCTATAAGGTGGATATTGACAATAAAACAATGACGCGCATCAAACACATTCCCCCGATAAACTTGCCACAGGCGGCAACGCCAACTCAAATCTCAGACGGGCATACCTTCTTGGCAGACTTCAACAACGACGGACGTTTAGATGTACTCGTAGTGAACACATACGAAGCCACCAGATACGGAATGGCGATATGGGATATAGAAACCGGCAAGGTGCTGGGTACAGCGATAGATACTACTTTTGCACTTTTCTACAGAGGAATACCCTTTATTGGCGATGTGGACGGAGACGGTGAATTGGAAATCTTAATGACATCGGCACTTACAGGCTCGGGTACTACCACGGGTAGTGGCTATCTAAAAGGCTACCGTTTAGATACCACTAACAAAGTCATCAAAAGAGTGTATAGAATGTTGATAGATGATTACTCAGGATGCACCGGTATTACACTCTTTGACTTTAACAATGACGGCACACCCGAATTGGTGTATCGCGATGAAAGATATCTGCGTATTTTACAGGCAGATAAGTCTATCGGGGAGTTTATAGATGTGGCAACTATTGACAGTGTTACTTCCGGAACTTTTTACGAACATGCTGTAGTAGCCGATGTGGACAACGATGGCGCCGCAGAAATCATAACCGTAGGAGGAATATGGGATGAGAGCTCAAGTGCCACAAATAATTATGGTAAAAGGGCTGTACGAGGTTCGCTCCGCATCTACAAATCGGGCAACCGGTTTCCTTGGGCAGCAGCACGTCCCGTGTGGAACCAATATACTTACAACGTGGTAAATGTTAACAAAGACCTCACCATACCGCAATACCGGATGAACTCCGCCACACTCTTCCAGGGGAAAGACGAAAAATATGGCACTTCCGACGACCTGCGCCCATACAACAACTTCCTCCAACAGCAAACCCTCCTCAACCAGTACGGGGTGCCCTATTGGCCCATGCCAAATATTGTGTGGATTAACCGCAATGACACCATACCCAACGTGGTGGTACAGGGAGATTCCGCCGTGTTCAACGGTTGCATCCAAAATATTGGTAGCGCCGCCCTCCAATCTCCTATTTACTTCTCCCTCTATCAAAACGATACCCTATCGGGTAGTTTTATCAAAACGGACTCCTTGATGATGATGCTCATGGCGGGAGAGATTCACTGTTTTACAATAGTACTCAAAGACCTCTCGCAGATTCCACAGCCGATTACCTCTGTTTGGATTAGCATTAACGACAAGAACAGCGCTTACCCCTACCAGCCCCAGTGCGATGTGAACGGCAGATGGGAGTTCCCGCTTACGCCCCCCGCTCCCCCCGAAGACTACGCCCAAGTGCTTACCTGCCTCCCCACTACCGATATTGACCTCAAGCAACTGCTCGGCTGCTCCAGCGCCGGTCCCGCTGCCATAACTACTTCTACTCCCAAAATCCCCGGTGCATCTGTTACCGCAACTACCGACAGTACCATTATATATAAGCATGGCAACGTGGGCACAGATACCATACAATACACCATCACCTGCAACGGAACACCGATGAGCGGTACATTATATATATATGTAGCAGAATGTCCCGACAATATTGATACCGTAGAGTGTGTGGGTATCCCGCTTCCGCAAATATGGAGCATGGCAGAAATGAAATCTATTGATACCACCTACTGCAACTATATGACCCCTATGGTGGGTGATATTGACAATTGCGGAATCCCCGAAATTCTTGTGGGAGATAGCATAGTGGACGGTCAGGTCGGAAATATATACAGACCCATCTACAAAATTGCCATCTTTAAAGGAAATGATATTACTAAGCCTTGGAAAACAATTAAAACCAAGGAGCCATATTCGTGGGATAGAGTTACCAAATTTGGAATCGTGAAAACACAAATAATCCCCGGACAGGATACCACGCTGATTGTGGTAGCAGAAGGAGACCACATTTTGAGAGCTTACAATTATAACAACGATTTGATTTGGGAAAGTGATCAACCCTATTATACATTAAATGACGGCGGAAGACAGATTACTGCCCCCGGCTTTGCCGATTTTAATCATGATGGCATCCCGGAAATTATGGCCAAAGGTGCTATTTTTGATTCCCGTGACGGGCATCTGCTTTGTAAAGCTGATCCCGAACCGGAGTTCATCAATTATGTACCTATTGCCGCTGATCTCTTCAATACAGGAAACCTCAACTTTATTGTGGGAAACCGCATCTATACGGTTAGTGATGACCTGAGCACGCTACACCTTGAACGGGAAATAACGCTGGCGGTGAATCCTGCCGACCCGGACTACCCCGGCAGCGCCGTTACTTTTGACTTCTACGGCAGAACAGCATTGCCTGCCGTACACAATGAAGCCAGAGTGGTTTCGGCGGTAGATATTAACCTCGATGGAAAATTAGAACTGATATATAGCGTAAGCAATACAGGATTGCCAGATCCCTACGTGGGCGAGGCGCTTATTGCCGTGGTGGACCCCGAAACAGGAAACACAATAGCTTCCAAGTATATTCCTTATGCGCCACTCTGCTCATGGCCCCTTGTGGGAGATATTGACGGCTGCGGAGCCCCAGAAATAGTTTTCATTACCAGTGGAAAAAATACTAGAGAACCATCGGAAATATCAATAGAAGGAGCTTACTGGAGAATGTATGCGCTCAAATATGTGTCCGGTGATGATATATTGGATACCTTATGGACTAGCTATCACCACGACCCGTCGGCTGAAACAGGGATGACACTCTTTGACTTCAACTTGGACGGTGTGGCTGAGATTGTGTATCGCGATGAACAACAATTAAGAATTATTGACGGCAGTTTGAAATCTAAACCCTATCCCTATGACTTGACTGCCAGATTGAATACCTCCGGCACTGGAAGAGAATATCCCATTGTTGCCGATGTGGATGCCGATGGACAAGCTGAGATTGTGATTGTGGGTGCAAGAATTATTTCAGATATTAGGGTTGGAGCTTTGTGTGTGTATAAATCGGCAGACCCCTCCAGAAGCCCATGGGCGCCCGCACGGAATGTATGGAATCAGTACGCATATCAGCCTCTCCATATCAATAACAACTTGACTATGCCGAAATATTCAATGAACCCCGCTACTCTATTCGCCGGATATGACAAAAAGTTAGGTACGAATGATGATGTAAGACCTTACAACAACTTCTTCCAGCAGCAAACCATCATTGACCAGTACGGAGTTCCGTACATTCCCCTCTCTGATGTGATATGGCATACCGAAATGGAAGCAACTCATTACCACAACGGAGACTCGATTGTTTTTACCGGTTGTATCAAAAACGTGGGGCTTGCCACTTTGCACACCCCCATCTATTTTACTTTCTATAAAAATGACACTACCTATGCTAACATATATGTCAATATGATAGCTATTGACTCTATACAAACCAGCTTGGCTGTGGGAGATACCCTCTGTTTCTCTTTCACACTCAAAAACATCAGCCAGCATGATCCCATCACTTCCATCTGGATTAGCGTGAACGACAAAGGAACGGGAGCGTATCCCTATCCATACCAGCCCCAATGTAATATTGACGGCAGACGGGAGTTCCCGATACAGTTCCCCTCCTGCCCCGAATTTATCGTCCCCACGATGAAGGTGAAAATGAGAATTAAGAATTAAAAATTAAGAATTAAGAGATAAGAATTAAGAATTAAGAGATAAGAATTAACAATTAAGAATTAAGAGATAAGAATTAAGAGATAAGAATTAAGAATGAACATAAATAATCAACTTCAAATTCGTAACAGCACAATAGAGTTTTTGATTTTTACCAAAAATTCAACAGGTGAAGCAATAGAAGTTCGTCTGCAAAATAATACGATTTGGCTCACGAAAAAATTGATTTCCACACTGTTTGATATAGACAGAAGTGTGATTACAAAACATTTAAATAATATTTATCAAGAAAACGAATTGAATAAAGAGGCAACTTGTGCAATTTTTGCACAAGTTCAAATGGAAGGGAATCGGCAGATTACCCGCAATGTTGATTTTTACAATCTTGATGCAATTATTTCAGTTGGTTATCGTGTAAATTCAGCTCGCGCAACTGCTTTTCGGCAATGGGCAACTTCTGTTTTACGCGATTTTGCTTTGCGTGGCTACGTCATTGATAAAAAGCGAATGGAAAATGGTATCTTTCTCGGCGAAGATTATTTTGAACATTTGCTTGCAGAAATTCGCGAAATCCGCTTGAGTGAAAGACGGTTTTATCAAAAAATTACCGACATTTACGCAACGGCAATGGATTATAATAGAGATGCACCCATAACACGACAGTTTTTTGCGAAAGTTCAAAACAAACTACATTTTGCCGTTCACGGACATACGGCTGCCGAGTTGATTGTTTCCCGTGCCGATGCTGAAAGAGAAAATATGGGTTTGACTTCATGGGAACGCGCACCTCTTGGAAAAATCGTAAAAACTGATGTTGTTATTGCGAAAAATTATCTCAAAGAGAATGAACTTGAATCGCTTGGCAGAATTGTAAATGCCTATCTTGATTTGGCAGAAGATCGCGCTAAACGTCAAATTCCAATGACAATGGAAGATTGGGCAAAGCGTTTAGACCTGTTTCTAATGGCAGACGATAGAGAAATTCTGCAAGATAAAGGAAAAATTACCCACGAAATAGCCAAAGAATTTGCTGAAAGTGAATTTGAAAAATTCCGTATTCAACAAGATCAACTCTTTAAATCGGATTTTGATATAGAATATGGATTTACCAATAAACAATTAAGAATTAACAATTAAGAATTAAGAGATAAATAAAAAAGAAAGAAGGAGAACAACTCTCCCCCGCTGGCGGGGGACAAAGGGGGTGGAGAGAATTAAGAATTAACAATTAAGAATTAAGAGATAACAATGAATAATGAACAGAATTACAAAAATCTTAAGTTTGGGAGTAATTGATTACAAAAACTGATAAAAATGGCTTATATTGACATTGAAATAGACAAACTTACGCGTTCGATAGAAAATGTGATTACGGGCGATAGCTTTCCTACGAAAATATTACCGCTTTCCAAGCCCGATTTAATACATTTAACCTCAAAGAATGGCTGGAAATTTGATTGGAAACAAGAATATTTGCAAGCCGATAGAGATGTTTTTAAACTGACTATTTTTGGGAATCCTACCGTAATACATGGTTTAATAAGCATTGCTCAAATGCAAGGTTATTTGGAAATGTACCTAATAGAAAGCGCACCATTTAACTATGGCAAAGATAAAATGCACTATGGAGTAGCCGGTAATTTAATAGCGTTTGCCTGTAAGCGTTCTTTTGAACTTGGCTTTGAAGGCTTTGTAGCTTTTACTGCTAAAACCGTTTTGATGGATCATTATATGAAAACATTGGGTGCTGTACCTATTGGGGGGCAACGCATGGCAATCGCAGACAAACAGGCATTAGAATTGATAAAAAAATATTTTAACGATAATAAAATTGAATAATTATGGGATTAATTAGAGAACCGAAAG
>Ga0123356_10005002_pt1 | contig 13594 bp, 1 predicted proteins | sample TergutEmb28metaG_2_FD_92546 | JGI IMG/M metagenome (GOLD analysis project Ga0123356, IMG submission 92546) | Embiratermes neotenicus P3 segment gut microbial communities from Petit-Saut dam, French Guiana - Emb289 P3 | ecosystem: Host-associated > Arthropoda: Insects > Digestive system > Gut ...
GAGTTCTGTAACGGTGAACTGCTCTACCACCGGCTGTTATTCAGTCCGGGTGGACGGCGTGATCCACAGCGGCGGCACCGCATATCATAAACTTGAGCCCAGTGAAAAATCCGGCATTTTTACCGATTCCAAATGGCTTTACAATATTTTAGGGACTACTTCGATGGATTTTGTAGCCACCGCGCACCATCAGGCGGTGAACCCGCTGAAACTGGGCAAAGGGCTGACGATTGTAGCCTACTCCACAGACGGTATTGTTGAGGCGATCGAGCATCAGAGCAGCCTGTTTGCCTTGGCGGTCCAGTGGCACCCCGAGCGCGACGCGCTGAGCGACACGCGTAATTCCGGCGTTGATCTGGATCAGTGCAACGCCCTTCTGCGTTCACTGGTACGCTACGCGGGCGTCCACGCAAACCGGCTCAGCATCCAGGACGTAAAGGTCGGAGTGGAGTATAAAGGCGGCGTCGCCGAGGTTGACGTGACGGGCAATGAAGCCGTCAAGGCTATCCTCACGAGCGGTAATGACGTTGTGATCGACATCAGCGACTTTGGCAATCTTGATTTCATAATCAAGGCGGGCTGGTTTACCAACAAAGACAGCCATTCCATCAACTTCATCACTGACAAGGGTACTGTCTCGGTCAGCGCCAAGACTTTGTTCAACAATTCGGGCAAAGACCGGGCGATCCAAATCCGCAACGGCAAGCTGTCAGGTTTGGGCAATCTATAGGCAACAAGGCTGAATAGGACACAGGGGGACGGTTCTGAACCGTCCCCCTGCTTTTTTTAACAACCGCAAAGCAAATCCTTATGCCCCCATAAACTCCCAGCCGGGCAGCCATTGCAGCCATGTTACGTAGTCCTGGTCCGCTGTGAATACGCCGCTCAGCACAGGGTAGAACATAACAAACATCACAAGCACCAGTGCGCAGAAGCCCAGTGCATACCAGACCTTTTGCTTTTTCTCCCGGGTTTTTATGAAATACGCTGCCGTGAGAGCCAAAAACGGTACACATGGGAAATAATGGTAAATATAACTTGAGCGGGACACAAGCGCCCAGGGCAGAATCTGAGATACCCATGCTATGCACAGAAACCGGGCGGTCCTGTCCTTGTCGGCTATCCAGCGTTTGGTCGCCCATACAAGCGCCAGCAGCCCTCCCCACCAGAGCGCCGGGTTACCGAACGTGTGGACACCCATATGCTCTCTTTCACCAACTATATATCTGTAGTAGTTTATCGGCTTAAGATTAAGCGGCCATGTCCACCAGCTCGACTGAAAATCGTTATCCTCAGCCATATTCATATGAAAGTCAAGCATATACTTCTGCTCTTTTATTATGCCGCCGGGCCAGCTCAAACCTGTGGCGCGCGCGTAAGGGATGAAACTAAGTAAATATATAACCGCAGGCACGGCAATGAAAAACAAGACGCCGTACATCATTGTTCTGACCCAATCCTTTGAGAATGATCCTTCATTGTCCGGGTCGGAATAATGTGACAGGGTATCAAACCAGGATAGCGCGAACAGGACGAGTACGCCAATGACGGCGAATGCGGCGGACCATTTGACGGACATGGCGAGCCCCATGAACACGCCCGATAAGCCGAGGTTAATCAGGGATTTCGTCGAAAGCCTGTTTTCGGGTTTCCCCCGAATATATTCGTACATAAACAGATACATAAAAGTGATAAATGTCACAAGGAATATATCTATAGTCCCGATTCTTGCTTGAACAAAGTGCATAAAGTCGAATGTGAAGGCGAACGCGGCAATGAAAGCCAGCCACCGCGACTCAAACAAACGTCTGCCCAGCGCGTAAATCGGAATGATCATTAGAACTCCGAACAATGCGGACATAAACCTCCAGCCAAACGGCGTCATCCCGAGCGTCTTAATTCCAAGCGCTATTATGCTCTTTCCCAGGGGCGGATGCGTCCATTCAAAGGGCGGAAAACCGTGCATAAAATCGTATGCCGTTGTGGCATAGAATATCTCGTCAAATATAATATCGTCAAAATACGACGGGTTTTTCTCGGGCAGCAGATATTGTTCGTCGAACATAAACTCCGCGCCCTCAGTGTAATCGACCGGCGCCACTAAACCGTTTTCATCGTAGAATCCTATCTCCAGTATAGAAACGCCGGGCGCGTTAGGCTCAAAAACAGCATATCTTGTCACAGCCTGAAACGGGTATCCCATCCAGTGGAACCTCGCGTTATTCCTCTCCTCGTACTGCAACTCAACATCACCCACGCCGTCCCACGAGTGAAGCCGGAACCCGGTATCAAGCTTTCCGCCATACATGTAAATGACATATTGGAGATCCACCGGCTCCCCGAAGTCAACAGTAACCGGTTCGGTCCCCGCGAAATACTCTGTTTGCGGATAGTTCACGTCGCCCAGGTTATAAAAAGCCACAGCGGCGAAAACGGCCATCAGCAGAGCACACAACAGTATGTCCTTAACGTAGGGTTTGTTGACTAATTTTCGAATAATTGTTTTCATTTAGATAACCATATCTTTCCACGAAAGGCGCCAACGATGAATTTCGTTAGCGCCAATCGTTTATGATTTGTTATATCATTTCATCAGGTTAATGTCAACGAAAAGCATGACGCCGCCACTACTCACCAGTCGATTTCTACCGCTCCCCGGTTGTAATTTGCGGCCATCCAGAGAATGGTCAGATCCAGGTCGTTGATCAGCCCGTCGCCGTTCAGGTCGCAAAGCTGCTCATCTGCGGCGTTTGCTCTCATGTTGTAATTGTCGAGCTTCCACAGGATTGTCAGGTCGTCGTCGTTGATATTCCCGTCGCCGTTGATGTCGCCGCACGGCAGGTACATCACCCTGAGTTCGTCGCGGCTGCTCGCGGTCAGGTCGATATCATCATCGCCGACAATGATGCCGCGCACAGTAAACGAGGCGTGCCCCGGCTTGGTGATGATCATCGTGTATTCTCCCGGCTCTATGTCCTCAAACATAAATTCCTGTTCCTTGATCCCTGAACCGGGTGATCCGGGAATGATGATACTGGCAACTTCATGGACACCCCGGCCTTCTGTCGTAAGCGTGATGGCAATGGGGAGACCGGGGCTGTACGACACGACGGCGCCAATGATCTTGCTCTTCCAAGTTGCCAGGAAGTACGGCAACGGGTGCGGTACCAGTTCAATTGTGAGGCCATAGGTCTCAGCTACTTCGTAGAAGTAGTCGAACAGCACCCAGCGCCCGCCCGGGTCCATATGCGGCGGGAACTCCGCAAGCTGGAAATAATACCTTGTTATGGATTCGCCGGGTTTTAGCACCCACGGCAAATATGTGATAACCGTATTTATCCCCAGCTCGTTTGTAAACACTGTTTTTAGCGGGTCTATTTCTGTGAAGAAGTTGGGCATATAAACCTCGCGGTCGCTCTCGTTGAAAAGCGTAATGTTGTAATATGCCCCAAAGTTATGCAACTCGTCCGCGAAATCAACGCGCAGCTTCAAGCCTTGCATCCCCAGCACCTGGATCGGGTCTTTGGCTTCGAACCGCGTTGTTATTGTTTCGTTGAACTGAGCCAGCGTACCCACAAAGTCCGCCGAGAGCCAATACTCGCCTATCATGTCACCGCGCAGTATCCATGTGATCGTAGCGGTAGACTGCCCCCTGATTTCGCTGATGTTCACGACGCGGCTGCCCTCGCTGACGGTGGTGTCCATGATAGTCAGGCCGTCGGGCAGGTTCAGCGTTATCTGGTTGTCCAGCATGGAAAACTCTGCGGAAGCGTTGTTTATGATGTGAAGCTTGACATTGAAGAACTCCTTGAGCGTGGAGACGGTTATCGGTATCTCGACCACCGCGACGGACAGGTACTTCTCGGGCTCGTAACCCGGGTCGCCGTAGCCGCCGCCGCCGCCGGGGCCGCCCGGACCGCCGCCGTGGGCGATTGGGAAGGCGTAGTAACCAATGCCGCCATAATATGCCGTTGAACCGCCGCCTATGATTTTGCCGGTACCCGGATTGTAGTTGAACTCCAGCTTCACGTATTGCAGCGTAACTACGATGTTGACGATATACTGGTTCTCCGGCTTGGATATGTCGATACCCGCCGCTATGATTTCCCTGAATGTCATACGGTGGATTTCAAATTCGCCTTCTATCATGGGATGGTGGATCATGGTCATCGAATAGTCCCTCGTCTCGCCCGCCACGACCAGTATCTCCTTTTTTGCCGGCAGCCATTCGTTGTTCGGGATGATGCAGCCCACGGTGTGCCGGCCGACCTCCGCCGTGAATGTCGCGTATCCGTTTACATCGGTAAGACGGACTACCATATCGGGTTCGCCTAAATCGAAGTAGACCGACGCCTTGGATACCGGCTTGTTGTTTTCGTCCATTACTCGTATCCGCACCGTACCGAGCGCCACGCGTTCACGCACCCTTATGGTCTTTTCCGTTGTGTCTTGATTGCCATAGGTGTCTATAACTGATAATCTGACCGTATACTCGCCGGTCAACGCGTATTTGTGTGCGGCAAGCTTGCTGTTTGCGGTAGTATCATCACCGAAATCAAAGAAGTAATCGACAATGCCCACAGGCGCCGTGGACTGACCCGCGTCAATTTCGTAATCCACCCCCACCTCCATCACCGCGTCGCAGTTTATTACGGCTTTCGGCATTGCGCGGTTGGGGACTGTCACAACATTTGTATAGAAGCTTGTCGAGTTGCCTACAAAATCCAGCGCATCAATGCGGTAGGTGTATTGCTGCTCGGTTATGGCTATGGAATAGTCCGCGAATGTATAATTAAACTGCCCCGTGACAACCGGCTGCTGCCCGATCAGCGTATAAGCGCCCGCTCCGGTCGTCCGGTACAACTTGTAGCCGGCCAGGTCCGCCGACAGGTCGCTTTGCCAGGACAAAACAACACTGTTGTTTGCGTACAGTGCTTCGGGCGAATATGCGCTCGGCGCTTGCTTGTCAACATTGTACTCTATCTCAAAAGCCTCGCTGATATTGCCGGATTTGTCGACGGCGGTTATGCGGACTACCACAACATCCCCGTGGTTAAAGCTTTCCAGCGGGATCGCCGCAGAGACTACCCTCTCGTAATTGTTGACAGCGTTCCATATCGCCAGTTGACTGAACAGAACCGCAGCCTTGTTTTTATACTCTATCTTTATCTGCTCCAGCATTCTGTTATCGGTCACATAAGCGCTGACCGTGCGGAAATTGGGGCCGATAATTGTTTGTTCAACCGGATAACAACTGACGATAAGCGGCGGTTCGGTATCGTCCGATATCTGCGCCGAAACAACCGCCGACAACCCGCTCTCGTTCCCTGCCAGATCGCTTACCGATACCATGTAATAGTAGGTGTTCCCCCCAACTACGCTTCTGTCGAAGTAATTGAGCGTAGCCAGGTTTCCTGCCAGCCTGATAAATCCGCCCTCCGGCTGTGTTGAGCGATAAACGGAGTATGAGGCAATATCCGTTTCCGGCCCTCTGACCCACATCACTTCGACGACCCCGTTAATATCCGTCGCCTGGACGCCGGTTGGCGCGGCGGGTGGCGTCCGGTCTATGATGTGCTGGACAAACGGCGCGGTTGCGCTGGTATCGCTGACATTGCCGTAAGCATCCGTGGCGGTTCCGCGCACATACAGCGGGCCTTCCGGATATGCCGTCAGGTCTATCGTATAGGTCACTGTCCGCTTCTTCTGAAGTTCCGGGTAGTTCCCGGTGTAAACGGTTGTCCATACCGACCCGTTTGTGGATACTTCGACGGCGATTGAATAAACGGCATAGTCGTCGTCAGCCGTTATGGTGACCGTCAGGCTGTTGGCATAGTACCCCGGCTTTGGCATAATCGAGGATATTACCGGGCTTATAGTATCGGGCTGTGTGCGCGTGATTATATCATCGGATGACTCTCCCCGGTTGCCCAGGTGGTCATAACCCGTCACCCTGTAAACATACTCGGTATCAGGTATCAGGTTCAGGATATTCGCCCCCAGAGTTTTGCTCACATCAGCGACTCTGGTGTAAGATTCGTCTGTATTTTTCCGCTCCACGCGGAAGAAGTTGATATCGTTATCAGATACGTCGTCCCAGGACAGAGTAATTGTCACCGATGTGCTTGTAAAACTGAGTCCCTCCACTTTTTCAGGGCCGGTGTTGTCAGTTGAATAGACATATGTCAGTGGCTCGCTTTCATTGCCGCGCGCGTCATAAGCGATGACCCTGATCCTGATGGAACCGTCGTCAAACTCCGTAGTGTCCAGCTCAAACGAATAAGGCGCCCCGCTTTTTGTCGCGTACATCTCCCATGTATCGCCGGCGTCTATGGAATAATATAACTCGATCTTGGTGACGCCGACATTGTCGGTGGCTGTAACCGCGATATTGACCGTACCGTTTATATAACTGCCGTTTGTCGGCGTCATTTTGGTAACGACCGGCGCTTCTTCGTCTACGCCCTTCATACCTGCGGCTATCTCGGACGACGGGCTCTCCTGCCCGAAATCGTTAACGCCAACCACATAGTAGAAATACACCCTGTCGGCGACAACCGTCGTATCGCGGTAATTAAGCGTGTTTCGGCTGCCTATGGTGGTTAGCAAACTAAACTCGCTGTCGAGCTCTGAGCGTCTGTAGATACGGTATCTTGTGGTATCAATCTCGCTCGAAATGGACCAGGAGACCACTATGCCCACGATGTCGCCGAGCGCATATACGTTGATTATCTGCTCCGGTACGGAATGGTCGACGATTATTGTGGCTGTCTTTTCGGCGGTGACGCCATCCACATCGGTCAGCCTGAATAAAACTGTGTATTCGCCTTCAGGTATCTCAGCGATATTCCAGTCTATGGTATATATCACCGTTAATACCGTGGCGGCGCGCATAACTGCCTGACCGATTTGTTTTTCGGTTCCTTCGTCCAGATAATATAGCTGTCCGTGCACTGTATCGGAACCGAGCGGCAGGTAGTTTTTGTTGTTGACCGTTTCTATTGTGATCGTATTCTTGGAAAGCCCGATCTTGCCAAGCACATTGTCAGTCTTTATGCTGTTTATTACCGGCGCCGCCGTAGTTGCGACGATAGTGGACTTACCTGTTTCGCGCTCGTCTATAGTTACGCCGTAGACCTGGTAGGAATAGCTCTGACCTGTAGCAAGTTCCCGGTCAATAAGGAAGAGCCCCGCCGTTTCGCCGATCTCTTCACCGTTTCGTGTGACAATGTATTTCACAACTTCGGAACTCACATGCGGCGACCAACTGAGGTATACAGATTTGCTGTAGACCCTCTCAGCCTGGAAGTTCGGCGCCGACATACGCAGCGTGTCGCTGGAGAATGTCACGCCGACGTTGACGCGTGGCGGCTGGTATGCGGTCACGTAATCATCATAAACCGAGGCCGGTACAAAGATGGTTTGAAGATTGGACATCGTGGTAAAGTTGGCAGTACTGTCCACAGTGGGGACAGTAGTTCCTTTGAAGGTCAGCTCAAGAATACCGGTACAACCAAAAAATGGGGCGGACGTGCTGAAAAACCTCGTAAATCCCGTACCGAAGACCACTCCGGTGACCCGGGGCATATTCCGGAACGCATAGTTGTATATGGTTGTCACCTTGTCCGGAATCTCAATCTGCCCTGTGATCCCGCTGCAGTTGTAGAAAGCGTTGTCGTTGATGGCTGCCAGGTTTGCGGAAAGCCGCAGCGCGCCGTTAAACCCGGAACAATTATAAAAGGCGTTCCTTCCCAAAGTGGTAACGCTGTTCGGGATTATCAAGTTTCCTGTCAGCTTGCTGCAGTTTTGGAATGCATACTCGTCGATGGTTTCCAACCCCATATTCATAGTCAAAGTACCGTCTAAGCTTGTGCATCCATTGAAAGCGTATGCGCCGATAACCGTAACGCTGCCGGGGATCACAAGGTTGCCTGCAATCCCGGTACAACCGCTGAAAGCATAGCTGCCGATTGTATTGAGTCCCGCGTTTAGTTCCAGCGCAGTCAGGCTCGTGCAATTCTCGAACGCATTTGTGTTGATGGCGTTAAGCCCTGCTTTGAATACCACTTCAGTCAGCTCTGAACAACCGCTGAAAGCGTAGTTGCCAATCCTGACAAGGCCCTCGTTGAAGATCACCTTAGTGACTTCTTTGTTGTTCTGGAAAGCCCCTATTCCGATATCGGTCACACTGTCCGGGATAACAACCTCGCCGCCGTCGCCCAGATATGCGCGCAGGGTACCGTATTCAATAAAGAAGTCCCCGTCGCCGTCCAGTATCAGTATTTTAGCCCCTGCAGGTATTATTGACGCGTAATACTCTACATAAGAGTAGTACACATCACGCGGCACATATATCCGCCGCAAGCCGGCCAAAGTTGTAAAGTTGCTTGTAGAGTCTACGGTGGGCACTGTCAACCCTTTAAATATAAGCTCCACAATACCGGTACATCCGTAAAACTGGACTGATGTGCTGTTAAACCTGGTAAATCCTGTCCCGAAAATCACACTGGTGAGCCCCGGCATGTTCCGGAAAGCGCTGCCGTAGATATTTACCACTTTGTCAGGGATCACCAACTGGCCTGTTATACTGCTGCAACTGTAAAAAGCGTTGGCGTTTATAGCCGTCAGATTTTCCGAAAGCTTGAGTTCGCCGTCAAAACCGGAGCAGTTTTGAAACGCGTTATTCCCTATGCTGTTAACACTGTCCGGAATGATTAGGTCGCCGGTCAGCTTGCTGCAGCCGTAAAACGCGCTATTGCCGATTGTTGCGGTACCGTGGTTCAGAGCCAGCACCCCGTCAAATCCGGAACAACCATAAAACGCATAGTGGTCGACGGTAAGCACGCTTCCCGGAATCTCCAAATTCCCGGTGAGCGTGGTACAGTTCCGGAACGCGTACTGACCGATGCTTTTCACCGAGTCGGGTATTATCAGCGTCCCGGCTATCTTGCTGTCACCGTCAAAAGCATTGTCGCCGATGATTTCCAGCCCGCTGCTCAGCGTAAGTCGTGTCAGGTTCGTGCAGCCGGCAAACGCAGATGCGCCCAGTGACCTGAGCCCTTCGTTCGTTCTCAGCCCGGTCAACCCCGTGTTTCCTTGGAAAGCGTACTGCCCTATGGTTTCCAAGCCATCGTTGAATGTAAGCTCTGTGAGTTTTGTGCATCCCTGGAAAGCATTGTCGCCAATCCTCTCCAATTCCGCGTTAAATTCAATCCCGCCAAGTTCGGTACATCCGCTAAACGCGTACGTGCCAATCCTCAATAAGCCCTCGTTTAATGTCACCGCAGTGATACCTTTGTTATTCTGAAATGCGCCGGTCCCGATCTCAATAACGCCGTCTGGAATGACCACATCCCCACCGGAACCAAGATATCTGCGCAGTATCCCAAACTCAATAAAGAAATCGCCTTCGCCGCCATCGATGAGTATCTCAGCTCCGGCAGGTATCCGCGAAGCATACGCTGTCATATAACTGTTGAACACCTCGCTCGGCACGTAGACTTTCTGAAGGTTTGTCATAGTGGTGAAATTAGTTGGAGAATCCACTGTTGGAACTGTCATCCCTTTGAAGGTGATCTCCGCAATGCCTGTGCACCCGTAAAACGGGACGCCTGAGCCGTAAAACCTTGTAAACCCTGTCCCGAAAATCACGCTTGTAATCTTAGGCATATTCCGGAACGCATAGTCATTTATTGTCGTCACCTTGTTTGGGATTACCAGCAGACCTTCGATCCCGCTGCAATCGTAAAATGTGTTGGCGAGGATAGTCGTCAGGTTTTCTGAAAGCTTTAGTTCGCCGTTAAAACCTGTACAGCCCCGAAAAGCGTTATTCCCCAGGCTGGTCACACTGTCAGGGATTATAAGGTCGCCGGTCAGCGTATTGCAGTTATAAAACGCGTAATTGCCGATGGTTGTGACCTTAGTTCCCAGCAACAAACCATTGTTAAAACCTGAACAACCGTTGAACGCGTACTGGCCGATCGTAGTGACATTGTCGCGGATAGTTAGCTCCCCGGTTAGCGCCGAGCAGCTTCTAAACGCATACTGGCCGATGCTGGTTAATGAGTGGGGGAAATCTACAACCAGATAAGGTATGTCATCCAGCGGTGGGTCATCCGGTTCATCGGGTTCTTCGATTTCTCTGTTAGTCCAGAGCGTAACAAGCTTGTTATTGCCATCGAAGGCATAGTCGCCGATGGTTTCCAGGCCCTCGTTCAGCCTCAGTTGCAACATGTTTGTGCAACCCGCAAAGGCGTAGTTGTTAATGGTTTCAAGGCATTCCCCAGTTAAGACCGAAGTAAGCGAGGTGCAGCCCTGAAAAGCATACTGGTCAATAGTTTCAAGGTAATAATTGAAGAAAACCTCGCTTAACCCGGTACAGCCGCTGAAAGCGTAAGCGCCGATCTTGGTCACATCCTCGTTGAAGGTTACTTCAGTGACACCCTTGTCGTTCTGAAATGCGCTTGTCGCTATCTCTAAGACATCATCCGGAATAACTACCTCTCCGCCGTCGCCCAAATAACACCGCAGCACTCCGTCTTCGATGAAGAAATCCTCGTCATAGTCGGCGACAAGTATTCTGGCGCCGGACGGTATGCGCGGGGCGAAAGCCATAGCGTAAGCATTGTATGGCCCTCTGGGTACGTAGACCCGCTGCAGATTTGCCATGACGGTAAAATTGTTAGTGACCTCCAATGTGGGAACCGCCAGCCCTTTGAATGTGATCTCCACAATGCCGCTGCAGCCGGTAAACGGGGCGTAGCTGATAAATCTTGTAAAGCCCGTCCCGAATACAACGCTTGTGATCTTTGTCATAGTTTGAAAAGCGTAGCCGTTGAGTGTGCTCACCTTGTCCGGAATCACCAACGATCCTATAATCCCGCTACAGTTATAAAACGTGTTGGAGTTGATAGTCGTCAGGTTTTCCGAAAGCTTAAGCGTCCCGTTAAGCCCTGAACAATTATAAAAAGCGCTGCTACCCAAGCTGGTCACACTGTCAGGTAAAATCAGTGCTCCAGTCAGCTTACTGCAGTTATAAAACGCATTATTTCCTATGGTCGTGATACCATAATTCAGCGTAAGCGTACCGTCCAGGCTGCTGCAACCGTAAAATGCACCTAAACCTATGGTATCCACACTGCCCGGGATTACGAGATCTCCGGCGAGGGCCGTGCAATTCCGGAACGCATATTGACCAATACCTGTAACCGTACCCGGAATGCTAAGCGATGTTATTTTATTGTCGCCGTCAAATGCGCTGTTGCCAATGGTTTTAAGCCCGGTGTTCAGCGTCAGTTGTTGAAGGTTTGTACAACCCGCGAAGGCGCTTTCGCTAATGGTTTTCAGGGATTCGCCTGTGGTCAGCCAGGTTAACCCGGTGCAGCCGTTGAAGGCATTATTGCCAATAGAGTCAAGCATTTCGTTGAGAACAAGCTCACCAAGTCCTGTGCAACCGCTAAACGCATTGTTTCCGACCCTTATTACCTCCTCGTTAAACGTTACCTTTGTAATATCTTTATTGTTCTGGAAGGCTCCCACCGCAATCTCAATCACACCGGCAGGGATGTCAATCTCGCCGCCGCCGCCCTGATATTTCTGCAGCACTCCATCTATAATAAAGAAATCCCCGTCGTTGCCGGTAACTAATATCTGGGCGCCGGACGGTATCCGTGTGGTGAAAGCCGTTACGTAAGCATTGTATGATTCTTCGGGTACATAGACCCGCTGCAGGTTTGTCATGGCGGTAAAATTGCTAGTGGAATCCACTGTGGGGACCGAAAGCCCGTTGAATGTGATCTCCACAATGCCTGCGCAGCCGGAAAACGGTATGGTGAAGAATCTTGTAAACCCCGTCCCAAAGACAACGCTCGTGATTTTGGTCATATTTTGAAAAGCGTAGTTGTTGAGGGTGCTCACCTTGTCCGGAATCACCAGCTCTCCTATTATCCCGCTGCAGTTATAAAATGTGTTAGCATTGATAGTCGTCAGGTTTTCCGAAAGTTTCAGCGTTCCGTTAAAACCGGAGCAGCCATAAAAAGCGTTGCTCCCCAAGCTGGTTACGCTGTCAGGGATTGTCAGATTGCCGGTTAGTTTACTGCAGTTGTAAAAAGCATTGTTTCCAATGGTTGTGACCCCTTCGCCTATGACCAGTACGCCGTCCATACCGTTGCAGCCGTAAAACGCGTACTGGCCAATGCTTGTCACACTGTTCGGAATCACCAGATTACCGATAAACTCCGAGCAGTTTCGGAACGCATACTGCCCGATTCCGGTCACAGTGCTTGGAATAACCAGGGGTCTGGTTATTTTATTGTTCCCATCGAACGCATACTCGCCGATAGTCAGCAGTCCTTCGTTGAGTGTAAGTCGAAGCATGTTTGTGCAACCGGCAAAAGCGTAGTTGCCTATGCTTTTCAGCCCGGAGTTTGTGACCAGCCCGCCCAGCCCCGTCAGCCCGGTACAGCCCTGGAACGCATATGAACCGATGGTTTGCAAATTGTCGTTGAAACTAAGTACCTCGAGTTTTGTGCTGCCCTGGAACGCATAATCGCCAATCGACTCAAGCTCTTCGCTAAAGTCGATCTCCATTAGGACTGTGCATCCATTGAAAGCGTTATTCCTGATTCTTATAAGCCCTTCGTTGAGAATCACCTTTGATATATCCCTGTTGTTCTGGAAAGCCCCCAGCCCGATCTCAGTGACGCCGGCGGGGATGTTTACCTCGCCGCCGCTGCCCATATAAACAAGCAGCACCCCATCTTCAATGACAAAATCTTCATCGATGTCGGTTGCAAGTATCCTTGCCCCGGGTGGCATCCGCAAAACGTACGCCGCTATGTATGCACTGAATGCTTCCAGTGGAACGTAAACCCTTTGCAGGTTCGTCATTGTGGTAAAATTGTTGGTTGATCCCAAAGAGGGGACTGTGTTCCCCGTAAAGGTGATCTCCACAATACCGGTACAGTTATTAAACGGAGTTGTGCTTGAAAAAACTGTAAGTCCTGTTCCAAAAACAACACTTGTAATCCTGGACATGCCATAAAACGCATAGGTGTTGATCGTAGTCACTTTATCCGGGATCACAAGCTCACCCGTTATCCCGCTGCAGTTGTAAAAAGCGTTTCCGCTAATAGCCGTCAGGTTTTCCGAAAGCTTCAGCCTTCCGTTAAATCCGGAACATCCATAAAACGCGTTAGTTCCCAAAGTGGTCACGCTGTCCGGGATAGTCAGATTTCCTGTCAGCTTGCTGCAGCCGTTGAACGCAGAGTTCCCAATAGTCGTTATACCGCTGCCTAAGGTTAGTGTGCCGTCCAGGCCGGAGCAGACTGAAAATGCAAACTGGCCAATGTTTATCACGCTGTCAGGGATCACAAGGCCCCCTGTAAACGCTGTACAGTTCCGAAACGCATATTCACCGATATTGGTCACAGTGTCCGGTATGGTTAGCGGGCCTTCCATCCTGTTGTTTCCGTCAAAAGCGTAGTTTCCTATTGTCAACAGCCCGTCGTTCATAGTCAGCCTCGTCAGCGTGGTACAAGCAGCGAAGGCGTAGATTCCAAGCGACTTGAGCCCCGACGGGAGCACAAGGTTCCCC
>Ga0123356_10005003_pt1 | contig 13591 bp, 10 predicted proteins | sample TergutEmb28metaG_2_FD_92546 | JGI IMG/M metagenome (GOLD analysis project Ga0123356, IMG submission 92546) | Embiratermes neotenicus P3 segment gut microbial communities from Petit-Saut dam, French Guiana - Emb289 P3 | ecosystem: Host-associated > Arthropoda: Insects > Digestive system > Gut ...
CTATAAACGTTGCTTATACTATTGATGATGCTGACGGTGTTTCTCTTGGCGCAGAAATAGCTGCTGCAGAAGGTCTGAGAGCTACTTTATCCGCACCGGCAATCGGTTACGGAACAAAAGCGTTAACTTACACATTCGGCGAAGGCGATGACCCAATAATAGTGGTACCTGAACCCACAATCGGATTTATCGTCGGTGGCGCTATTGTTGATACAATACCTACTCATGTTATGGCTCGTGGATGGTCTACAATTCCATTTGATGCTGATGGTAATACTCCAACGTATGCCACACTCTCAGGAGCAGCACCTCCCACTTTTGCTTATGATGATGATGCAAAAGTTATTCATCTGAATATAACAGCCGGAGGATGGGTAAACTTGCAGATAACCGTTGAAGGAGTTGACTTCGATTTCTGGGTAAATGCATCATAAACATTAATTAAATAGCAATACACATAAGAATGCTGCGTTCAAAAACGCAGCATTCTTTATTATACATAAAAAACAGCACATAGACATTTCTATTAGAAAAGGTTATACTTTATCTTAAAGAGGTGATAATAGTATGTCATTTACAAAAACTGCTTTTAAATTGATGGTTGACGCTTTTATCAAGATGGGAAAACGCCCATATGGCAAGTTATTAACGCTAAGCAGATACTATATTGACTTCACTCCAGAGCTCCTTAACAGTATATGCCATAAAGCTGGTTGGGATGTTGCTGTTAATGAAAAAGATGATATCTTTAACGATGAAACAGTGTTTAATGCGCTTGGCTTTGAACATTTAGATTCTATTGACATTTCAAGTTTTGAAGGTGCAAATATAATTTGCGATTTAAATAAACCAATTCCGGATAAAATGAAAAACCAATATGACTTTATTTTAGACTGTGGTACTATCGAACATGTTTTTAACACAAAGATAGTTCTGAAAAATATATTTGATATGTTAAAAGTCGGAGGAGTATTCTTTTTTGAACAAATGACTTTTTATGGAATTAATCATGGTTATTATAACTTTTCGTTAAACATGTTGCACGATTACTTCCAAATTAATAATTACATCATTAATACTTTTATACCGTATACATTTAAAGATAGACTCATTTATATATTAGATCCGGATGTGAATGATATTTTTGCTGATATACCTATACTTGATAACAGCAAGAATTCTGTTTGTGGTTCAGTAGTAAAAACGCAAATGACCACATACGACCAAATTCCATATCAAGGACATTATTTAAGTGCTTGGGAATCCAGTCCGGCTAAACAAATCTATGAATTGCTTGAACAAGCTGAAAGTTATTCTGTATTTTTTTATGGTACAGGGAATTATATTCGTTTTTTATTACAAGCCGTATCCCCTGCACACAAAGAAAAAATAATCGGGCTTTTAAGTAATGAAGCATGTGAAATAGGAACCAAATTATACGGATTTAGAATATTTTCTATTGACGAAATTACTGATAAATGTAAGGCAATCATTATCGCTTCTATTAATCAGTACAGACAAATCATTTACGACAGAATAAAATTTTTAGAAGAAAAAGGTATAAAAGTTATTAGATTCCAATAACATTAAATATTTATGTAGTTTTTTGCAATAATCTCATAATCTATGAAGTTTATTTTGCTATTACTGCTGACACATATTTTTCTGAGTCGCAAATAGGTGTGTACCCTATTTTCATTTCATGACAATAATCTCTGACAGCTTCACCACAGCCTGTCCAATCAGCATCGTCTCTTTTATAGTCATGGATAAAAATATAACCACCGACAGTTAATCGAGGATAAAAATACCCAAGTCCTGCATATATAGGTTTATATAGGTCCATGTCAAGACTGACAAAGCAAAACTCTTCTTCAAGATCAGTTGTAGTGTCGGGAAACCATCCTTTTTTTATAACTATATTTTCCGGGTATGCCATACTTGACATGACAATTTGTTCATTAGTATCAGCCAACAGATGATTTTTAGTATAGTCGTTAGAGCAATAAGATGACAACTTATAACCTTGCTCTATATCATATTCTATATCACGATTATCAAAACCCTTAAATGTATCGAACAAATATAGTTTTCTATTGCAAAAAAGTCTGTTTAATATTCTGGCTGAATAACCTTGGTGAACTCCCGCTTCAGCTACAGCGCCTTGGATATTATTCATATAGATTTCTTTTGCGCATAATTCCCACGCTGAGTACCTTGGATTTGAATAATATGGCGGACTGAAATAATCGTCTATATTAACATATGGTCTTATAGAGAACACGTCAATGATTTTTTCCTTTTTTACATATTTTGCCAATCCTATTCTTAACTCGGCATATATCTCTTCTTTGCTGCTGACCAGCAGAAAAACATATTTGGAACAATTTATATTTGATAACTCACTTAAACTAATAATGTTCTTATTATATCTGCATAAATAGTTATCAATAATAAGAACATCTTCAATACCATATTCAACTGATAATATTTGCTTTGCTAACTGCCCTTGTATTCCAAATGGATAGATAGCAAATTTAATTTCTTTTACGCTTTTTTTAAGATGCTCTTCAATATTTAGTTTGATCCTGGCTCTACAATCCATATTATACTACTCCCATATAATTATTTACATTTGTGATTATTTTTAAAGTTTTAATAACTTTTGTTATATTATCACATCTTCTGGTACATTTAATGTATTACTTAAATATTGTCTAATATTATAGGCAGAATTACTATCAAAAACAGCAATTAGCACACAATCAAAGTCCTTCTCCGCTATTTCATTCGGCGAATGTATCGGCATATTAGAATTTTGATATAACGCATAGTTTTTATCAACCCAAAGAACAATTTTACAATAGTTAGTTTCTGTTAATTGACGATAATAATCTTTTCCTATTTCTCCTGCTCCATATAAAATTATGCGTCCTTTTTGCGGAAGCTTACTATATGGAGGAGTCCAGCTTTTATATAAATATTTTGTATCCCAATGTGAACTCAACCATTCAAATAGTTCAATATATGACCAATAGCAAACCATAATTTTTAATGCTTCTGCTTTATATTCTCTTGGTATTTGATTTTCCCATGCGTCTGTGCACAATCTTATAAGTTTTGTACGAAAAGAGTTTATGACACAATTATATTGCTCAAATACTCCTTCCTTAGTAAAGAATTTATGAAAATACTCAACATCAACTGCAGACATACAATATCTTTCAAAACGTTCTAAATTGAGCTGTTCACTACCCATAACACCTCTTCCGTAATAATACTTGTATATTGACTCTTGAAAACCATAAAATGATTTTGCATGATAAGCTAAAACCATAAATGCATACGCATCTTCTGTTATTGGATTAACATTGCGTTCTTGATGGTCATTGTAAATTATATCATAAACTCTTTTACATAATTTAGAAGTATATATTTTATCCCATACATGCCATGTCATATCTGTGTCGATAAAACTTTTTTCTAATATTTCTATCCCATATAGATAACCACTATATGTTTCTAAATAAATATTATTCTTTATACAAGAAATATTGTCGCTATGTATTTTAGTTGCTCCAAATCCATAAATATCTGCATTATGTATTTTTATTGTATTATATAGTTTTTCACATGCATATAATTCGAGCTCATCATCAGCATCTAAAAACATTATATATTGCCCCGTAGCCGCTTTAACACCTGTATATCTTGCTTTCATAGTACCTGAATTAACTTTATGTTTTAGTACACGAATACGTTTGTCTTTTATTACAAATTCTTCAACTATCGCAAGTGAATCATCTTTTGACTTATCATCTACACAAACAATTTCTATATCAGAATAAGTCTGCTTCATAAGACTTTCTACACTTTGTTTAATATACCCGCTCTTATTATAGATAGGAATTACAATCGATATAAATGGTTTATTCATACTAGTTCTCACTGTCAACAATATTGTTTAATATAATACTTTTTTCTGGTATCTTATAAGTTTTTATAAGAAATTCTTTTATTTCTGATGCGATACTATAGTTTTGAATAGCTATTAAAACTAAATCATAGTTATATTTAGTAATTTCTTCCGTAGAATATACAGACAACCCGTGTTTTTGATGTAGTAAATAATTTTTATCGACCCACAAAACAATATCACAAATGCCGCTATCAGAAATCTGCCTATGGTAGTCTTTTCCCATTACTCCGGCACCGTATAATACTATACGCCCACTTTTAGGCAATAGTTTAAATGGTGTTTCCCAACGTTTATCAACCCATAATGCGACTTTTGGGGCAAACTCTTCGAGTAAATCACTATGTGGCCAATAACTCATCAGTATTTGCAATGCTTCTACCTTGTCTTTTTGTGAAACTTGATAAATCCATGCGTTTGTGCATTGTTTAAATAATCTGCTACGGAAAGCTTCTATAATATCGGAATACTTCTCGAATACATTTCGATCAGTAAAGAATTTTTTAAAGCTATCTACGTCTAGTCCTGATATACAATATTCTTCAAATTGCTCTATGGAGAGTTGTCCACTACTCATAACACCACGACCAAAATGGTATTTATATATTTGATCTTTAATCCCATAAAAAGATTCTGCATAATAAGCCATGGTTAAAAAAGCATAAACATCTGCAGTTATTGGGTTCGCTTTTCTTTTAATATGGTCATCTCCTATAAGATCAAATGCCTTTTTACATAACTGCGACTCATACATTTTATCCCAAACAGCCCATGTGATTTCCTGGTCGATAAAACTTTTACTGAATATTTCATATCCATACAGATATCCTGTATAAGTGCTAAAGAATTTTTGAGCACTTTTCTTTGTGCCATTATCGGAGCATACTACATTTGTCCCAAATCCATATATGTCAGCTTTATATTGCTTAACATTATCATGCAACTTTTCACAAGCATATAATTCATATTCATCATCAGCGTCCAGAAACATTATGTACTTCCCTAACGCTGCGTTGACTCCTGTACTTCTTGCCTTCATTGCACCCGAGTTTTCTTTATGCTCCAGCAAACGAATTCTTTTATCAATATTAGTATACTCATTAACAATATCGGGGGAATCATCAGTAGATTTATCATCAACACATATAACTTCTATATCAGAAAACGATTGCTCCACAAGACTATCTATGCATTGCCTGATGTATTCGCTCTTATTAAAGAGTGGTATGATAATCGAAATAAATGGTTTATTTTTTGACATAATTGCTCCTTTTGACTATTAATCGTTACATCCTTACACAAGTCCGGCAAACCCGTCTATGGTTAAAACAATAAATCCGATTTTTTCTAGTTTTTCCCGTACAACAGACTGCTCTGATTTATCCTGCATGGTCATAATTGCAATATGACCGTGAGGAACAACAGTATTAAAATCTGGTTTCGTTACTTTATGTCCTTTTAATTCTAGTATATTATCTACATTTTTGTCCCATATCGGAAAATTAAATGGAATACTATATTTTTCATAAATTTCAAGTAATTTAATCATATACCATCCTGCTCCATAAAAAACCAACGTTTTATCAAGCCAGATATTTTTAATGCGGACTTGTAAATTTTCTATCCATGCTTCAGAAAATGGTTTTGCTTTTCCTGAATGTAATTTTTTATTAAACTCTTTCGATTTATTAAGTATGTTAACTAACTCAACATCATAATAATCTTGTATAAATCCGCCAACTGCATCAATAGTATTTATATATCTTTCCCATGGTATTAATAGCGATTCAAAAACATTGCGAATATATTTTTTTGTATCACTACTAATTTGAAATGCTCCAATATTTTTTACATTTATTTCATTATTTGAATTTTCAGGATATATGTACTCATTTCTTGGCGATAATTTGCTGCCAACCACAGAAGACCAAAGTATGCGCGGGGCTAAGGATTGTAAAAAACCTCTGACAACACAAAGTGAAATGTCATGAAGTATAACAATTGCTCCATCATTTAAAAAAGGTAATGCTGTTAAGAAGTTTAATGATTCCACAGGATGTATATGAGCAGTATCAATTATAGCAAAATCATATCGTTTGTTTAGTTTTGGAAGAACTTCTGCGGGATCTTTACCAGTTATTAGCTCCCAATTATTTCTTAATAATTTAGGGAAGAACTCGCCTACAATAAAACCTATTTTTTTACTTTTATCAACATACCATGAATCCATTATATCAATACTGGTTAATGTAGATTCTTTTATATTGGATATTGCATCAAGCAATACCGCTGATCCTCCACCGCCGGAAACGCCGATTTCCAGTATAGATTTTGGCTCATAATAACAAATAAGTCCATTTACAAACTTTCGTTCAATAATAGTCATTTCACTCAACATTGGGTACGATTCTGATGCAGTTTCCATGTCAATATTCTTGAAACAATCTGTTCCATACTCTTCAGGAATAATAGTTATATCTGTTATAATTTCATTTTTCATTTTTGCCTCGTTTGTATTAAATCTATGTTTGTTCTTCTAAATTATTTTACTTTCCGAAACACTATATGTTTCTATTAATAATTGTTTTATATTGGATTTAACACGATTGTTGAGGATTGCGATAAGAATGCTGTCAAAAGATATATTATTAATTTCAATTGGTGAATGTATCTGTAACCCTAAATCTTTAAGAGAATTGTAGTTACTATCGACCCAGAGCACAATATCACAAATTCCTGAATTTGTAATTTGACGATAATAATCCTTTCCCATATCACCAGCGCCATAGAGAACTATACGACCTCCTTTAGGTAACAGTGAGAATGGAACTTCCCAACTTTTTAACATTGTCATTTCATCCCAAATATTACTAAGGCGTTCGTAAAAACTTACATATTTCCAATAATGCACCATTATTTTTAATGCTTCTGCTTTATCTTGTTTATTTATTTGCTTACTCCACGCTCCAATACATCTGTTAATAACTCTATCACGAAATGCATCTGCGACATCAACATATTGATCTAAAACATCACGTGATGAAAAAAAACTATAAAAATTATCTGCATCTATTGCTGACATACAGTACTCTTCAAAACGCTCTAAAGAAAGTTCATCCGGACCTGTCACTCCTCGTCCATAATAATATTTATACAATTTATCTTGTATACCAAAAAATGACACTGCATGATATGCCAGAACCATAAAAGCATAATTATCTGCTGTTATTGGGTTAACTCCTCGTTTTTTATGATTATCACAAATAATTTCATATGCTTTTTTACATAACGTAGACTCATACATCTTATCCCAGATGTTTCTCGTCATTTTTATATCTAAAAAACTTTTTGTTAATATATCGCGATTATATAAATGTCCACTATACATATTTAATATATTTTGAGTTTTTATTCTTTCTGTTTCATCCTGGCATTTAACCAGTGTTCCAAATCCATAAATATCCGCCTTGTGTTGCTTTGATATTGCATATAACATCTCACAAGCATATAACTCAAGTTCATCATCAGCATCTATAAATAATATATATTTCCCTAATGCTGCTTTTACACCGGTGCTTCTTGATTTCATTGCTCCTGAATTAACTTCGTGCTTCAATACACGAATTCTACTGTCCTTTCTTGCGTACTCTTCGACTATCGCAAGGGAATTATCTTGAGACTTGTCATCTACACAAACAACTTCTATATTTGAATAAGTCTGTTTCACAAGACTGTCAATACACTGGTTAATATACTCACTTTTGTTATAAAGAGGAATTATAATTGATATAATTGGATTGCTCATATTATACCTTTCTGTCTATTGTATTCTTATTCCAATTTGCCCATCTTGCTGCATGTCTTGGGTCTGCCCATATAATTTTATGACTGTCGACACCTATATCTATTAACGAGTTAATAATCACATTTGAAGTATTTTTATCGTATACTGAGACAAGAATAAAATCAAAATCGTATTTAAACAATGATTTAGGATTTTCAATAGCATATCCTTCATCACGAAGCTTTGTGTAGTTATTATCAATCCAAACAACTAATTTATATAAATTTGTGACTTCAATTTGCTTTTGGAAAGCTTGACCTACCTGCCCGCCACCGTATAGTACTACTTTACTTCCAAATGGCATACATTCAAAAGGTAGAAGGTAGTTCTTAAAAACATCAGTTGCCTCTCGCATGGCATTCTTATAAAGTATTTCCTCGTAGAAAACTGTCTCTCTGGCATATTTCCAAAAATAATTTGCATACTTTGCTTCCGGTACTAACCATGGTTTCCATTGTGAATTAAAATGTAAAATCCATGGGTCTTCTGCTATTTGTAAAAATAACTTTTCCTTTTCTGGTACAGGTTTACAACTTGGAAACCAGTTATAATAACAACAATTCCAACGCTCATCAAGAAATGTTACATTTCCACGACATGTTATGTTTAAAACATCCTGATCTAAGTATTTATATACAACTTCGTTGTAAAGTAACTCAAAGCACTTATTTTTAATTTCATTTTTGGTAAATTGTTTAGTATTAATAAGTAGTACACCTGCATTAAAATAATCATCAATTATAATATCATCGCATAAACTGCGTATATAATCTTCTCCTTTTTCATGTTGAATTTCACGTGCAGCGCCAAGCATACTATTGCCTATATCGATATTATATAGCTCTGCGACATCTTTTATTGCAACAAGATCACTGTCTAGATATAAAACTTTATCGTAATGTGAAAATAACTCCGGTATAAATAACCGATATGTTGTTTCAACAGTTAAAATATTAAATGAAATATTTTTTCTCCCTTCCATTTCATATTTTACGTCCTTGCATCGTATATTAATATTAAAAGTAGAAAGTGCTTCCAATCGCTCTTGATTATGTTTAGATATGCTCGTATGTAGTATAAATATTGAATATGAATTTTTAACATTTGCACAAGCTATTAACGATGACAAAGCAACCCCTAAGTAAGGCACATAGTCATTATTTGCCGCGAATACTATTGGTATTTCATTTTTCATTATTGCTTGTTGTATTCCCTTTCTTAGTTTTATAATCAGATAGCAATTTTCCCCAAAGAGATTTTTTCATATCTATTGCAAAGTAAATATTCAATATTCCTGCTGCTTTACTTTGTTGGTAAATACTTTTTGATACTTGCACATCATCAATACAGATAATTAATGTTATATCATTTAAAAATTTACTGTCTCTATCAAACTTTGGTGCTACAACATTTATACCTTCTACATTAGTAATTTTTTCGAAGCTTCTATCCCATATTTCATTTGGATTATTTATGTTCATATATCTTAAAAATGCCAGTATATCATTTCCGCGATAACCTGCTCCGTATAATACAAGATTTTTTGAATTTATAATATTAATATCTATCTCTTGTTTAGTTTTTTTCTCTATGGAATAAAAACCTTTAAACTCTGAAATTATCTCTGTTAGCTTTATATAATTACTAAACCAGCACTCTTTAAAATCATTATTAGAATCTTGCCAAGGTTTTACTTTATCAAGAAAATGAACAACGATCGGGTTTTCATATGCCTGTTTAATTTCAGAAAGTGGAAACATATTGAAAATGTTTTCGTTAGCTTCGTATAAACGAGATGGTTGGAAGTTATATTTGAAATGTAAATGAAAAATTTTACCAAAACAAGCAACATTAAACACATCTTGATCTATTGTATCATAATTGTTCTTTGCCAGTTGCCAAAAAATATTTTCCATGCTATCTTCACGCAGTTTTTTCAGGTTCATTATCAACACACCGGAATTTATATAGCTTTTTACTGAAGGAATTCCAAGTCTTTTACAATGTTTATCCGGATTAATCAATTGATAACTAGACGCTTTTACCCCTGCTATGTAATTCTCTTTTATATCATAAGAAACTAATTCACTAACGTCAGAACAAATGACAGTATCCGAATCAAGCCAAATACATATATCGAAATCGGTTATGTATTTATGTAAAAGAAGCCTGTAATAAGCGACAGTTGATATATGCTCAATTTTTGATTCTATACCGGTAAGTTCATCTGAAAAGGTAATAAAATTCAGCTGGGAGTTGCTGTATAGGTCGCATACTTTTTTTATTAAGTTACGGTTGTTTGAACTCAATTCCTTCGGTACGATAACATTGATCACATATGTGTAGTCCGAAGAGCTATTTTTCAATAATGAATATATCGAAACACATGTCGGGACAACATAGTTCGAATCTGTTGCGTATGCTATACATATTTCATTGCTTTTCATATGGTAGTTCCTTTAAATCTTTGCAAGAAATTCGTCAGGACTCATTATAAATGTTTCATCCGGGTAGTGTTACTGGTATATTTACACTAATGATAAAGGAATGATGCTGTTTTTTTCATCAAGTGGTAGCAGATTATTAGCTAAACATATAATTCCACCCTCACCTATATTTATACCGTGTATATTATTGAGCATACTAAAGCATTTTATATCTCTTTCGTCCGGCTCTGCTTTTGTTTTTACTTCAATGGGATACAATGTGTTGTTCTCGTAGATAAGAAGATCGATTTCTTTTTTGTTCCCATCACGTAAAAAGTATAAATCAGCTTCTTTTCCTGCGTTTAAATAACTTTTAATTATCTCTGAAATAACAAAACTTTCAAAAAAGCTCCCGTTGTTTGCACCGATAGAAAGATTTTCTGCTGTCATCCAACGAGTTAAATATGATGCTAACCCAATGTCCAGGAAATGTAGCTTCGGTGTTTTTACAGCTCTTTTTATTGCATTGTTACTATAAGGTTTTAGTAAATATATTACACCGCTGGTTTTTAGTACAGAAATCCACCTTTTTGCAGTTGGTATACTAATCCCTACATCATTAGCTAATGAAGCTAAGTTTAGCAGTTGCCCTGACATGGCAGCACATACTGTCATAAATTTATAGAAACTATCTTCATCTGCAACTTGTGTTAACTTTCGGACATCACGTTCTATATATGTCTTGATGTAATCGGCATAAAAATCTGCCCAGTCATATTTTTCATTAAGCACAAGCTCCGGCAGACAACCTCGATGTATGATTTTCCACGTATCCGGTATGCTTAGATTCTTTTTTTTGCTATTTCTTTCTTTTAGATAGTTTAATGTTGGTATAAACGGGGTTTCCCATTCTTCTGATTTTATTTCTCTGAGAGATAATCCTAATAATTCTAAAATACCTGCACGTCCTGCAAGACTTTCTGAAACGTTCTTCATCAGTTCAAAGCTTTGTGAACCGGTTAGATAGAAATCACCTTTCCTTTTGCTTTCATCTAACAGTATTTTTATGTAGTGGAATATTTCCGGAGCGTATTGCACTTCATCTACAAAAATTGGTGGTGGCGTTATATTAAAAAAGGTTGAAGGTGCTGATATAGCACGCTGCCGTGTGGGCAAATCATCTAAGGTGACTTTTGGTAGCTCCGGAACAAGATTTTCAATCAAGGTTGTTTTACCGACTTGTCTTGCTCCTGTAACTACAACTGCACCTTTTGCATGCGAACGTCTGATAACAGCTTTTTCGATATGCCGTTTTACATACATATTAACCCTCTGTTTTTATGTTATTATAATATTATGTGTTATAATAACATAAGTTTCTCGGAGTTGTCAATTGAATTTTGTTCGATTCTACCACAAAAACGGACAGATTATTTTATCTTTTTCGACTCCATATTCAGCCAGTAATTGTTTTATTTGTTTAATACTGGCACTTTGCTGCACCGCAACAATTATCCAATCATACTTACTTTTTTGGATTACAACAGGATCACTCACAGGTAATCCGCTTTCTGCGATAAGTTTATAAGCCTTATCTACAAGTGTTACATCATTACTATTACATAGCTGCTTATAATAGTCTATTCCTATTTCTCCTGCACCGTAGATGATGATTTTATCACCTTTTTTTACACGGGTGTCGGAGAAGTACCATTGTCTGTTTGAACGCAGCATCTTATTTTCTTTTGTTTTTATATCAAGCATTACAAATAAATGGTCTGTTGCACTATTGTCAATTATGCTCCTGCATTGAATAAAGTCTATATATGAGTCATAGTTATCTTCTCTGATAGCATCATCCGGAAAACATAAAAGCCAATCATTTTTTATTGCTTCAAAAGCTTTGAAATAATTATCACCTCTAAGCCGGTTTAAGTTAAGAAGCAACATACCTGAAAAGAAATTAACAAAACTTCTAAACATACGTTTATATCCCGGCATTTCAAGAATCTCTTTGTGAATTGCTTTTAATACATCAATAAACGGAAATAAGGTTTTTTTACCGATACGGTTATCTGACAAGCTTCCGGAGACATTCATACGGTAATGAGCTAATGTGCGGTTGATATAACACATTCTTTTTGCTTTTAACTTACACATAACAGTAAAATATACATCATTATGATTTTCTACGTCTTGAAACCATATTTTATTATTTATAACATATTCCCGGTTGATGACCATGTTCCAGGCTACACCATAACAAAATGTAAAAATATTTTCCATTACATCATCTGCCGAAAAAGGATTTTTACCTGGAATGTTCTTTTTCCCCCATTGATGTTTTGGTATTTTATGACCATTTACGGAATCAAATTTATCATTATCAAATATTACCAGGTCAGCGTTATGCTTCTGTGCTTCGTTATAGGCTGTTTCCAGCATATCAAATTCAAATAAATCATCGGCATCAAGTATCGATAAGTATTTGCCACGCGCTTTTTTAATACCATTGTTTCTTGCAATGGCTGCTCCGCTATTTTCCTGCGTTATGATTATGAACCGTTCGTCCTTGTTTTTATAGTCATTGAGAATTTGCAATGAACCATCTGTTGATCCATCATTTATACAGATAATTTCAATCTCTGATAGAGTTTGATTCACAATGCAGTCAAGTGTCTCTATAAGATACTTTTCAGCATTATATACTGCCATAATGACAGAGACTTTTTGAGCAGAATAATCCATTGTTGTAATTTCCTTTAATGCTTCATTTGCTGTTAGACAGCATATAGAACAGTTTCGTTTCGATATAATGTATAATGCCGGATATATATTTTATATTCATTGTTTAAGGGCAAAATGTATGAAGGAATTTCCCATATATCTTCCGGTTTGTGGTATAGACTAATCGCAAGTTTTGGGTGGTATTTTTTAATTGTTTCTTTCGCTCCTATGAGTGCGGTTAGTTCTGCACCTTCTACATCCATTTTAATAAATGATGCTTTCTCGCCGTCAAGAATATTGTCCAGACTTACTACATTAACAATTTGAGTATTTTCGCTTGGTTCTTTTATTATACGTGCTCCTCCGGCATCACCGCTGTTGTAAAAAGATAATTTTGTGTTTTCATTCCATAATCCATAAGGATAAATCTTTACATTTTCATTAGCCTTTGAAGCATCAACACAAACAGGAAACTGAACCGGATTTGGTTCAAATGCAATTATTTCTTTATATTTGTAATTGCTTTTTTCGGCAAAATAAATACTTGTTGTTAAGTCGAGAGAGCCGGCGTCAATGAATGTTTCATTTTCTGTCAGCTGCGATAAAATTATATCCGAA
>Ga0123356_10005004_pt1 | contig 13591 bp, 16 predicted proteins | sample TergutEmb28metaG_2_FD_92546 | JGI IMG/M metagenome (GOLD analysis project Ga0123356, IMG submission 92546) | Embiratermes neotenicus P3 segment gut microbial communities from Petit-Saut dam, French Guiana - Emb289 P3 | ecosystem: Host-associated > Arthropoda: Insects > Digestive system > Gut ...
CAGGCTTTTCCAGCCCGTTAAAAACTCTAAAGGATTGAAAGTCGGTAAGGATTACGATAGGCGTTTTACCATGCGAAGAAAAAGAATAACGCTTAGCTTGAAAAACAGGAATATTTCCCTTTAGGTCAACCCAAGGAGCTTTTGCTTCCACAAAGAATTTTTCTTTATATTTTAAACCTTCTTTTACACGGAAAGCATAATCCGGTCTTTTTGTAGTCGAATTATCCCGTTGGCTAAATTCACGATGCACATCCCAGAATTTCCTTGCAACATCAGTTTGATGAAAATCCCAGCCTAAAGCAGTAAAAAAGGGGTCAATAAACCGGCTGCGGGTCTCTGTTTCCTGAAAATTCCTTGAAGTATACTGACGTTCATTTTTTCCAAAGTCATCAACGAGTTTATAGACTGCTTCTTTTCCAGCTTTTCTTTGCATAATATAAGTTTAGTATGGAGATAGCTTGGGTTATTGTCAATTATTGCAATCTGTGTCTAAAAAGTGCCGATTCTGTCTGACCTTTTTTTAAATGGTCAAAAATATTGTTCTAATCCATAAAACTTGCAATTTTTTACAAGAAAACGATTCTACTTTTTTCATTATTTTTTACATATTTCTATAATTAATGTAATAATACATTACATTAATAGGACAACAATATGCAATTTGACATTTTATGCATTATTGTCGTAATAAAGAGAGTCATTTTCACTACAATTGGTTTAAATAAGAAAAATGTTTTTTATAAAAATAATTACTTAAATATATTGACATTTATTTAATCTTGCTATATATTTGATAGTAGCACTACTATCAAATATTAGGAGGTTATAAAAGTTGCCTGATTTATCTGAGCGCATCCTCGCTTCAGCGCGAACCCTTTTCTATGAAAATGGTTATTATGGTACAGCAACTCATGAGATTGCGAAGAAGGCAGGAACAAGTGAAAGTGGTATTTTTCGGTTATTCAAAAACAAATATGGGGTACTTATGGCTGTATATAATGAAGCGTGGAAAAAAGTAAATTCACGAGTAAATGCGATATTAGTAAGCACAGATAGTCCTGTAGAATCAATATTGAAAATCGTAAATACAATATTTTCAATGTATGATGATGATAGAATGACCATAAACTTCATCATCATAAACACGGGAAACACTGATACGCTAATTCTTGAAAGAAAAGAAGAAAGTATTATTTCACAAGAAAATTTACATTATATTTTTCTAATACAAGAATTGTGTAAGAAATGTTTTGATAGAAAAGAAACAAATGGTTTTCTAACACCAGAGTCTTTATGTGAGGGTATTATGGCTATAATTGAAGGTGTATTACTTGGGTGGTATTTGTCTGACAATTCAAAAGACTATCCCTATAAAATCGGCAAAGATAAAGCCATTAATCTTATTAAATCATTATTTATCAGTTTGGAGGTATAAAAATGGAATATTTATATGACAGTTTTTTTCCGGTAACAACAACTCATATTCATGGAAAAATGACAGATCTTTTTCAAAGATTAACACCATCACAGCTTGAATGGATAGCAGATAACAGAGAATATGGAGAAAAAGAACGATATCGGGTAAAAAATGAGGTGGATGATTCTCTAAAAAGTGCTACTTATGTTTGCGAAGAAAGAGTAAAAATAGAAAAACTTTTTACTGACAATGAGTTGGAAACAGCGGTTGCGCTATACCAAGATTTACTATATGAGAGAATAAAGGAACTCAATAACCAATATGAAAAAATATTTAGTATACAGCATGATCTACATAATCTTAGAAAATATTGGGTTGATCTTGAAAGAATAAGCGATCTTGATAATGCACATGCTATGTACCTTTCAAGTAATAATTGGGAATTTTCTGTATTTAATGATGTAATTGATAAATTGAGCATATTGTTAAATAATGATTATTCAAAATTAAACTCTATTCTTTGTGCAGGCGTAGAAGATGTTCGTAGTTCCCTCTACTCAACATTTGATAAGACATGGACGGGTTTAACTAAAAAAGAGTTTTTTGGTCGCATTATTTCTAATCATGACTATATTAGGCAAAATGGGATTTGTCCTTGCTTTGCATACATTACTCTTCAAGCTCCAAAACTTACCAATGTCTTTAATAAAGGAAAATACATTGTCAGCTTATCGGAAATTAAGCAAGGATTAAAAGATAAGGATTCCTTTAAAAAACTGTTTAATCTTTACTGCAAGCTATACTATATGCGCCTAGCGTATGATACATATGAATACTTTGGTTATTATTCATTAGTAAGGCATTACGCAATATTTATAACATATACTTTGTTAATAAATGATGATGTAAAAACAGCTAATGATTTTAAACATTTTGCTTCTACTTATCAGTTTGCTCGTATTAAGAATATTTTAACAGGAGGAAAATAAATATGGATTGTAATATTTGTAAAAGAAAAATACCTGCATGCAATGGCAGAACGGCAGTTCCTGGTTGTATTACAGGAATTGCTCGTGTAGTCGTAGAACCAGATGATGTTAAAAATTTAGTTGCTGGTGAAATTCTTGTCACAAGAATGACAGATCCTGATAGTGTGCCTTATATTCAACAAGCAGCAGGCGTCGTTACAAATCATGGTGGAGTATTATGTCATGCTGCCATAGTTTGTAGAGAAATGAATAAGCCTTGCATAGTAGGAACAAAAAATGCTACAGAGGTATTGACAACTGGCAAAAAAATTACAATTTGTGAAAAAAAATCATGTGTATATAAAGGAGAAGAAAATGATGATGTATAATATAACAAACCGCACAGTTTTATTGGTAATTGACGTGCAAAACGAATACTTTAGCGAAAATTGCAATCTTTATACACCTAATGCGCAAAAGTGTAAGGATAATCTGGTTAACTTAATTAATAAATGCAAAGAAAAAGGCATAGCAGTTATATATATCCAACACTTACACAAAAAAGATGGAAGCAATGTTGGGCGAATGGGGGATTTTGATCCGACAGCGATTTTTATAGAAAACACTGAAGGTGCAGAAATCCTTCAAAGTTTACCAAGAAATCAGGAAGATACTATCATAAGAAAAAATCGGTATAGCAGTTTTGTTGGGACAAATCTTCACGAGCATTTGCAGAACAAAAATATTGACACAATTATAATTTCTGGTTTAATGACTAATTATTGTTGCTTAAGTACCGCATTTAGTGCTTCTGATCTTGATTATAAAACTATTTTAGTAATAGATGCTGTTCAAGGTCCTGATATGCCTGATTTAGGATATGGAGAATTAACTCAAGCACAAATTAAAAACACAGTAGCAACAACTTTATTAGGAGGAGTCGCTGACGTTACTACAACAGAAGAATTAATAAAACAAATGAGTTAATTACTGTTTTAGGATAGCTTGTATTGGATTTAGAAAGGAGGTTTAGAATGTCGATATATAATATTCTAGGTTCTAAAAATATCGAATGTGATTGTGGTGGAAAAGCGTATGGTTTACATTTATTAAACACAGCTGGTATGCAAATCCCTGAAACGCTTATTATACCATGTAAACTTCGTATCTCTGAGTATAAAAATGAGATACAAGAATTTATTGACAACATAGTAAATAAATACGGTAAAACAATGTTTGCTATCAGAAGTAGTGCTGAAAATGAAGATGGTATTAATAACAGTTGGGCAGGAATATATGACACAAAACTCTCTGTTACCACAGAAAATGTATATGAGACTGTTCTTCAAATGTATAATTATACCGGTACTTCACGACAAGAAGTTTATGGTACTTTTGCCAACATAGCATCAACTCCAGAGATGTCATTGATTGTTCAACGAATGATAGATTCTACTGTTTCTGGAGTATGCTTTTCTATCAATCCAATTAATGGAAATCATGCAGAGATTGTAATTGAAGTAGTAGAAGGACTAGGTGATAAATTAGTAGGTGGTTTAATCACACCCCAAATGTACATTATTAATGAATCAGGTAATTGCCTCTCTTTTGATAATGGTGATTATGTTGGAGTAAACTTATTATCCGATTGTATGCTGCGTTATTTTTCAAAACAAATTGCATATATTAAAAATGCTCTTTACATTAAAGCAGATATTGAGTTTGCATTTCATGATAAGCAGGTGTTTTTTTTACAAATCAGACCTATAACAAAAACTAATAATTTTGTTATGCTAAGTGCTTAATAAGGTAATACAGGTATGGTTAATGTTCCATCTGTAGTAATATTTAGGTAATGAAAAGGAGAAAAGATATGTTTTATCCTACTAACTATATTCTTGTTTCTGGTTTTGGAGACGATGAAAATAAGCTTGTATCATTTGATAAAGCTTTATTTGATGCAGGAATAGCAAATTATAATCTTGTTAAAGTAAGCAGTATTTTTCCTATTGGGTGTGTGCATTCATCTGTTATTAATGCAAAACCAGGGGCGGTTATTTTTTCTGCTTATGGAACACAAAGTCAAAATAAACCAGGTATAATTTCTTCAGCAGTAGGAGTAGGTATTCCTAAACGATCAGAGGATATAGGAGTAATAATGGAATTTTCATGTAATGAGTCTGTCGAAATGTCTGAAAACAAAGTACGTGAAATGGTAAGAATTTCAATGGCTCTTCGTGGGATAGACATAGCGGAAATCAAAACAACATCTATCGAAGCGAAAACTTCAAATGAAAAATTTTCCACAGTTTTTTCAGCACTTGTAATGTGGTAAGGATTGGAGAAGTCATGATGGAGCTTATACTTTCAACATATCACTTGTTTATTAGAATTTGTAAAACAAATAAGGAGGAAAATTAAAAAAATAAGATATGGTAACTGCTCACTTTGGTCGGCGACAGTTACCATATCCGGGACAACACGCTTGCTGTGTGAGCAATGTGTTTACTTATAGAATAAAGTAAATACGCTCCCAAGTCAAGTGTTTTGTATAATCCATTAATAGTTAAAATTCTCAAGTAATTTGTTCTAAATTGCTCTTTTTGTCATGAGATTCATGTAATAAAAGCAAGGAAATACTTGAGTAATGTCAAAAACATCAAGGGGGTCTGTCCCGGTCAGCGGTCTGTAAAACCGTGGTCAAAAAACGGAGCGGAAGGAGACAAGTGGTGCGATTCCACCAGACCTCAGTCACTAATAAATATTATGGAGGGTATGGGTATGAAAATGATTTGTTTCGGAACAGGGCTTGCATCCTCAAAAGAGGAAAGTCGTGGATTTGGTCTGGAATTGTTAGGGATGGTCTTAAAAAGCCTGATCCTAACAAAGGAACATGGAGCAGATGGCGTACTACATGAAATTGGAACTGTTGGGTATAATGTTTCGGAAAAACAACACAGTAGGCTTATTGAGCAACAGCAAAATCTCATTTTAAACATGATTCAAAATTTAGGTATTGAAAATGTTTACAACGTAGTACTGTCACATTCATACCACGCTTCTGATTTATTTAAAAGTATTTTTCAAGAAGTGGAATTGAAAATGTTTCCGTTCGCTAATTTGCAAAATTTTCAACTTTATGGTGAATATACAATCATACAAATTGCCCAGATGAGGTATCTTTATTGTACTAAAAATACAATGATAAAACTCGGATGGATTGTTGGAAATGGACCAGCACTGGATGTGATTGATACCGAAAAAGCTGAAATGCTTATAAACCAAGGCAAGCTTAACGAGTACTACTTTGATTCAATGTATCGTTATTGTTTCCCAGACGATGATTTTTCCTTCATATATACTACAGCAGGTATAGATATTATTGATGGTAAAAAATATGCACCTTATACCGTAACTAGGTCACAGCGCAGACCGCTTTTAACTGACCCTATAAAACCTTACCTTTTAAAAATACCAGAATCAAAGCATAAAAGAGAAGCACTGAAAAACTACGAAAATAATATCGTCTTAAATTGGGAAAATCTGTTTGGTGAAATTGATACTTATAATCACATATCCGCAGATGAAAAATTAGTAACTAAGCTGCAATTCATCCAGGACAGGGTTCTGGGTGCATGTGCAGCTTAAAATAAATTACAAGGAGAATGTTATGAAACTTTACCAAGAATTAAGAGAGCGTGATTTAATCGCTCAAACAACAAATGATGCGGAGCTTGAAAAGCTGTTAAACGGTAGCGGTGAATATGTTTACATCGGTTTTGATGCAACTGCTCCAAGCCTGCATATCGGAAGTCTGCTTCAGATAATTGTTTTAAAACGATTTCAGAACGCAGGACATATCCCAGTATCATTAATTGGTGGTGCAACCACAACGGTTGGAGATCCTTCAGGCAGAAGTGATATGAGGCAAATGCTTGATAACGATACAATTGCCAACAATACAGAATGTTTCAAAAAGCAATTTGAACATTTTATTGATTTTAGTAATGGCAAAGCTCTTATCGTTAATAATGCTGATTGGTTATCAAGTAAAGATTACCTTTCATTTCTACGTGAAGTAGGTCCGCATTTTAATGTTAAACGCATGTTATCAGCAGATTGTTACAAACAGCGATTAGATTCTGGACTTTCTTTTTTGGAAATCAATTACATGATTATGCAAGGATATGATTTCTTACAACTTAACGAAAAACTTAATTGCAGGATTCAATTAGGAGGCGACGATCAATGGAGTAATATTTTAGGTGGCGTTGATTTAGTCAGAAAAAAGAAGTTAAAAACTGTTTATGGCTTGACATTTAACCTATTAACAACGAGTGATGGCGTAAAAATGGGAAAAACTCAAAAGGGTGCTATCTGGTTAGACCCCAAAATGACAACCCCATACGACCTTTATCAATACTTTCGTAATGTTGACGATAAAGATGTCATTAAATGCCTGAAATATCTAACCTTTTTACCAGTGGAAGAAATTCACGAAATGGAAAACTGGAAAGATGAGAAGATTAACGAAGCAAAGAAAATATTGGCTTACGAAGTCACCAAGCTTGTCCATGATGAAGCGATCGCAAAAGACATTCTACAATCATCTGTGCAGATATTCTCTGGTTCTGGCGAGAGCAGCGAAATGCCAACAACCGAAATTGCGAATAATGAAAATATCGGCATCATCGATCTTCTTATTACAATCAAGTTTGTACCAACCAAATCTGAAGGTCGCAGAATGATTCAAGGTGGTGGTATTTACATGAATGATAACAGAGTGGATGACTTTAACCTGATGATTAACCCTGCTGATTTTTTATCCAATGACATTATAATCCGCAAAGGCAAGAAATCATATCACAAAGTTAAGTTTGTAGCATAACAGTAAAGATTGTGTGGTTATACAAGGAGGTGTTTATGTTTATTAACCAAGTATCAGTTTTTATCGAGAATAAGCTTGGACGGTTTAGCGAAGTTACTGAGTTGTTAGAAAGTAAAAATATTAAAATACTGGCATTGTGTATCGCCGAAGCCGAAGATTTTGGTATTTTACGCATGATTGTGTCAGATCCTGTGCGTTGCAACCTAGTTTTAAATGATGCAAAAATTACTAACAAACTAACAAAGATTTTAGCTGTCAATTTAGATGAACCTAAAAAACTTCAAAATATTTTATTGAGATTAAGAAATAATGCAATCAGCATCATGTACGCATATAGTTTCGGTTCATATGCAGTGTTGCAGGTTGAAGACCCTGACGCTGTTGAGAAAATTCTGACTAGTAAAAACAAATGGTTCTTCAACCAAATGGTAGAAGAAGTAGAAAAAGCAATTTGCGGTTAATTCCGCGAGAAGAAAGTTATGACAGATTTAACTTTAATAAAAACCACCCAACAATCAGGTGGATTTTTCGAATCGGAGGCAACAACACCAATGAAATTTGATAGTGATGTTGTCAATCAAGCGGATGAGATTCGTTCCACATTGTGCCATATAAGAAACTATATGCGCACAGAGAACGAAAATATGCTGGAGACGATTCACTCCAAGCGCCAAGAAATGCCATTTTTTTTACGGAGGTTTTTCAGAGACAAAATGGACACAGAGCTTGAAAAGCTGAAAATTCAAGATCTTAGGGATTTTTTCAGCCGTAAAGCGCAAGTCATGGAGCTTATGTTCTCTGCGCAAAAAGAGTTGATGCAACTGGAAGTGAAAAATGCAATTGCGATTAGAACCCTCAGATATGAAAAATTTTTAAGGGAAACTACTTTTGAGGCTGAGGCTGAATTGACAGCAAAAGTCGTAAGATTAAAGGCATGGCTCACAAATGTAGTGGGTAACGAGATGGAAAATATGAACGATGCTCTTGATCGTAGTCGTGATGAACATCTGGAAAAATATTTAAGACGGGAAGCAAAAGCCAGGGCAATAGAAAGCAGTCCTTCTCTGCATCAGCAATATATGGTTAGTATTCGTAGCCATTCAGAATTTGTCTTTCGGGTAATCGATAATCTCCAAGAAAGATTTGAGAACTCCGTGAGCTTAACTCTGGATGAAGGCGAGAAGGTTTTTCGTCGTTCGTAAATTGTCTCCTGTGATAGCGGAGATAGTTATCCTGATTGCAATTGACATTTGAGCATTTACAATCAGGGGCTTATTATTATGGAGGATATTATGAAACATGAGCAATCTAGTGGATTTGGTGCAATGGATGCGGCACCAGTTTATGGTGATGATGGCATCGCCACAAAAGCGGATACTCCTCTTGGTTTTGTAGGAGTATTAAAAGGCTTCGAGAAAATAATGTGTTCTTTGGGGGGTGCTGATGTAAATGAACTACCCAAGTGTCCTTCGGATGAATGGCGCCGTTTCTTCCTTGCAGGGTTTACGAATTTGCTGGGATCTACCTGCACCGCTATGGCTCTGGGAGTTTCCCTCCATGCCTTTGGGGTAGGTCTAGGATGGTTGATTCCAATTGTAATGTTTTTTGGTATCATATTTTTTGTTCTTACTATGAGCCTGTGCGGAGCAATAGTCTCATGGGGAAACGAAAGGAGCGGTGCAAAAGCAGGACCTTCCATGACATTCCGATTAATTATTACAGTGCTTTTATCTTTATTCACAGCGATGATTTTGGAAACCTTTATCTTTGCTGATCCTTTGGCTATCGAACGCAGGGAGTTTGAGATAACAGAAGCCAGTAGACTGGATGGGTTAAGCCCCGAATTACGTGAACAGGAAACCAGAATAAGGGAAGAAGTAAGTGCTTGGGATGAAAGAATTGAAGACTGGTATGAAGGGATCAATCGTCAACTGGAAGAAGACCCGATAGTGTTGGGTCAAATTCAACAACGAAACGCTTTTGAGATTAACTTGAATAATACATCGGCACAGTATCAACAATGGATTCGAGCATCGACCGAGCGTATTGCCTCAGCACAAAGAATGCGAGCGGCAATATTGGGAGATATAGCAAATTTACCTGAAGATTCCGATCAAATTCAAGCATTGAATTCCCAAATACAATCCATAAATGCAAACATCGCCTGGGAGAATTCAGAGCAAAGAAGAAGAAATGACAGGTTGCGCCAGATGGAGGGAGAGCTTGCTTCAATGAATCAAGGAATAGCACAACGTAGACTGCAGGTAGAGGCATTACATGGCGAAAGGCGGCAGGAATTATATGCTCAGCGAGAGAGAGCAAGAGCGGCTCTTATTGAAATAGAAAACCGTAACTCGAATAACAGCGAAATTAATCAGGGTTATTCGGCAATGGGTGGACTTATCAGAGATATAAACCTTATTCGGCGAATGCAAGCCCGAATTTTCAACTCATCCGCTACGCCTGAACAACGATCCACTGCATTTACAATAATTTTCATTGGGGTTATTATTGCCACTTTCTTTATAACAATCGATTTATTACCTATTATAACGCTATTCTTTTTTAAGAGCGAGCATTACAACTTCCTTAAGAAAAAACAGCAAGAGGAACGGGAGAAACAGTACACCATTGAGATGCAGGAAAGAATCGATGCCGAGGAATTGAGGGTTCGAAAAAAAGCCGAGAGCGATGCGGTAGAATCGGCTAAACATGCCATATTAATGCAAAATGAAATTGCATATGAAAAGGCGAAAGCCGATTGCGAGCTTATTCCAAAAATAGCGGGCATTTGTCTTGATTCTCTTCATAAACTAAGCTCCAATCTTTCTGAAAGTCGTGAGAAAATATTCAAGACCCAATTCTCTAATTCAGGGAATGCAAATATTATTACTAGGTTGTTCGATTATATTCAAAAAACGCTATCCGATGCCTTTGAGTTTATGCTGGTGCAGTTCGACAAGAGAAAGGATTTTTGGAAAACACCCCCGAAAACGCATGACAGTTCATGGAGCAATGCTGCATAAGCAATTTGTAATTTGGACAGATGACATAATAAAATATCGAATCTGTCCATTTTTACAAATGATAATAGAAAACAATTATTTTGATAAGGAGATTAATATGTGTTTAAGAAAAATTATTATCGCTCTTTTAGCAGTATTAATATTTACAACTTGTACCCGTTTAACAAAGGAAGATTGGTTATTGCGTTACAAAGATTTAGTTGATAGAGTGCAAACAGAACATATGTCCTTTACTGAAAAAGATTGGCAAAAAGCGGATGAAGAATTTAACAGAATAAACAACACTTTGAAAAACCGTTTTAAGTCAGAATTAACAAATGAAGATAAAATTACTATGCATATTTATGACATGCGGTATAATTTTTATCGTAACACAAGTGGTGTAATAAGGAAAATAACTGACTATATAGAAAACGACTTTAGGAATGATATGGATGATGTTATTCGCCAAGGAAAGCGTTTGTTTTCTGATATTATAAATAATTTCTTTGGTAGTTGCAGCAATAGTTCAAATACTGGTATTGATTAAGAAACAGGAAAAAACAGGTTAAATACGCCTGTTCCAATAATACTAAGGGGGTTTTTTATGTGGAAAATAATAAAGTTGGTTATAACCATTATTTTAATTATTTGGTTTATTAATTTTATATCATCATGTTCAAAATCCCAAACTTATTTTGTTGCTTTGGGAGATTCTGTAGGCTCTGGCTTCGGATTAGATTTTCCTGAAGAAAGTTATCCCGCTTTACTTTTTAATTTACTAAAAAATGAACAGTATTTGAATAATTATGTTAACAGGGCTGTTGACGGGCATACCACAACGATGGTTTTAGATTACCTAAATAATATTGATGCCGAAGAAAAGCATATTTATGAAAATGCTAAGGTTATTTCGCTTAACATTGGCGGTAATAACGTTATAGTGCCATTTAAAAACTATTTATCAAATCTGCAAATTGTATTTGGTGTTGAAAAAATTACTTCAGGAACTGAAAACCTTATTTATGGAACACGGAGCCTTATTACTGGAATATCAGAAGGAATAAAAAATATTTTATCTGATTCAGACGATAATTGCACTGTAGCCAATACCATTGTTGTTTCAGGAATTAATGACATTAAAACAGGAATTGGTAGTATAAGTACTGGAGCTGGTGAAATCATTGATGGTTTTCCTAGTGCTTTTTCTACGTTTAACGGCTCATTCTCTCCTGTATTGGAAAATGAATTGGAAAAAGGCATTAATGCATTTTCTATTGAATTTTTGGAAATAATTGCATGGTTAAAAGAAAATGCTCCTCAAGTAATTATAATCGTTAATACAATATATAATCCTTTTCCACAACAAGTCCTTGGTTCTTCTGTAGAATTTTCTATTGTAGTAGATCGACTAATACAAGCCATGAATACTATTATTATCCAAGAAAGTAATAGAGGTTACTTAGTAGCGGATATATATGCTCATCTATCAAATATAAAAATGATGAGATTTAATATTAATCCATCTACAGGAAGCCGCTTATCTTTTGATGTAATTCATCCTAGTGCTGAAGGTCATTTGCTTATTGCCCAATTAAATTACAATACATTTATACAATCTAAAAAATAAAAGATAGGTATTCCTTTTATTTTATCTAATTTTATTATCAGCATAATGTATGGGAATATTATAATTATATGCTTTTAACAAACGGCATAAACTTTCCTCATACATACTATCTTTTTGTTCTGGATTAATAGTAATACTTTTAATAGGTATTTTTTCGCCTCCTGATAAATCAATAGAAATATAAGGTATTATTAAATTATTATTTATTCTGAAATTTTCAACCTCTTTTATACAATTATCCTGTAATATAAATGCAAGCCTACATTCCTTTTCATAACTAAAATTTTTGTCTTTTAAATATAAATACGGTTTGTAAAAAATATAGTCTAATGTAGATTGAAAATAATCTTCACCATTTAATTTATTTATATAATCTAAACCAACCATTTTAGAATCTTTATGCAAAGAATTGAATAGTTCTATTATTTCATTTTCATTATAAATTGCCTTTGCAAAATATATGCCAGCATTAGTATTTTTAACCTCTCCATCTCTGCCACAAACTTTTAATTGTTTATTTATTAATCTGTTTAAGTGTACCGACTGTAATATTTCTAATATTCTAATTGTATCAAATTCAAGTACAATTCCATTTCTCCCATAAGTTCTCCACATAGCTATCGAATTATTATCATTAGCAAATGATATAATATACGTTTGCTTTCGTATTTGCTCAAATGTTTTCATTGCTTCATTTTTATGGTTATTAAAGAATAATTTGAAATTGTCATTTACGCCCTCAATATAATTATTAAATAAATTATCCATTTCTTTCAATTCCATTAAATCATTCAAGTATTCACAATTGGTAGCCCATAATGTATTTGTTCTTATTATATTGTGCATTGCTTCAAGATTAGTATAATGAAACAAAGATATGCTTTTTATCTCTTCAAATTCTTTCTTATCCAAATCTTCAATAAGTTCTGCCATTTTCTTGTCAAAATCAATAGCGGATTTTTCTTTATTGTCATTTAGTTCCATAATATTTCAAGTTATATTAATTCTGTCTGAATGTCCAGTAGTAGATGAAGAGATGTTTTCATAATCGCAATTTATCCTTAAAGCTTAACTTGCGCAATAGAAGGACATTGAATTATTATCAACTAAAACTCGATTAATAATTTATAAAAAAATCCACAGCAAGTTACCACATTGCCTAACTGTGGATTATCCTGTTAATGAACAAAAGGACAAGAAGATTCTTCAACAAGCCCAATAGATAACTTAATGTCAAAGCTACCGCAACATGGACATTGTTTCTTAAACAAGAATCCGTATAATAATTTAATCTTCTTCCCGCATTTTTTGCATTTATAGACAAGTGATGGTTTTGGCGGTGGACGTATAACATTAAGAAAGTTTTTAGAGAACATGATTACCTCCAATAAAATATAGATTTGTGTATATTGAATTATTTTGATGAGTATCAGTAACAGATGCTAGGATCATCTTTAACCTTACGGCTTCCGCATCTAGGGCATTTAGTAAAAACGAATACCTTAACTCCCATAAACCGATGATGGCATTTTTTGCAAATAAGAGCTCTCTTTTCATTCCAAAGTGGCGGTCTCATATCCGTATCACCTCGTTCATTGAATCAAACTGTTGTTTGAATTCGTCAATCCCGTTGCCAGGACTGTCCTGATAAATCGATTGAATGCTTTCCAGAGCAAGCCGCAG
>Ga0123356_10005005_pt1 | contig 13590 bp, 7 predicted proteins | sample TergutEmb28metaG_2_FD_92546 | JGI IMG/M metagenome (GOLD analysis project Ga0123356, IMG submission 92546) | Embiratermes neotenicus P3 segment gut microbial communities from Petit-Saut dam, French Guiana - Emb289 P3 | ecosystem: Host-associated > Arthropoda: Insects > Digestive system > Gut ...
ACGTTGTGCGTCTTCATTCTTCAAGCGGCACTACCGGTATTCCGACCACGATCTATTTTAGCAAAGATGATATTAAAAGATGGGCAGATTATATGGCCCGTTGTATTTACGGAACAGGCTGCACAAGAGATGATGTGTTTCAAAATATGATCACCTACGGTCTTTTTACGGGCGGTCTTGGTTTTCACCAGGGCGGCGAAGAAGTAGGAATGCTTGTTATTCCATCCGGTGCGGGCAACACTTCACGCCAATTCAAATTGATGCAGGATTACGGAACGACCGTGTTACACGCAACACCGAGTTTTTTGCTTCACGTAGAAACAAAAATGAAAGAAGCCGGAGTCGAAAGAAAAAATCTTTCCTTAAGATGCGCCTTTGCAGGAGCCGAGCCGTATTCCGAAGACACAAGAAAACGTATCGAAAATCTTTTAAATATCGATGTTTATAATTCTTACGGTCTTTCAGAAATGAACGGCCCGGGTGTTGCTTTTGAATGTCAGTGCAAGGACGGTCTTCATATATGGGAAGACGGATACATTGCAGAAATTGTCAATCCCGATACGCTTGAACCTGTCAAAGAAGGTGAAACAGGAGAACTTGTTCTTACAATTCTTTGCAGAGAAGCGACTCCTATTTTCCGTTATCGCACCCGTGACCTTACTTCTTTTTACACAGAGCCGTGCGCGTGCGGAAGAACACACCGCAGATTGCGCCGCATAACGGGACGCAGCGATGATATGCTGATAATAAACGGCGTAAATGTCTTCCCAAGCCAAATCGAAGAAGTGATCATGGGCATGAAAGAAGTCGGAAACAACTATCTTATCGTGGTAGAAAAAGACGGCGCTCTGGACAGATTGACTGTAAAAACCGAAGTAACTGCCGAATCATTCATGGATGACTCACGCCCATTAAACGCCTTAAAAGATAAAATCCAAAAAACACTGAGGATTTCTATTTCTATCAATCCAAGAGTTGAATTGCATGAAAGCGGCAGCCTGCCGATTTCCGAAGGAAAAGCTGTCAGGGTGCAGGATACAAGGCCAAAAGATATTTAAAATTCGAATAATAACCACTTGACAAAACACCTATACAGTTGTATAGTTATCATGTGAATCAGGATCTTCAGGAAAAAATCTCTGTCCTCTCTGGTGCCGCCAAATACGATGCTTCCTGCGCTACTTCGGGGTCAAGCGGGTATAACGGCGAAGGCGGTAAAAAGTTTGGCACAAGTCTGCCTGCGGGAGTATGTCATAGCTGGACTCAAGACGGCCGCTGTGTAAGTCTTTTAAAAGTATTGTATTCCAATGTATGTAAATATGACTGTGCGTATTGCGTTAACCGCGCGTCAGCAGATATAAAAAGAGCAGCATTTACAGTCAAAGAATTAGCTGAACTTACCTGCGAGTTTTATAAACGCAACTATATCGAAGGACTTTTTTTGTCTTCGGGGATATTCGCAGACCCGGACATTGTCATGGAAAAAATGACAGAAACTGCAAAAACTCTTAGAACAGAAATGGGCTTTGGCGGTTATATTCACTTAAAATTAATCCCGGGCACAGGCGAAAAAATGATCCGCGAAGCCGGAAAGTGGGCGAACAGGCTCAGTGTCAATATTGAACTGCCAACCGAAAAAAGTCTTTTGTGTCTTGCGCCTGATAAATCAAAAAAAGAAATTATAGGCGCGATGAAAGATTTTGCAGATGTAAGTTTCGAAACAGAAGAAGTTAAACAAAAAAGTAAATTTCTCCCGCAGGGAAAAACTCCAGCCCCCTGGTTTGCGCCTGCGGGACAAAGCACCCAGCTTATTGTTGGAGCAACTGGTGAGGACGACAGGCAGATCATCAATTTGACCAGTTCGCTCTACAATAAGTTTTCTTTAAAACGGGTGTACTATTCTGCTTTTATTCATCCGGGCAGCTTTGCCGGCCAAAACCAGTTTGATTTGCGCTTGCCCGAAACCAGCCCGCCTTTGGTGAGGGAACATCGTTTATATCAGGCGGATTGGCTTTTGCGTTTTTATCATTACAGCGCGGGCGAAATATTGACAGAAGAACAGCCCTTTCTTGACCCATTTATCGATCCAAAAACTGTGTGGGCATTAAAAAATCTGGACTTTTTTCCAATCGAAATTAACCGCGCAGATTACGAAACCCTATTGCGTATTCCCGGCATCGGAGCAAAAACAGCGCGCCGCATAATCGAAAGCCGCCGCCGGCAAAGTTTGACAATGGAAAATCTGCTCCGAATGGGGGCAATCTTAAAACGTGCCCGTTATTTTCTTACAGCCGGCGGCACATTTATCGATCAGCCTGATGACCCGGTGCGTATTCGCCGCTTGCTCGCAGGACAGGACGGGGCTGGCTTGCAGCTGCCGTTATTTGAGTTTTAATTTACTCGCAAATTCTCACGCAGAGACGCAGAGGCGCGGAGGTTTTTAAGGATTATGAATACAAGTGAACTTTTTAGTACAAGCGAAATGAATAATTTAGAAAGGTTTACATCTAAAACATCAAAAAATTTATATAACAACCCGGTTGGGCGCGAAGTAATCAGGATGATGGAGCTTATGCGGTTTACTCCAAACGAAGACGGCGAGTTTATTGCAAGATGCGCTCCGGATCATTTTATCCTTCCGGCTCTGGCGGAATTTTTTACTGCCCGTTTTGGAGAAACAGCATGGTCAATTATCGATGAAAAACGCGCGCTTAAACTGCGCCGCCTTCCGGGAGAACAGGCAAAAATATTTCCGTTAGAAGAAGAAGAAACCGCAACCGGCAAAAAAAACAACGATGAATGGGAAGAACTTTGGAAACATTACCACAAGACAATCAATAACGAAGAAAGGAATAATCCCAATTTACAGCGGCAATTTATGCCCCAACGCTATTGGAAGTATCTGCCGGAAAAAGAATAAATTTTTCGAAATTTCTCACACAGAAACGCAGAGAATCTCTGCGTAACCTACCTATCTTTAATTAATTTCATATATATACTATATTGTAGTGAAAAGGGAAGGGTTAACGTCTGAAGTCAATAGTTCTGTCTTTTTTGCTTTTTTTACTGTTATTTGTTTCCCACATTGGCACTTTTGCGCAGGAAGTAACACTTTCCCTGGATGAAGCGGTGAATCTTGCCATGGAAAATCACCTTCCTTTAAGACGAACAGAGATTGATCTAAACGCCAGCGGTTTTTCAGAAAGAAACCTGTGGTCGTTGATTTTTCCGGCAATAAACGCAAATGCAAGTATTTCGTACAGGAATTCTCTTTTTAGTGAACCATCTTCCAATGTTACAAATCCTGGTTATAGCGTTAGTTTTGGTATAAACATGGATCTTAATGCCGGAATTCCCTATGCCATGAGAAGTATCAGATTGGCTCACCAGGCTAATATCTTAAGATACGAAGATGCGCGCAACCAGCTTTCTATCTTAATTACAAAAAGATTCTATGCGCTGATTGCCGAAAAAAATAATCTTCTTTTACTTGAAGAAATCCTTAACCTAACACAAAGGCAATTAACAAGAAGCGAAACTTTATTCAGAAACGGCCTTATCGGCGAAATGGCACTTATGCAAAGCAGACTGGCTATGGAAAATGCAAGATTTAATCTTAGCGCCGCAAGAATTATCCATGATAACAATATGACAGAATTTCTTGGCTTGCTTGGAATGTCAGATAATGAAAATATAACATTGGCAGGCGAAGTTAATATCGTCAGAATCGATTCTGATGCAGAGGCGCTGATAAGGGAATACCTTCCATTGCGCCCGGATATTGTAAGAAATAGGCAGGAAATTGAAAGACTCCAAAATGCGCGAATGCAGACAGTTATGCAAAGCCGCGCCCCTTCTCTTAGTTTATCGGGGAATTGGAACACTTCTTTTTCTGACCCATTTTCAGATTCCGTAACAGCTTCTGCCGGTGTCAGGATTCCGATTGATCCTTTGATTCCCGGAACTTCAAGAAGCCAGACAATTTCTGCAGCCGGTGATTCTGTAGAAAAAGCCAAACTTGATCTTGAAATGGCAGAAAATTCTGCGAGAACGCAGATAAGATCCCTGTCGGCTTTATTGCGTAATTCGTGGGACAGTATTGAAATAGCAAGGCTTGGTTTTGAAGTAGCGCAGCGCAGTTATCGTCTAACAGAACAGGGTTTTACAAACGGAACCGTTGAAGCCCTTATTCTGGAAGATTCACGTAACAATATGGCTAATGCAAGACAGCGTTTATTACAATCTGAACTTTCATATTTTAATATGATTTTGGATCTTAGCGCAGCAATAAATGTAAGCTGGAAAGATTTTATACAAATTTATGGAGTACCCAGGTGAAAAAATTTATCACTTTTTTGATTATTATCCTGATTATAATATTTGCGGCTCTTATTTTTTTTGATTATTTCTTCCCCGAAGAAACCGTCAGTTCAAGACCACTGCAAACACGCGCCGGTCCTGCAACAACTGTTCGCATTACGCCTGTCTCTTTAGACACTATCGAAAGAAGCGTAATCCTGCACGGAGAAATACTTGCCCGTAATCAGGTAACAATCTTTCCTCCCGTAGGCGGAAGACTTACAGAAACCAGATTCAGGATTGGAGACAGGGTTTACCGCGGCAACAGAGTCGCCACGATAGATCCTTCAAGGCCGGGAGAAGTTTTTAGCGCAGCCCCTGTAGTAAGTACAGTTTCCGGAACCGTATTAAGCGCGCCATTCAGTATTGGCGATACAGTAACAACTCAATCGGGTATTTATGTAATAGGAGACCTTTCGGAATTGATAGTCGAAGCTTTTGTTCCGGAGCGTTTTTCTGTTTCGCTTGTACAGGGCATGAGAGCTGTTTTATGGTTCGAAGCAATACCCGGCGAAAGATTTAATGCCGAAGTTGATGAAATAAGTCCCGTGCTTGATCCTGTCAGCCGCACATTAAGAATACGCCTTAAACTTCTGGACAATGATCCTCGCATAAGGGCAGGTATGTTTTCCACTCTCAGCCTTGTTACAAACAGAAAAGAAAATATCCCCGTCATCCAAAGGACTTCTGTTATCAGCACCTACGGCTCATGGATTGTATTTGTCGTTGACGAAAACAATATCGCAAGACGCCGTGTAGTTACATTGGGTCTTGAAAGTGAAGATTATATTGAAATTTTAAACGGAGTAGACCTTGGAGAAAATGTTGTCAGCGCAGGACAGAATTTTCTTACAGACGGTGATATTGTCCGTATAGTTGGGGAGAATTAAAGTCTTGAATATTACTGAGTATTCAGTTAACCGTCCTGTAACAATAATAATTCTTTTTGGCCTTATTATAGGTATTTCTTCAACACTTCTCGGCAATCTTTCCATGGATCTCTACCCCTCGATAGTCAGACCGGTATTTTCGGTCTTTACACGATATCCCGGAGCCGGGCCGGAAGACGTTGAACGCAATGTCACAGAGCGTCTTGAGCGGGCTCTTTCTTCTTCCAGGGGCCTTGTTAATATGACAAGTAACTCATCGTTTGAATCAAGTTCTATCAATCTGGAATTTGCATACGGAACAGATATGGACAAGGCTGTCAACGATGCCCAGCTTCTTTTAAACAGGCTTGTCAATTCCCTGCCTGACGGTGTTTCTACTCCGACAGTACGCCGTTTTGATATGAACGCCATGCCAATAATGCGCCTTGTCGTTATGGGAAATTATCCGCCTGACCAACTGCGTATTTTTGCAGAAGATGAAATACAGCCTGCAATTGAAAGAATCGAAGGAGTTGCGGCGGCTGATGTAACAGGCGGCACAACACAAATTGTCAGAGTAGAAGTATCACTGAACCGCCTTGCGGCATTTAATCTTACATTAAATGATATTACAAACGCATTAAGAGGACAAAATATTTTATCTTCCGGCGGCAGCTTAAGGCGCGGAACCAGAGAATACCAAATCATGACTCAGGAAGAATTGGTCAGCATAGATCAGATAAAGCGTCTTGTTGTAAGAACAATAAATACACCCGGCTCCAGCCGGTCTCAGGTAATCCGCATAGAAGATGTTGCCGATGTTTCTTTGGGATATAATGATAATGCTACAAGGGTTCATGTAAACGGATTAAGCGGAGTTTATATTCAGATAACACCGGAAAGCGACAGCAATCAGATTAATGTTGCGGATAGCGTAAGAGATGCACTGGATGATATAAATGCAGCTCTTCCGCAGGGAATAATACTGGAAGTGCTTTCGGACAATACAACAATGATTCGCGCAACTTTAGACCAGGTCTACAGAAATGCCATTCAGGGCGCAGCTCTTGCAATGCTTATACTCATTATTTTCCTTCGCAATATAAAAGCAACTTTGATTATCGGGCTTTCAATTCCAATTTCAATTTTGCTTACACTTATGTCTATGTCGATTTTCGGATTTACATTGAATCTTATGACATTGACAGGCCTTATAATGGGAATGTGCATGACATTGGACGCTTCAATTGTAATTTTGGAAAATGTTCACAGTTACCGTGAACGCGGTACAAAAAGCAATGTCGCCGCCATTCTTGGAAGCCGCGAAATGCTGCGCGCAATAACTACTTCCACTATTACAACTATTTGTGTATTTGTTCCGATTATTATTTACAGAAACGACTTAAAAGATATGGGTCTTATGTTCAGCGATCTGATTTTTACCGTAGTAATTTCTTTGGCTGTCTCTCTGGTCGTAGCTGTTACCCTTGTTCCCTGTCTTTCCGGATCTGTTTTACAGCTTAATACAAGAAAACAAAAACCCATAAAACAGCCGGTTATACGCTTTTTTGACAATATAATTGAATCAATCTTACGTGGTATGGAAAACGGCTACAAAAGAGCGCTTGAATACTGTCTTTCTCACAGGTTTATCATTATTCTTCTGGTCCTGCTTATCCTTGCCTATTCACTTTTACAATTCGGCGGTATTGGCATGAATATGTTTGTCAGAATGCGCACCGATGATAATATTACACTCAATGTATCCATGCCGCGCGGAACGGCGATTGATGTTACAGAAAGAGTGTTACTCGATATTGAAGAAGTGGTTAAGCGTGAGGTACAGGGTTACAATAACTTAATTTTAACTGCATCGCGCAGCGGTACGAATCAAGGATCGATACAGATTACTCTGCCCCCTCCAACTGAACAAATTGATACTCCGGATACAATAATCAGGAAACTTACGCCATATCTTAATACGATTCCTGGCATACAGGCAGGTTTCAGGGCAGGCCGAGGCATGGGAAATATAACACCAATTGTTGTTGCTGTAAGTTCCAGAAATTTAGACGCATTGATGGCTACAGCCGAAGATATTCAGTATATTATGATGAATTATATGCCGGAGATAGAAAACCCTTCAATTAACCTTGATGAAGGCGCTCCCCAATTACAGATAGAAATTGACCGTGAAAGAGCGGCAAGTCTTGGATTGTCGCTTTCTGCGATTGCTTCCGAAATTCGAACATCAATGGACGGAGATACCGCAACTACCATGAGACAGGGCGGCAGAATGATAAATGTACGGGTTCGCCTAAATGAAGAAAACCGCCAGGGATTGCCGAATCTGGACGCAATCTCCGTGATAAGCCGTAACGGAACACGCGTATCATTATCCAATGTAGCGCATATTTCTGAAGGCCGCGCTCCTTCGTCAATCCGCAGAGAAAAACAGGAGCGGGTATTGCGCGTAACGGGCGGCCTTGAGCCGGGAATTGCAGCGACAGACGCACAGCGCCGTCTTGAAGAAACGATTAATCAGCACCTTGTCCAGCGCGAGGGCGTAACAATTCGTTATCTTGGAGAAGCATCGGAAATTGATTCCTATACATCGCTATATATATTAATAGTTGTTTCTGCAATTTTCCTGATATTCGGCATTATGGCAAGTCAGTTTGAATCGTTTGTCGATCCGTTAATTATTTTCTTCTCCATACCTCTTTTATTTATCGGCGTAATATGGATATACAGATTTTCAGAACAGGCCATGACCATGTTCTCTATTGTAGGAATTATTGCCTGTGTAGGGGTTGTAATAAACAATGGAATTGTATTGGTTGATTATACAAATACCCTGTGCGCCAGAGGTATGGCTGTAAGAGAAGCATGCATTGAAGCAGGCAGAAGACGTCTGCGCCCTATTTTAATGACAAGCCTTACAACAATCCTTGGCATGGCGCCGATTGCTTTTTTTCCCGGAGTAGGCGCGGATACAATTCAGCCAATCGGGAAAACATTTGTCGGAGGTTTGTTTGTCAGCACTTTTATGACAATTTTTATTACACCGATAATGTATTCTGTACTGAATTCATGGCGCAGCAAAAAGATAAAAGCCATTAATACTGATCAGTTACCGGAAAACAATGAGTAAATTTAAAACAGCAATTACCGGTCTTGGACGTATTGCGTCTTTGCTTGAAGAAGACACTCTTAGAGAAAAACCATGTACCCACGCAGGCGCCATAACCGCCAATAACGCTTGTATCCTGACTGCAGGCTGTGACATTAACGAAGAACGCCGTTATCTTTTTGCGGAAAAATGGAAAGTTCCTGTTTATGAAAATGCACAGGAGATGCTGCGTATTCACAAGCCGCAAATCTTTGTGATAGCCACCCACCCTGACAGTCATTATCATTACTGCCGTCTTGCAGCAGAAGAGAAAGTTCCTGTTGTTATCTGCGAAAAACCGCTTGCAGACAATATCAAAGAAGCGCGAAAAATTACACAACTCGCTGCAACTGGCAGCCCCAAAATCATTACCAACCACGAACGCCGTTATTCGAGCGACTATATTCGCGCCAAAGCAATTCTTGAAGAAAAAAAACTTGGCTCTCTTGTATCCGTCCGCGCTGTTTTATATATGGGAAAAACCACTCGCCTTTTGGATAAACTTTGGCATGATGGAACTCATCTCGTTGATATTATAATGTTTCTGACAAACTCAACATTAAAACACAAACGTCACAGGGGTGCGCAGCTTACAGCAAACACCGGAACCGCCTGGCTTGAAGGAAAATTACATCCCATTTGTATTCCAGTTCTCTTAGAAATTGGTGCCGGTCGTGACCACCTGGTTTTTGAAATTGAATTTTCCTGTGAAAAAGGACGCTTGCGTATCGGCAATGGTATCTTTGAAGTTTGGGAGAGTGTCCAAAGCCCTTATGCAGAAAATTTCTGCTCATTAAAAAAGACAAACGAAATATTCTCCGGTCCTACAGGATATTTTTCGAATATGCTCAAAGACGCTGTTTCTTGTGCAATAGATCCTAACCGTTTGCCGGTTTCCGGTGTTATAGACGGCTTAAAAGTGATTGAATATTTAAACAGCGTAAAGAAATGGCGTTAAAATAAGAGTCTATTGACAAAATACTATGCTATTCGTATACTCTAACGTAAATAACATCGATTATTTATTGTGTTATGGCGGCATAGCTCAGTTGGTAGAGCAAACGGCTCATATCCGTTCGGTCATAGGTTCGAGTCCCATTGCCGCTATATTTTGTCTTGTTAAGCTTATTTTTCGGAAATTTGGGAGTCGGCTTCCAGTTTTATTAAAATTAATCGGGGAGGTGGGAGTCGAACCCACGATATCCTGGTCCCAAACCAGGCGGAATAGCCACTATCCTACCCCCCGTAATTGTCTTTACTATACCTATTTTTCAAAAATTATTCAAGCTCACTTAGACCTTAGAAGCTCTATATCAGTTTAAATTCTTTTGCAGCCAGGCTCAATTCACGATTCCAGCGCGAACCGTTCATGTATAAACGGCGGGTTTCACTGTCTCCAATCCTGCCTGCACGGCGCTGAAGACGTTTGAATGCCATGCTGACAGCAGTACTCATATCTACCTGGCTTGCCCCTGATTGTTCAAGGATACGGTACTTTGCGTAAAAATACAGCGCATCGCAGGGATCCATTTCGCATAACCTTTCATCGCGCAGTATTTGCTGAATATTATTTTTTGCCTCTTCGCTTTGAGAAGATGACAAACGGCTAAGGGCAAGTGAATGAAACAGGGTTATCATCCGTTTTTGGATTTCTTCCTGCGTAAAAAATAAATGTTCGCACTGCGCAAAACCGCTGCGCCAATCGGCCTGCTCGGTATACAAAAATTCTTCTTCTTTAATAATATTGATATGAGATGCAGAAAGAGCGATTGCTTTTTCATAAGCGCCAGCCAAATAAGCAGCTTCAATTTCAAATAAATCAGCATCGTTATTTGCCGGTTCTGGTTTAGGTGTCTGAGGATCTTCAAAATATATTTTGGTACGATATATCCATGAAGCCAATAAATTTTCTTTTTCGCAGGTCATGCTGCCATAAGGATCCTTGTACAATTTGGCAAATATATCATGCGCCTTGCTGTAATTACCAAGATCAAATTCTATCCGTCCTTCAAGAAAGCGGGAACGGTCAGCCCAGTCATAACAACCTGCAGAAAGCGACTGCTCAATTGATTTACGGGCAAGACATCCCGCATTATAAATATCGCCATGTAAAAACTGTGCTGCTGCTGAATAATATGCAGATACTGCCAACTCATGATAATTGCCGCTTTTTTCCGCATTAATAAGCGCAAATCCCAAATATTCTATTGTTTCGTTTACCTGCTTTTTGGAAAGACATGCAAGCGAGAAAAGACGATAACCCTGCGGAAGACAAAAAGGAATTCTATCCTGAGCCAATAAAATAACTTCTTTTGCCCTATTAGACGCTATTTTAAAATCATGGCTTCCCAAATAATAACTGCAATGATTGATAATTATCTGTGCTTTTAATATGGGAAAAGCTTCATACTCAAAGGTCAAATTATCTGTTTCAATATTGCTAAAAACTTTTTTTATATCTTTTTCATTTCCAGAAATTAATGCTTTGGATGTCATTATTATCTGATATATTGCATCATTTTTTTCAGTAAACAGTTTTTCCAACCGCCTGTTTTTCACGGCTTTTTCTATAGTCTTTGTAGTTTTATTCACAATATCAGAAGAAAATGATTTTAACAAAAGCAGATCATCAATATGTTTTATACCATTCAAATCTGCTATGATTAATAAAAGACGGCAGCATGGATTTATATTACGCCTGACAGCCCAATCTACAAGCCGTCTGCAGACCAGCTCCTTTGCTCTGTCAGTTTTGTTTTCAAGAACATTGCAGGAATATTCTTCAAAATGTCTTTTTAGAAGACGCGGCTGGCGTATGCTCTCTATTACTCCTAATGTATGGAGTATGGAAAAAGCTCTTGTAATCATTACAGAATTTTCTTTATCTTCCTCAAAAAGACGCTGAAAAAGTTCAGGAGAAAAATAACGGTTAAATAAAGATATTGCATAAATAATTTCCCAAAGATCTGATGAAAGTTTTGGATAACGCAGCACATTTAATTTTATATTATCAATTTTTTTTACTTTATCAAAAATACCTTCCCATTTCGCCTGCATATCAGGTAAAATACTGTCTTCTCCTGTTCCAAGTATTACCAGTTTCTGCCTGTTCTCATGATTAATTTCTGCTAACGCTTCAAATAGCAAGTCTATTACATTTTCTTCCGCTAAATGAACGTTTTCCAGCACAAAAACAGGCCTTTGTTTTCTTTTATTGGCAGCAGAGAAATAAAAATCAAAAATAAGCGACAGAAACCGTTTGGCGCTTCGAATAACATATTCAGAAACTTCATCACGTATACGTTCAAGAAAAAGAAAGTCATAAAGACTGTCAATTTCTGCGGTCTTTTGTCCTTCAGCAAGAGAACGAATTTCATATGACCATATATCAACAAGAGATCCAATCCCTATTCTTTCAAAGCAGAATTTTATCACCGGAAAATCTCTGTTCAACTTACTGCAATATGTTTTTACGCCGCAGTTCATATTCAAATAGTACGGTCCGAGAATCAGGATATTTTTTCCTTTTTCTTTTTTTAGAAAATTAATGACATCTTTCTTTAAATGCTCATCATATTTGCCTAGCGGCTTAAAAACTTTCAATTCCCTGATTCTATAATAATCGGAACATTTGTATTTTTGTGTTTTTATTTTCCTCATCCATTCAGATGGTTTTTCAAAAGAAGCATAAGGTTGTAATTTTTCCGAGATTTTTTCATCAGCAAAAACACCGCTGTGGTTTGCAAGAAAACGGCAAAGCAATTCAGGGGAATCGCTTTGTTTTTCACTAAATAGAAGGGCATAGCCAAAAAACTGGGAAGGTATTTCTACGTTCTTTTTCAGATTTTCTATCAGAATATACATATTCAGCCAAAAACCGATCGAATCTTCGTTAAAAACCGCAGAAATTACAAATCGATCTCCTGTTATCTTTCCTCCCGCATCCTTAATCGTTTTGATAAGCGACTCATCAACTTGCCTGACTAAATCAGGCCTTGTCCGGCGTAATTGGGACTTGAATTTAAGGAAAAAGAACAGATTAATCATGATTATTATATTATCGGCAAAAACATCCCTTTATTTGGATTAAAATATTTGAGATAATATATATATGAGTCTAAATGAGACACCATCTGCCAACCGCACGCATATTGCTTTTTTTGGACGCAGGAATGCCGGAAAATCAAGTCTGGTCAATGCCATTACTGGTCTTAATCTGGCTCTTGTAAGCGATATTAAGGGAACGACTACCGATCCCGTGTATAAGGCGATGGAATTGCTCCCTCTTGGGCCTGTGATAATAATAGACACTCCCGGCTTTGACGACGAGGGCGAGCTGGGAGAACTGCGGGTAAACAGAGCTAGACAGGTTTTGAATAAAACCGATGTAGCGGTACTTGTGCTTGAAGGCGGGATAACAAATACCACTCCCCTCCTCCTCGAAGAAGAATTAATCACAACTTTCAAGTTAAGAAATATTCCTTATCTTATAGCTATAAATAAATATGATATATTATCTGATTTAAATAATAATGATTTTTTACCACTAACCAACACGAACCAACACGAACAATATAAATCTAAAATCGTTCGTGATGTGGGTGGTTCGTGGTTAAATAGTGAATTTGGTAATATCCTCCCTGTAAGCGCAAAAACCGGTTATAACATCAACTTATTAAAAGAAAAAATAATATCCCTTGCCCAGACAGAAGAGCCAAAGCAGCGGCTTGTCGCAGATTTAATCCAAGCCAATGATTTTGTTGTTCTAGTAATTCCCATCGATAACGCAGCCCCAAAAGGCCGGTTGATTCTCCCTCAACAGCAGATGATTCGCGATATTCTGGAAGCAAGCGGTACAGCAATCACCTGCAAGGAAACTGAACTGCGGCAAACTCTTTCCGGTCTTGGCAAAAAGCCGGCTCTTGTGATTACAGACAGCCAGGTCTTCGCCGAAGTCTCCGCTGTTGTGCCGCCTGAAATTCCTCTCACTTCATTTTCGATATTGTTCGCCCGCTACAAGGGCTTTTTGGAAACTGCTGTAAACGGTGCATCTGCGCTTGACAATCTGCAGGAGGATGATAAAATTCTAATTTGCGAAGGCTGCACACACCACCGTTTATGCGATGACATTGGAACTGTAAAAATTCCCCGTTTGATAAAAAATCATACAAAAAAAGATTTAAATTTTAT
>Ga0123356_10005006_pt1 | contig 13589 bp, 11 predicted proteins | sample TergutEmb28metaG_2_FD_92546 | JGI IMG/M metagenome (GOLD analysis project Ga0123356, IMG submission 92546) | Embiratermes neotenicus P3 segment gut microbial communities from Petit-Saut dam, French Guiana - Emb289 P3 | ecosystem: Host-associated > Arthropoda: Insects > Digestive system > Gut ...
CACTCTCTTATTCCACTGTCTGCCAAGCTGTCCGTCCCGCGCAAGTTCTCACCATCAGGCGCAAGGGCCAAAGGCCCGGGAGAGGAGTTATGGAAAACGCCTCCGCTTCAAGCTGGAGCAAAACCGTGCGCCACTTTGGCCAGGGCGCACCAGGAACAGGCGCAGGGCCTGCCGTGCCCGCCAAGGAGTGCCAGAAATCATACCGTGACGCACAGTTCCGGTGCATTTCCGGGGAGGGACCGCACTACAATGGGTCACCCCCTCGTCACCTTGACGCTAAGCCCTTGATTTAGCGAAGCGACCGGAACTGGCACAGGCCCTGCACTATCAGGTGCGCTCCGCCACGCTAAGGCCGGGTGCGGATCGGCTTGCCGCCAGGCGGTAAGCCGAGAGAGCCCTGGAATAGCCCAGGTCGCCCGCCACGAACACGGCTTGCGCACTCGCGCGGCGAGCACCTTATCTTTCCGGAGGCGATATGACCCTGACACCCACTGATGTACTGAAGCTGATAGAAGAAAAGGAAGCCAAGTTCGCGGACCTGCGCTTCACCGATACACGCGGCAAGGAACAGCATGTAACCATCCCGGCGCGGCTCGTGACCGAGGAGTTGTTCCAGGACGGCAAGATGTTCGACGGCTCCTCGATTGCCGGTTGGAAGGGAATCAACGAGTCAGATATGGTGCTCATGCCCGAGGCGGCCACGGCGGTCATCGATCCGTTCTTCGAGGAGACCACCGTCGATCTGCGCTGCGACGTGATCGAGCCGGCCACCATGCAGGGCTACGAGCGCGACCCGCGCTCACTTGCGAAGCGTGCCGAGGCCTACCTGAAGTCCACCGGCATCGCCGACACCGCACTGTTCGGTCCCGAGAACGAATTCTTCATCTTCGACAGCGTGCGCTTCGGCAACGAGATGCGCGGCGCCTACTACTCGATCGACTCCGTGCAGGGGGCATGGAACTCGTCCACCGAGTACGAGGAGGGCAACAAGGGCCACCGTCCCGGGGTCAAGGGCGGCTACTTCCCCGTGCCGCCGGTGGATGCCTACCAGGACATCCGCTCGGCGATGTGTCTCGCCTGCGAGGAGATGGGGCTCAAGGTCGAGGTGCATCACCACGAGGTCGCCACCGCTGGCCAGGCCGAGATCGGCATCGCCGCCGGCACGCTGGTGCAGAAGGCCGACCAGGTGCAGATCCTGAAGTACGCGGTGCTCAATGTCGCGCACAACTACGGCAAGACCGCGACCTTCATGCCCAAGCCCCTGGTCGGGGACAACGGCAGCGGCATGCATGTCCACCAGTCGCTGCAGAAGGAAGGCCGCGCGCTGTTCGCCGGCGACCAGTACGGCGGCCTGTCGGAGCTGGCGCTCTACTACATCGGCGGCATCATCAAGCACGCCAAGGCGCTGAATGCCTTCACCAACGCAGGCACCAATAGCTACAAGCGCCTGGTGCCGGGCTTCGAGGCCCCGGTGATGCTGGCCTACTCGGCCCGCAACCGCTCGGCCTCCATCCGTATCCCGTGGGTCAACAGCCCCAAGGCGCGGCGCATCGAGGTACGCTTCCCGGACTCGAGCGCCAATCCGTACTTCGCCTTCACGGCGATGATGCTGGCCGGCCTCGATGGCATCCAGAACAAGATCCACCCCGGTGATCCCGCCGACAAGGACCTCTACGACCTCGAGCCCGAGGAGGCCAAGGACATCCCCACCGTGTGCCACTCGCTCGACATGGCGCTCGAGGAGCTGCAGAAGGACCGGGAGTTCCTCACCCGCGGCGGCGTCTTCACCAACGATGTCATCGACGCCTACATCGGCCTGAAGATGCAGGAGGTGACCCGCTTCCGCATGTCGACCCATCCTGTGGAGCTGGAGCTGTACTACAGCTGCTGACGGACTTGAGGCAAAGCATGACGCCCAGGTGCCCCCCCGCGACTGCCGCAGGACTCTCCCCGCACGGGGCGAGTCTTGCGACAAGGGGTCCCTGGGCGTTGCGTGCGTGGCATCCCCATCGCGCCTGCGCAGCGCCACCGCAGCGGCGGGCAAGGCGGGGGCGCCATGGCCGCTGACACCAACCCCTTGTCCCCCCTGTCGCACTTCGACCCGACCGACCTGCTGGATGCGCTCTCGACGGGCATTGTCATGCTGGATGCGCAGCTGTGCGCGATCTACGCCAATGTCGCAGCCCAGGACCTGCTCGCCTTCAGCGTGAACCAGGCTCGCGGCCGGCCCTTCGGCGATTTCCTGCATGACCCGAGCGCCCTCACCGGCATCCTGCGCCGGGCGCTCGAGACCGGCGAGGGCATCGCCGACCGCGAGCTGCCCGTGCGGCCCGTCGGTGCCTCCAGCACCGCGCGTACCCTGGACGTGACGATCACCCCGCTGGAGGGACAGGTGACTGGCACCCACTTGCTGCTCGAGCTCGCCGACACGACGCAGCGCCGGCGCATCTCCCGCGACAACGATCTGATCGCGCGGCTCGACAGCAGCCGCCTGATGATCAAGCAGCTGGCGCACGAGATCAAAAACCCCCTCGGGGGGCTGCGCGGCGCAGCCCAGCTGCTGGAACGCGAGCTGCAGCACCCGGCCTTGCGCGAGTACACGCAGGTGATCATCGGGGAGGCCGATCGGCTCACCGCGCTGGTGGACTCGATCGCCGGCCCGCACCGGCCCCCGCAAAAGGCATTCATCAACATTCACGAGATCTGCGAGCACGTCTACCACCTGCTGCGCGCGGAAGCCCCCGCGGGCGTGACGGTCGAGCATGACTACGACCCGAGCCTGCCGAACGCAACGCTCGATCGTAACCAGATCATCCAGGCCCTCCTCAACCTGGCGCGCAACGCGCTGCAGGCGGTTGGCCAGAGTGGTCACATCACCTTGCGTACCCGGGCGCTGCCGGGATCGACCATTGGCTCGAAGCGACACCGCCTCGTCGCCAGTGTGCAAGTCGAGGACGACGGGCCTGGCGTTGCCGAGGAATTGCGCTCCGTCCTCTTCTACCCGCTCGTCACGAGCCGTCCAGGCGGCTCCGGGCTCGGTCTTGCGGTCGCCCAGGAGCTGGTCACCCGCAATGGCGGCCTGATCGAGTTCGAAAGCGAGCCAGGCCACACCGTCTTCACACTGCTACTGCCTCTGGGAGAAAGTGTTCTATGAACGGCCAGGCTCTACGTGTCTGGCTCGTGGACGATGACGCTTCCATTCGCTGGGTGCTGGAACGCGCCCTGCGCAACGGCGGAATGACGCCGCGCGCATTCGAAGCCGCGGAGCCGGCGCTGGACGCACTGCGCCGCGAGTCGCCCGACGTGCTCATCACCGACATCCGCATGCCGGGTCAGTCGGGCCTCGAGCTGCTGAAGAAGATCCGCGATGCCCGGCCAGCACTGCCGGTGATCGTGATGACCGCGCATTCCGACCTGGGCAGCGCGGTCTCCGCCTACGAGGGCGGGGCCTTCGAGTACCTGCCCAAGCCCTTCGACATCGACCAGGCCGTGGCGCTCGTCAAGCGCGCGGCAAATGCAAACCCCCAGGGCGGGGCCGATGGCGCAGTGACGCCGAAGATTCCTGAGCTGCTCGGCCGGGCACCGGCCATGCAGCAGGTCTTCCGCGCCATCGGCCGCCTCGCACGCTCGAGCGTCACGGTCCTCATCACCGGCGAGTCCGGCACCGGCAAGGAGCTCGTGGCGCGCGCCCTCCACGATCACAGCCCGCGCGCCGGCAAGCCCTTCATCGCGCTGAATACCTCCGCCATCCCGGCGGATCTGCTCGAGTCGGAGCTGTTCGGCCATGAGAAAGGTGCCTTCACCGGCGCCGATGCCCAGCGCCGTGGGCGCTTCGAGCAAGCCGACGGCGGAACCCTGTTCCTGGATGAGATCGGGGACATGTCCACCCCGCTACAGACCCGCTTGCTGCGGGTGCTCGCCGAGGGCGAGTTCTACCGGGTCGGCGGCCAGACCCCCATCCGGGTCGACGTGCGCGTCATCGCCGCGACCCACCAGAACCTGCAGGACCGTGTCAGCCGCGGACTGTTCAGGGAGGATCTGTATCACCGGCTGAATGTCATCCGCATCGAGCTGCCGCCCTTGCGGGCGCGCGCAGAGGACATCCCGGATCTGCTGGATCACTACCTGCGCATCGCAGCTCACGAGCTCGGTGTGGAGCCCAAGGTCCTGGCCAAGGACGCGGAAGGCCGCCTCGCAGCCTACGGCTGGCCCGGCAACGTCCGCGAGCTCGTCAATCTCTGCCGCCGTCTCTCGGTGCTGGCCCCCGGGAGCGAGGTCCGCGTCGAGGACTTGCCGCCCGAGCTCGCAGCCGCTGCGCTCGCAGGCTCGTCCGAATCGGACTGGACCCGAGCGCTCTCCGGCTGGGCCGACCGCCATGCGATGAACGGCAAGCGACCGCTGCTGGATGAGGCGCAGCCGGAGTTCGAGCGCGTGCTGATCCGCGCCGCACTCAAGCGCACGCAAGGGCACCGCCAGGAAGCCGCGAAGCTCCTGGGCTGGGGAAGGAACACCCTCACTCGCAAGCTGAAGGAGCTCGGCATGGACAGCATAGAGTAGAAGCTCGGCGCTTCGGCGGGGCGCTCGGGGGATCGGTCTGTCTGTCTAAGTATCTGAGCAGGGCTCGGATATCTGCCGGGTCGGACGCGTGCGCGCGCGGCCGCGCAGCCTCAGACTGGCTACGGCGCGGATGTCCATGTATAGGCCGGCAAAGCGAGCTCCTTCAGCCCAGCTTTGCGCCCTGGCGATGATCCTCATAGCGGGCAGCCAGCCATTCAAAGGCGGCCGCGTCGTGTCCGACGACCACGGCATCCATGTGCTCAGCGACTGCGCATTGCCACGCGTCGTTTTCGCCCAGCCGGCGAGAGCTGCGCCTCTGCCGGAGCGCGACCTTCTCGGCGTGTACACGTGTATCCCCTGCCACAGGTAGCGAGCAAGGTAGGATTTGACCGCTCCGCTGTCGGCAGCGCCTTCCAGCACCTCTGTCACAGTCACCGGGCTGATCCATAGCTGAGCGGCCTGGTTACGCTCCAGCCAGCACAACGCTGGCCCCGGAGTCCAGCAGGCACTTCTTGTTCACGGCTTGCGCGACACGCGCAGCCGCACGTCGCCCATGCGCTTGGCCGCATCGGCCAGCACATCGGCAGCGGTGACCAGCGGCTCCTCGCGGATGAGCATGCGAACGTACGTGGCTCGCTTCATGCCGGCTTGCCGCGAACGCTCGGCCAGAATGCGCTCTTCCTCTCCAGTCAATCGGACCGTCAGGATTCCCATGGGTCGATTGGATAATGTAAGTCTCTTGTACGTCGACATACTGCTGCTCTGGAGCCCCCCCTGATGGGGTCCGCGGATCTCCCGCCGAGCTCGGCAATTCGGGCCGATCGTCGCCTCGGAGCGCGCCACGCTCAAACGGCCGAAGGCACATCCCGGACGCCGCCCAGTGCTTACGACCATTGCGACCGGACAGAAGCTTGACTGCGCAGGCTTTGGGCGGCTTGGCAGCGAGCAGGCGCGGCTGCGCCCATGAGGGGCGCACGCGGATCTAGGATCGATGAGGGATCACAGCGGGATCCGGCACGGATGGCGCAAGATGGCCACAGTTCATTGAAAAAAGCCCCCCGCAACCGGCATGCTTCGCCGGCCTCGCGACGGGCAAGCTTCGAAGCATGTGAGCTCCTCAATGCGACCCAACAGGCTGTACCAGACCCGATCTCACCGTGAGCTTGCGTGCCCCGCAACGCCCGGACCCTCAAATCGCGCAGGGGCTCTGCGACGATGAATGAGCTGCGCGAGCTCTGGCACAGCCAGTTCCTGGGCAACAGTGTGGGATCGTGGGTCCTCGGTATCGTCATCGCGCTCATCACGCTGACCATCCTGCCGCTCATCACCCGCTTCATCAGCAAGCAGCGGCGGCGCTGGGCCGAGCAGCAGCAATCGGTGCACTACACGATCGACTTCGTGGCCCTGCTGGTGGAGCGCACGCACCGGCTGTTCCCCTGGTTCCTGGCGCTGTGGCTCGGATCGCTGGACCTGACCCTGCCGAAACGCATCGAGCACGTGCTGAACACCGCCATGGTCCTGGTGTTCTGGACGCAGGTGGCACTGTGGGCGATGGCCGGTGTGCGCTTCGCGATCGATCTGCGACGCAAGCACTCCGCCGGCTTCGATGCCCTGCTCGGCGGCTCGATGGATGTCATTGTGTTCGTGGCCGGCATGGTGATCTGGGCGATGGCTCTGCTGCTCGCGATGGATAACCTGGGAGTCCAGATCCGACCGCTGGTGGCGGGGCTCGGCATCAGCGGTATCGCGGTGGCTCTCGCCGTGCAAACCGTGCTGAGCGATCTGTTCGCCTCGATGTCCATTGCGCTCGACCGACCCTTCGTCGTCGGGGATTTCCTGTCGCTCGGGGATTGCCAGGGCACCGTCGAGCACATCGGCGTGAAGAGCACCCGGCTGCGCGCGCTCTCCGGCGAGCAGATCATCATGTCCAACGCCGATATCCTGAAGACAAAGGTGCGCAACTTCGGCCGCATGCGCGAGCGGCGCGCCGTGTTCCAGTTCGGCGTCGCCTACGAGACCACCGCCGCGACCCTGGCCGCTATCCCGCCGGCGGTGCGCGAGATCGTCTCCGCCATCCCGGACGCGCGCTTCGACCGCTGTCACTTCCTCGCCTACACCGAGCGAGCGCTGCAGTTCGAGGTCGTCTACTTCGTGACGAACTCTGATTACAATGCCTACGCAGACATCCAGCAGCGGATCAACCTCGAGATCCTCGAACGCTTCCGCAACATGAAGGTGAGCTTCGCCTCCCCGAACCAGACTGTCGTGTCCGTCGAGAAGCTGCCGCCCGGCCTGCACGTGGAAACACAGCCCTAAAAGCCCCCTTGTTCAACGTGATCCTGTTCCAGCCGGAGATCCCGCCCAACACCGGCAACATCATCCGCCTCTCGGCCAACACGGGCTGCATCTTGCATCTGGTGAGGCCGCTGGGCTTCGGCCTCGAGCGTCGCGCGGTGCGCCGGGCCGGGCTTGATTACGATGAGCTCGCCCAGGTGCGCCAGCACGCGAGCATCGATGCGTGCCTGGAGGAGCTCAAGGAGGCCGCACTGTTCAGCATCGAGACGACAGGCAAGCGCCTCTACAGCGAGGCCGCCTTTCCGGCGGGGGCCGCCTTGCTCTTCGGCTCCGAGCGGCGTGGGCTGCCCGCGCAGCTGCTCGAGCGCGTCGGACCCGAGCAGCAGCTGCGAATCCCCATGCGAGGCGGCAACCGCAGCTTGAACCTCTCGAACGCGGTGGCCGTGGTCGTCTACGAAGCCTGGCGCCAGAACGGCTTCGCGGGACAGGCGAGCGGGCCCGCTGCGTGAGCCACCCCTCTCTAATAGAGAGGGGCTTGATAGCAGGTGCAGGGCCATGACCTCGGCTCTCGTCCGCACCAGAGTCTCAACGCCTCAAGACCGACATCGTGTTGGCTTTGGTCCCAAAGAGGAGACCTGCAAGCTGCCGCCGGCCAGTCGGGCAGTCCCCGACGTCATACCACGATGGCGTGTGTGCGCGGACGTTGGATCGCTGATATCGACCGCAGACTGACAGCTGACAGACTGACCGTCGAGCGACCACCGGCACCGACACACGATCGGCGAGCGCACTGCCAGCGCCTGATCCGCGCGCGAAGGGCGTGTTCCGACTGCCCCAAGACCTATGGCTACTTGGCGGGTGCGAACAAGCGCCGCTTCCGCGTGCTGTATGAACGTCAGCATGAGACCGATCCATGTACCCCGGAGGAGACTGGCGTCTCCCCCTCGCGACGGTAAACAGCGGCCTGTAGCGATGCTTGAGGAATTCTCGTAGTCTATTGTGCAGACTCCGCTGCCGCTGTGCCGCATCGGGTAGCACAGAGGTCGGCTCCTGATCACCTTTCAAGGAATCGACGCATGAAGAAGCTTCTTGTCGCAAGCGCAGTGCTTGCGCTGACTGCTTGTGGCGGCAGCGGGACGAGCACCAGCACGGGCGCTGGCATGACTGCGGCCATGGGCACGAGCATGAGTTCGGCCATGAGCTCTTCGATGGGCACGAGCATGAGTTCGGCCATGAGCTCGAGCACGAGCTCATCTACCACAGCCAATGGGACTGGTCTGCAATCGGCAACAGCCCCGCAGCAGCCCTTCAACATCCCTGCCACGCAGCTCAGAGCGACGGCAAACGGCAACACCTTCACTGCTGTGTACAGTGAGATGCCGAACCCCGGCACAATGAGCTTCGGCGGCCAGCCGGCAGCCAGCAGCAGCACGATCAGCATCGCCATTTCCGAGAATGGCATGACCGTTACCCCGGAAACGACCACGATCTTCTATCTGCCGAACCCCTACACGCCGCTCGGTATCCAAGGCACGCTCTCAGGAACGCCGTATCAGGTCACCTTCAGCAGCATCACGCCGCTGCCGGCCACGCTGACCGTGGGCGAGTCCGGTCAGCTAGCCTCTGGCAGCTATCGCCTAGAGCTCTCTGGAACCAACATACGCACTGGCACATTCACCGAAACCTATGCGGTGACGGCAGACACTGCATCGACGGTGAAGCTCACGCTGACCAGTATGCTAAATAACATCAGCGGGCCCCTGACGACCACCTTCACCGTGAGTGCCACCGGACAGATCAAGCTGGTCTCGGCAGATGTGACGATCAACGAAACGACGTACACGTTCATGTAGTTCGCGTCTCGGCGTGCTCGGCCCTTCACCCGCGCGCGAGCACGCCGGCGCGCCAGCCAAGCGGCGATGCGAACTGTGGCCGCTCGCGCTTCACCGCATCGCCAGCGCGACAGACCTCCTATCCAGCCAGATCCGCAAACCTGAACGCAGGACAGATCCCGGACCCACCGCCCACCTCTATCGTGATGGTGTCGGCAGACCGTCCCGCACGTTCCGCGGCTAGCTTTTCCGGCCGGTCCTCTCCCTCAGGTTAACCCTGAAATCAACGCGGGGCGGGGCAGGTGGTCCTTGTCCGCGCCCAGGTGTCTGGCTGGAAGAGGCCAGGTGACCCTGAACGGGAAAGGGAAAGGGGCGTCCGTGAGCGAAAAGCCCGGTTGCTCTGGGAGCGCATTCCGCTCAAGAGCGCATCTCGCCGATGCGAGGTGCGGGTGGGGGTGCGCGGTCTGGGCCGTCCTGAGCACCGGTAAGGTCTCGACGGACTAGACGAAGGTCGTGTTGGACTTCAGATCCTAGCCTGGCAACTGGCCCATTTGAGCTGGTCGGGCAGTCCCGGACCTGGTACCACGGAACCCGGAGCGCGCCTTTGCCAACGTGAATGCACACCGTGTCCCCGGTGCGCGTCGCGTCGTACCGGCCCGCGTCGACACCGATCTCTTGACCTCCAGTGAAGGGACCCCACGCTGCGACTCTAAGGTAGTACGTGTTCGATCTGGAACCGCGGTCCACGCGCTTTGCCAGCACCTGCGTCGAGTAAATCCTTGGCTTGGTCGAGTCCGCAAAGACGTCTATTTCAAGCCCCGCACCGAAACCATAGGCCAGGAGGACCCCGCACGCCAGAATCGCAGTCCAGCGCTGCTGCCGAAACCAGGGGTCCACCTGCAGCGCGGCGCCGCAGAGTGCCAGCCCGCCACCGATGGCCAGCATCAACGGGCCCGACCAATCGAACGTGTGCGTATCTGTCAGCACACGCAGCGCAAGCAGCAGGCCCGGTAGTATCAGAGCAGTGGTGAGGTTTGGATGCGCATCGTTGCGCTCGGTGCCAAAGCGATACATGGGTTGGAATCTCGAAACCAGCCAGATCGCAACCCACGGCAACGCGATCAAGGTCGCGGTCACGCTGTGGCGGTAATCTGGCAAGGCGAACGCTACGACACAAAGGGCAATCGTTGCGCCGTTCACGCAATCTGCGAGCCGCTTGAGGCGCTTGAGCCGCGCCTGCCAGTCTTGCGGCAGCAGGTCCTGATGGAGCGCCGCTGCGACTTCCTGCTCGGACCGTTCGCGGTCTTCCCGGTCAAGATCCGGAAGCTGAGCGATCCACGCATCGAATGCACGATCCGTTTTCAGTGCGCCCGAGATGTTGAGCTTCCTGGCTGACTCGGCCCTCGGCACCAGTACAACGGTCGCGGGTCCGTATTTATTTCGAAGCAGGCGGCGGCCCCGCATCTGCGCCCACAACAGCCGCCTGCGCTGGAACGGCTCCAATACCTCGACGCCATCCGCTGTAAGAAGGACTCGGTACATCAGTGCGGATAGGACGCAATACACGCCGAAAGCTGCGAATACGGCCGCTATCGCGCCGAGAAACAGCGCTGTCGCGATTGGCTCGTTGCCGCTGCCGGGAACAAAGACCGCAAACGCGAGGCCCGCGACGCCTCCCAGGCCGAACAGGACGCCGAAAAGAACCAGAAACAGCTTCCATCCAGGCGCGACCCCGTAGATCCGCGGGGCTCCTGCCTTCAATGCGTCGCGCGCGAGCTGGCTTGCCATCTTCAGTGCTGCAAGGGGATGAGAAGTGCCGCACCGCACACAGAGCAAGTCCTCAAGGCCCAGGGGGCACCCGGATAGGCGCCGACACGGAGCCCGGTCAGCAGATCCCGGATGTCGGCCGGCCCCGAATCCCCAGGCCTTAAGGCTGACTTAAGGTTTCCGAGCACATCCTTGTCTTCGCGGCGACACCTCGCGCGCCGCAAGGCGCGACACCGCTCGCATTCCCGGCCTTTGAGGAATAGATGGCCAGCCGCCGAGAGTTCCTGGTCCGAGTGGCCGCCACAGGCGGCACGCTGGCATACACGGCAGCGCGGTCCGATGCGACCGAGAAAGCCTCCGCTGCCAGTCCCCTGCGGCTCCTGATTCTCGGTGGCACCGGAAACATCGGCCCGTATCACGTGCGTGCGGCCGTTGCGCGCGGTCACCACGTCTCCGTCTTCAGCCGCGGACGCACTGCTGCGGATCTTCCGGCCGGGGTTGAACACCTGGTCGGTGATCGAAACGGCGACCTGCGCGCCCTCATGGGACGCGACTGGGATGCCGTTCTTGACATCGCGACCTTTGGTCCAGGATGGGTACGCACGCTCGCGCACGCTCTCGATGGGCACGTCGGCCACTACACGTTCATCTCCACGATATCGGTCTATGACAACCCGTCGGCCAACCGGGTCACCGACGAATCCAGCAAGGTTCTCCTCTACCACGGCAGCGCAGACCCCTATTTGGTGACCACGGAAGGGCCGGACTACGGTGCGCTGAAGGTACTGTGCGAGCAAGAAGCCGAGAAGCAGTATCCCGCTCGCACGCTCATCGTGCGTCCCGGCTACATTACCGGACCCGGCGACACGCACGCATCACTGCCTTACTGGCTGCTGCGCATGCAACGCGGCGGCGAAGTGCTGGCCGCTGGCGATCCCTCCACGCCCGTACAGTTCATCGACGTGCGAGATCTGGCCCGGTGGGTCATTCGTATGCTCGAGAGACGTGGGACCGGCATCTACAACGCCGTGGGTCCTGTGCCTCCCATCAATCTGGCGGGCCTGATCAACGCAGCCAGCGCCACCGCGCCTGCGCCTCCGAAGGTCACCTGGGTAACGCGAGCCTGGCTGTCAACTCAGCCGGACCGCCAGTCTTTCGACGGCTTGCTGTTCTGGGAATACAACAGAGGCTCCCTCTCGGGAATGAGCAACGCGCGAGCCTTGAAGCAGGGGCTGACGACGCGCTCCGTGGGCGGGACGTTCGCCGATACCTTGACCTGGCTGAAGGACCAGCCACCGCAGACGGAGATTGTCACGGGCTACCGCCGCAAGGCGGATGGCAGCGGATTCGAGCCAGTTCGCGTGCCCTGGCCAGAGTATCTGGATCGCGAGCGGGCACTCCTTTCGAGCTGGCACGCGCAGGAGCACCAGCACAGCTGAGGGGATCGTCCGCGGCGCGTGGATTTTTTAAGTGCGCTCGAAGCTCGCTCGTGAACCGGATCGGTCAGACCATCGATGAGCAGCAGGCGTGTCCGAGCCTGCGCACAGGAGAGATAAAGAGAGAGAGAGAGAGCCAGAGGCAGTAAGCCGTCTCCTCCAAAGAGGCAGGCTATGGTCTGTTCGCAGGCGGCTTGCTCTCGCAAGCCTGCGCGCAGCCCTCCCCGACAAGCGCTGCAAGAGCGCCAGGGCGTACCTCTTGCAGGCTTCGTTGCGGTACCTTGCAAGCAGCGCTCGCGCAACCGGCATTTGAGGAGATGGCATGGAATTCAGGCAGCTCGGTGGATCGGGATTCAAGGTGCCGGTGCTGAGCCTCGGCACGGGCACATTCGGCGGTCGTGGCGAGATGTGGCAAGCCTTCGGTACCTCGGACGTCAAAGAGGCCACGCGCCTCATCGATATCTGTCTCGATGCCGGGCTCAATATGTTCGACTCGGCCGACGTCTACTCGGCCGGCGGCGCCGAGGAAACCCTTGGCGCAGCCCTCAAGGGCCGGCGCGACAAGGTGATCGTCTCCACCAAGGGGATGTTTCACGGAGTGGATGGCCCGAACGACCTGGGCGCCTCGCGCTACGCCTTGCTGAAGGCGGTCGATGGCAGCTTGCGCCGGCTGGGCACCGACTACATCGACATCTACCAGCTGCACGGCGTTGATGCCATCACGCCGATGGAGGAGACGCTGAGCACGCTCAACGATCTGGTGCGCGCCGGCAAGATCCGCTACATCGGCTGCTCGAATTTCTCCGGCTGGCACGTGATGGAGTCGCTCGCGATCTCGAAGCAGCACGGCTGGGCGAGGTATGTCGCACACCAGGCTTACTACTCGCTCATTGGCCGCGAGTACGAGTGGGAGCTGATGCCGCTCGCTCTCAAGCACCATGTGAGCGCAATCGTCTGGAGCCCGCTCGGGTGGGCACGTCTCACGGGCAAGATCCGCCGCGGTGAGCCATTGCCGCAAATCAGCCGCAGGCGCAGTCAGGCGAACGCAGCGATCGGCCCGCAGGTGCCTGATGAGTATCTCTACCGCGTGGTGGATGCCCTTGATGAGGTGGCGCGCGAGACGGGCAAGACTGTCCCGCAGATCGCCATCAACTGGCTGCTACAGAGGCCGACGGTCGCAAGTATCATCGTGGGCGCGCGCAACGAGGAGCAGCTCAAGGATAACCTCGGTGCCATCGGCTGGCGGCTCGGCGCCGAGCAGATTGCAAAGCTCGATGCGGCAAGCGCGACAGCCATTACGTATCCCTACTGGCATCAGCGCCAGTTCGCCCAGTTTAATCCACCGCCGGTTTGAGCTGATGCCGTCGGCGCGCCGGGCGAGCCGCTCATACTTCGCCGCAAGCTCGCGGTATGTGCGCTCGGTCTGCTCGAACGTCTCGCGGATCGAGGGGTTGTCGTTGCGCTTGGCATCCTCGCTGGCCTGATAGGCAAGCGCGCGGGCGCCGTTTGCCATTGCATCGCCGACGGCGGCGTCATGGCGATCGCACCTCGCTTCGCCGGAAGCTTGCTCGTGTACCGGGCCAGCATCCTGGGTGTCGACCAGCCGGCGGCCTGCATGATGAGCGCAACTTCCACGTTTGCCGCTGTCAGATCCTGAGGCATCCCGACATGCAGACTGTACATCGAGAAGCGCATCTCGAGC
>Ga0123356_10005007_pt1 | contig 13589 bp, 12 predicted proteins | sample TergutEmb28metaG_2_FD_92546 | JGI IMG/M metagenome (GOLD analysis project Ga0123356, IMG submission 92546) | Embiratermes neotenicus P3 segment gut microbial communities from Petit-Saut dam, French Guiana - Emb289 P3 | ecosystem: Host-associated > Arthropoda: Insects > Digestive system > Gut ...
TAAAATATCTCCGCTTACAGGATCCATTGCTGCAAATATTATTGCTTCTGCGCCTGTTTCATCCATGGTTCTCTGGGCAATCTGCTGCAGAATATGCTGAACATAAACATCGATGGTTAATACAACCTGCGAACCTTTACCGTTATTATCAGCGCCGCCAAGAATATCATTAAAAGCAAATTCTATACCTTCAAGCCCATTGTTATTATTTCCGGTAAAACCGACAATTTGGCTTGCAAGATTTTTTTCCGGATATACCCTGCCGACAATAGGCTGTATCTCCACCCCTCTTATTCTTTTTTCGTGAAGAAGAGCCGAAAGACGTCTTGCGGAACTGTCATCAATTTGTCTTTTTAAATAAATAAAGTCTGATTCGGAATTAATGATTCTGTCGCGGATTTCATCGGGAGTCATATCAAGAATGGGTGCAATTTCGCCGGATAAAATATCAATATCGGTTATATTGGGACGCCAAACGCTGACATCGGCAAACCTTATCTGCATGGCCAAAAAACGGCCGTTACGATCCAATATGGAGCCGCGCTCCGGAAGATTCGCAGACTGACGTAAAACAGCAGGCTGATCGCCGCTTATCATCAAAACGGCATAATGGATCAGAAGGTACAGAAGGAAAACAGCCAAAAAAGAAAAAACTACGATATAACGCTGTTTCTGATTCATTTAATACCCCAATACTTTCCCGATAATATTATCTATAGAAACCGGTCCATAAGAACGCGAATCATAAGAGGTAAGACTATTATCTCCTTCGGCAAAAAAATTCTGCGCATTAATTACTACGCATCGTTTTACAGCAAGCTCTCCTGCGGGTGTATAAAAAACCACAACTTCTCCTGTTTTTGGCTGCGCCCAACGAACCAGATAATTTTGCCGCCATGGGAGCCGAATACCATACCTTAACCGGCTTATAATCAGAACAGCGCCGTTTTGAATTGCAGGTTCCATTGAATGCCCCTGGGCAATTATAAAATCAAAAATGAACAACTTCATAATAAGCGCGGTCACGACAGCAAAAAGAACAGGTTTTACAGTATTAATCATGATACAGCAGTATATGCCATAAAAACAGCGTATACTACCACGCTAATCTCAACCGTGTTTTTTGTCGATAAACGCAGTATGGCAGCAATAATAGAAAACCAATACATATCTAAAAGGCGCAGAATAACTTCATTTAAGCCTAATAGTAGATCGGCAGGTTTTAACTCGGAATTTATGAGTCAGTTCAAACAAAAACCGGTTCATATAAAGAGAAAACGATCGGTTTCCATATTTTCAAGATTTTCACAATTATTAAACAAACGCCATAAACAAGAAAATATAGGTAAAATACACAATGAAAGACCCAGACGTCAATCAAGAAGCAGCGGATTTAGTTTTCCGTTATTTTCCTTAAAGACTTTTTTTATTATTGCCGGGATTGCAGTATTTGCTTATGCTGCATTAAATTGGGAAGGAATTACAGAAAAAACACCGGATATATACGCTTTTACGCCTGTTGAGGATGAAAATATTGAAAAACGAATAATTGAATACGCTGCTACAGGTATTCCCAATATTATTTCCGGAATAAATGCCAATATTGGCAATCAGGATGGAAATATCCTGGCAGAAAGCCAGTCTGATACTCCTCACGGCATGCTTTTAACCTTTGAATGGCAGCAATACAGGGTTCAAAGAGGTGATTCTGTATCCGGAATTGCCCAGAAATACGGAGTTTCTGTAGGAGCTATTATCGCATCCAATGAAATACAAAATGCCAGAAGGCTTCAGGAAGGAGCTGTCCTGCGTATACCGAATATAGACGGTATTCCGTATAAAATACAAAGAGGCGACAGCCTTTCCAGGATTTCAGTGTCTTTTAATGTACCTTTGGAAATAATTCTGGATGTAAATGACATAAAAAGCGATAACATAAGAGTAGGCGAAACGATTTTTATCCCCGGCGCGAGAATGAATGATATCGATCTAAGATTAAGTCTTGGAGAAATGTTTATGTTCCCGCTCCAAACCCGCAGAAATATCACAAGTTATTACGGATGGCGCAAGGATCCAATCAGCGGAGCCACTCAATTCCATAATGGGGTAGATTTTAGGGCAAATACAGGCACAACAGTCATGGCTGCTCTGGATGGAACCGTTTCGGTCGTACGGGAAACCAGGCTTTACGGAAAACATATAATTATAAGTCATAGCAATGGTTATAAGACACTTTATGCTCATTTAAACTCTTTCTCTGTAAGACAGGGAGACAGAGTGGCAAGAGGAAGAAAAATCGGAGAAGTAGGCAGTACCGGCTACAGTACGGGGCCTCATCTGCATTTTGGAATAATAGACAGGAATGGAAAATTTGTTAATCCACTGGAACTAATAAATTAATTATGATATAGTGAGGCCATATGCGAAAGTTGCTTTTTGTACTGTTAGCGTTTCTTGCGGTATTTACTTTTATCCGCGCTTTTGATAATGCAGAAGCGGGAGAAATATCCCATGAAAATTCTGTGGAAATTACGCGTTAAAGTATACTACAATTAATATATGACACTTGGTGAAAAATCCGCTGCTGTGACCGGTGGAGAATCCTCTCCTGACCGTTTAAAAAGATCAGGTTCCAGGGATAATTCCGGTATTTACGTGTTTAGCGATGTCGTTGATAATGCATGTAAAGGGCTGAGAGACCGGCAGATAAAATTCTCAATCCGGCGGATACAGGATATGGAAGAGCGCCTTTTGGAAATGGAGCAGGAACTTGACTCATTCCTTAAAAATGCCGCTGTCACAACCCAAAAAGACAGGGACATTACATGAAAAACCGGAAAAATATCCTTTTTTTTATTATTTTCATTACATCTTTTTACCATCTTTGGGGTTTTAGTTTTGAAGGACTGACACTTTCAAACGATGACAGACTTTTATATAAACTGGAATTCGAAGATCAACATGGCATATTTATCTCAAAACTTTCCGATATGTCCATTCAGCAGCTTACTGTATTTCCGGAAAAACTGTATCTGGTCGATAACGGAAGAACAATTTTTGCATTAAACCGTTTTGGAGCGTTCAGGATTCCTGTATCCGGCGGACTCCCTGCTCCGCTTCCTGGATACCCGTCTTTTGCAGAAAAAAATATACCGTTAAAAGGCAGGCTTCAGGATATAGCCGCTTCTGCTGACGGACGATGGATTCTTCATATGGAGCCTGCAAGCCCAGGTTACGGCAATTTGCTGCTAATAGAAGTTTCCACCGGCGCTAAACGGATTATCAGCGAAAGAGTGGAACTGCCCGGCGAAAATTTTCCGGCAAAATGGAGTCCGGATTCACGGCTTTTTGTATACGAAAAAAGCGGAAGGCTTTTTTACTTCCCCATATTAAACGATTTATCAACACTGATAGATGAACGTTTCAGAATAATTGGCTCAGGCGGAATCGCTTCGGTATTATGGGCAGATAACGGAGAATTTTATTACATTACAGATAACACTTTGTACCGTGTAATGAATCCGGAACTTTTTACCCGTACCATATACGGAGATTTTCTGTCTATCGGCAGGGTTGCCGCCGTGCTTCCTGTAGAATTTGATCCGGGTTTTGATCGTTTTTGGATTTCACCGGATTACGGATCCATATTGATAAACAAAGGCGGAAAAGGAGTTTTCTTCTTTTTAATAGGCGAAAACAGAAACAGTTCCGCCGTTCTTCCGCATGTTTTATTTCCTTACGGAGCCGAAAACATAAATGTTCTTTGGCCGTCCGCAGGCCCGGCTACAATAATTTATTCGGTTGAGGGTGAAGCAAGGGTACTGCGTTTTAATGTTAACAGAGATTCAGTTAACTTTATAACTTCAAGAACCAGTCCTTTGGTATCCAATGCTGCATTGTCTCCTGACGGAACAAGAGCAATATTCTGGGGGCAAAACGGCCTTGAACTTTGGGACTATACAAACTGGCGTCTTATTCAAAGATTAAGCAGGGATCCGGTATTATCCTGCGCGTGGGTTAACAACAGATTATTTATTACCGGTAATTTAAGTTTTATTGAAGAAATAAATATTACAAGTTCATCTTATCCGCGCAGGAGAATATGTTTATCCGGAGCGGAAGTCTTCGGCTTTGAAGAAAGCGTTAGAGAACCCTGGCGGATACTTGCAAGAATGGGAAACAACTGGTTTGCCAGTGACGGAACAAATGCCTGGGTTCAGGTAAATAACGGTCAATTGCGGCAGCCTTCTTTTTCATCGGATCGTTTCCGTGTTTTTCCGGAACCTCAGGCATCGGGGCATTTCAGAAATATCCCGATGATACGCAACTTGCAGTCTACAGGAACAATATCACTTGTTTCAGGACATACTGCAAACAGAGTTTATTCTCCCGAAAGACGCACAACACAAATTGCGCTTTGTTTTGATCTTTACGATGATGATACAGGGTTAACGCAGGTGTTAGCTGCTCTGCGCCGTCATAATTTAAAAGCTACATTTTTTCTAAACGGCGAATTTATCCGCCGCAACCCCCTTGCAACAGCAGCTATTACCGGCGCAGGACATGAGGCTGCATCCCTTTTTTACGCTCCAATTGATCTTTCAGATACAAGATACCGCATTACGCGGGATTTTATCGCTCAGGGTCTCGCACGTAACGAAGATGAATTCTACCGCGCTACAGGAAAAGAACTATCAATTTTATGGCATCCGCCGTTTTACCGGAGTTCCAGTTTAATTAATTCGGCAGCGGCCTCAACAGGATATCTTACAGTCACAAGAAGTATAGATCCCGGCGATTGGCTGTCAAGAGACGACGCTTTAAGGTTAAACCTGCACCAGACATCTCCTTCGGAAATAATCGAACAAATAATGGAAAAAATACAAGCCGGTTCGATTATACCCATTCGTCTTGGTCTTCTTCCCGGAGGCAGGGACGAATATCTCTATCAACGCATCGAAGTTTTACTGGACGCGCTGATCCGCTCAGGATATGAAGTAGTTCCGGTAACGGCAGTAATAAGATAATGCGATTTATTTATCTCATGCGGAGGAAATATCAATCTGGCATTATCAATTGAAAGCAAAAAAATTCTAAACTCTGTTCCGGTTTTATTAAAAAAAACATTTCCAATACCGGCGCGGTTTCAAAATACCCTTCCCTCCCAAATAGCTGAACTTTCCCGTCTATTGACAAATAAACGGGGAGACAGATCTCTTTCATATTTAAATAGGCCGAATTATCTTAGCGCTTATATATATTATTTTTTACCGTGGAATCTTTACCGTCTTTGTCTTTTACTGCCAACAATAAAACTAACGCTTTCATCCGGAGATATTATTACAGACCTGGGCTGCGGTCCTTTAACTTTTGCATCGGCGCTTTGGATAGCATGCCCGCAAACACGCAGCCTAACACTGGAGTTTAACTGCATAGACCGCAGCAGCCCCATACTTGAGGCAGGGAGAAAATTCTTTACAGCTTTGTGCAATAATACAAACGGAAATTCAGGCGTTAAAAACATTCCCTGGAAAATAAATATTATTAAAGAAGATATAGATTTCAGAAAAACAAATGCAGCAAAAAAAAGAAAAAAAGCTTCTCTAGTATGCGCAATAAACATATTTAATGAAGTTTATGAAAATCTTTCTCATAATAACACAGAAGCGCTCAGATGCGTTGCAGATAACGCCGCGATGATTATGTGCAATGAAGCGCTGCAAAATGCATTAATTCTGACAGTGGAACCAGGGGTTCCTCAGTCGGGAAAGTTTATCTCCCTTCTTCGTGATAAATTATTAGAGATGGGGCACTCACCCTTAACGCCATGTACGCATTTATCCGCCTGCCCATACCTGACTACTCATAATAAACCGGACGGCGGCAGAAAGTGGTGCCACTTTGCATTTGATACAGCAAAAGCGCCAAAGGAGCTGCACAGTCTGTCATATGCCGCAAAACTTCCAAAAGAACGCCTAACATTCAGTTTTTTATTAACAGGCAAAAGCCGCGAAAATACTTCTATAACAAACACAGACATACGCATAATATCAGACGCTTTTCCTCTGCCTGACAAACTTTTTGGACGATATGGATGTTCAACGCAGGGATTAATCCTGTTAACAGGAGAAAAAAGCCGCATAGAAAAACTGGCATCGTTAAATATTGCTGCAAATTATACCTTAAACGGACAAAAAGACGCAAAAAGCGGAGCGTTAATCGCGGAGATAAAATGAATAAACAGCCGGTTTTTTCCAGCATGCATACACACACATTATTCTGCGACGGAAAAGATGATGTAGAAACCATGTGCCGAACCGCATATGAAAAAAAATTACGCGCAATCGGATTCAGCGCCCACGCGCCTATTGATAAACAGACAGGCAAAAACAGCGAATGGAACCTTAAAGAAGATAAAGTTGATAACTATGTTATGGAAGTTCTGGCTGCCAAAAAACGCTGGTTGGGGAAACTTGATGTTTTTCTTGGTTATGAGGCAGATTATATCAAGGGCAGACGTTCTCCTCTTGACAGCGATATTACCGCTTTAAATTTAGATTATATAATTGGCAGTGTACATTATCTTTTCCCGGAAAACGGCGCTGATGAATTTACCGTAGACGGCCCTATACAGGAATTTATTAAAGGACTCAAGGAAGGTTTTGACAATAACGCGGAAAAATTAATGCACAGCTATTATGATGCAGTAGCGGAGATGATTACAATAGGCGGTTTTGATATATTGGGACACGCAGACTTAATCAAGAAAAACACTCAAGGAAAATATCTATGGCCGGAAGAAAGCGAAGCTTGCAGACAAAGAGAAATCGCTCAAATGGCTGCAAAAGCAGGTATCATAATTGAAGTTAATACAGGAGGGCTAAACCGAAATAAAACTGTTGACGTTTATCCTTCATTGTCATTTTTACATTTAATTCGTGAGTATGAAATACCTGTAATTATAACAGCAGATGCCCATAAGGCAAAAGATCTAAACGGGAATTACGATATTGCCTTAAAAACGCTTAATTTAGCCAATTTTAAGGAACATATGTTATTTATTGGAAAATTTAACGGAAAAGCAGCATGGCAAAAAGAAAATATATAAAAAAAGTATAGAAAGTACTCGACTAAAAATTAGTTTTATATTATATTTTAATTTAAGGAGTTAACATGCCAAAAACAAAAAAATCACCAGGGTCACTGCTCTTGGAATTTATCGACGATTATGCTCTTAACTGTAACAGGCTTTCAAAGGAAATCAAATGCAGTCAGACCGCATTAAGGCTTATCAGCCTTGACAAAAGCAGGATTACAACATCAATCGCTGTACGTCTTGCAAAATATTTCGGTACAAAACCGGAATTTTGGTTATTAGCGCAGATGGATTACGATCTCGTAAAAGCCGCAAACAGCAAAACCCTGGCAAAAGCGCTTAAGGGAATTTCAAAAGCAAGCAAACCAAAAAAATGAGGAAATGGGGGATGAAGTATAAATTGAATTTATACTTCTCTCCTGATTCATCATTTTTTACCTCGATTTTTCTACACCGTTACGTGAACAATAACCAGTAATCACACAACGCGAGCAAAAAGGACTTACAGGGCGGCAGAGTTTTTGTCCGTACAGAACAAGCAGGTAATTAATCCGTTTCCAGTATTTATGCGGCAGGATTTCCCTTAAAATCATTTCAGTTTTCCCGGGCTCACCGCTTACAAGCCATCCGCACCGGTTTGATATACGATGAACATGAATATCTACGCATAAACCGTCAAGATTAAAGGCTTCTGTCAGTACAAGGTTTGCGGTTTTTCTGCCAACTCCGGGAAGAGCAAGCAAACCTTCCATTGAATCAGGTACTTTTCCTTTATATTGATTTAACAGAATTGCGGCCATTTTTTTTAACGAGGCGGCTTTGTTGCGGTAAAAACCGACGGGATAGATTAACCTGGCGAGTTTTTCTTCTTTAATTGCGCTTAATTCAGCAGGATTCCCTGCTTTTTCAAGAAGCCGTTCGGAGGCAATAAGGGTTACTTCATCTTTTGTACGCAGACTTAAAATGGTAGAAACAAGAACAGCCCACGGGTCCCGCCTGTAATTTTCCGCCACAGTACTGACAGAAGGATCCTCTGCGCTGATATCTTTACGCCATTTTTCAAGCCTTTTAAAAATTGTATTCCATTTAATATTATTCATTATATTAATCTTTATTATATAACCACGACCACACGATACTGCACAAACCTTTGCTTCGAAATCTTAATACAAGTCCGTGCGGTTCACGGTAAAACTTATTTTTCCAACAAGCAGACGACAATAACTTCTATCGCTTTACCTTTGCCTGCGGCTCCCAATTTTTCTGCTGTCTTGCCTTTTAGAAAAACATTTTCAACAGGGATTTCCAGCGCTTCAGCCAATGATTTACGGATAGTTTCCCTGTAGGGAAGTATTTTTGGCTGTTCACAGATAATTACAATGTCTATGTTTACAATATTCCATCCGGATTGTTTTACGCGTATAAATACATCATGTAAAAGTTCCATAGAATTTGTATCCTTCCAGGCAGGATCACAAGGTGGGAATAATTCGCCAATATCGCCAAGGGAAGAAGCTCCAAGAAGCGCATCGCATACAGCATGAGCAAGCGCATCACCATCTGAGTGGCCGTCTTCTCCCTTTGAAAAAGGAATCTCAACACCGCCCAGCAAAAAACGTCTTCCTTTTTTTAGGCGGTGCGAATCGTATCCTAAACCTATTTTAATCATTTAACTCTCAATTAGCCTTTGCAACGCCTGGCAAAGGACGGAAGGTTTTAAAGGACAAATATTTAAACGGATGAATGTCCAATGCGTTGGGATACCATCCATCCAATTCGCCGGTATCCACAATATTTAATGCAGGATTGAAACATATGGGGAGCACAACTCCTCTATCCAGTAAAAGTTTTTCCGCTTCGGCAAGCGTTGCAAGGCGAACTTCTCCTTCTTCTATCATTGATCTTTCGATTAATGCTTCAAAGTCTGCGTCATTAAAGCGGGCATCGTTTAAATTTGAATCTTTCTGGTACATCTGCAAAAACGCGTAAGGGTCTGCGAAGTCTCCAATCCATGTGCAGGAAGCGACAGTAAAACCGCCTTCTTTCATACTTTGAAAATACCTGTCAAAAGAAAAAACCTCTACACGAACATTAAAGCCAAGTATTTCTTTCCATGCGTTAGCCATAAGAGCGCCTACCCGCGCCGCGTCACGCGAAGGAGTAAGGCGGATAACAAGTTCAGGTAACCCATCAAGGTTAGCGTATCCTGCTTCTTCCATTAATTTCCGCGCTTCTTCATAATTGGTTTCGGATATTCCTTCAACTGCAGGATACCCGACGATGGGAAAAATTAATGTTTTGGCAGGAAGATAATAACCGGAACGAATTTCTTCCCATGGCAGAACCAGAGCCATGGCGCGGCGGACTCTATGATCGTCCCAGGGTTTTTCCGAAGAACGGATAAAATAATAATGGGTGGCAAATAAAACATTTACCTGAATGCCTGAACGATCGGTTAATGCTTCAATATCAACATCTCCGGAAATCCAGCGGGCTTCGCCTGAATTCCAGAGATGAGCAGCTTCTTCCGCAGTGCTGGTAAATTTAATTATTATATTATTAAGAGTTACACGATCACGATCCCAATACTGCGTGCATTTTTGCATAACTATACTTTCATTATTCATGGAAATTATCCGGAAAGGCCCGTTGGATACGGGAGGCGTCCAGTCACTTTGAGCTTTTTGAGGAGACCACTCAGTCTTATCTACCATAGAAGGATGTATCGGACTAAATGAATGATGACAAAGCATTGCAGGGAAAAAAGACGCAGGAGAATTTAATTTAACAATCAATGTCCTTGGATTCTGCGCAATAATGCCGACTTTTTCAGGATCGCTGTCAATGCCGTTACGGTAATCGCGCGCGCCTTCAATTAAATCAAAAAAACTTGAATAAGGAGATTCACGCACCGGTTCAAGAAGAGAAATCCAGGCAGCGCGGAAATCTTCTGCCCGTACCGGATCACCGTTCCAAAAACGTGCGTTGCGCCTTATAATAAAAGTCCATTGTTTTTTATCCTCGGATAATTCCCATCTTTCTGCCAAAGCCGGAACAGGTTCCAATGTTACCGGATGATATGAAAAAAGCCCTTCGTAAATCCCGGTAAAAATCTGCGCTTCGCTTGCGAAATATGATTTACGAAAATCCAGTTCTATATCGTGTCTGGAAAATACTACTGTAAGTTCATCAGGATTACGAATTTCCGGCCGTGTTTCTGCAAAATCCCTGCCGGTCTCATCAGCTGCCGGCGTTTTATCCGCTTGCGTATCCTGTACACTCGCATCCTGTACCTGCGAACTCTGACAAGCAGCCAGCAACAACACAAACAATGCGGCAAAAAATTGTCTTTTTAAACTAATCATATTACCAGTCTAGTATAAATGTCTTATATATACAACTCCGCAGAAAACCTGAAAACTGTTCATATGTAACAATAAATCTAATAATATGAGCTATTTTAAAAACCCGGTTAGTTTCGAAAATGCTTCAAATATAAAAATATTACAAATTAATTAAATCAGAATAAATACATAAGTGAAAATGCCATTGTTATGCCAATAAACACAATTGCAACAGTACAGGAAACTGTAATCACATTATTAAATGATGGTCCTGCAGTATCCTTTAAAGGGTCACCGACTGTATCGCCGATAACCGCAGCTTTATGGTTGTCGCTGCCTTTGCCGCCCAAATTGCCTTTTTCAATATATTTTTTTGCATTATCCCATGCTCCGCCGGAGTTTAACATGAATACCGCTAAAGTAAAACCTACAACAATGATACCGGCAAGATAACCGACAACGCCTTCAACACCCAGCAGTATACCGGCAACAATGGGTCCGAGAATAACCAATAAAGCGGGAGCAATCATTTCTTTTAATGCGCCGCTTGTGCAAATATCGACACATGTCGCATAATCCGCTTTTGCTTTCCCTTCCATTAAACCTACAATCTCTTTAAACTGCCGTCTTACTTCACCTACAATGCTTTGCGCCGCACGCTGCACTGCAGATGTGCAAAGCGCCGCAAAGAGGAATACTACAGCCGAACCTGCAAAAAAACCTACAAGAACAGGCGGGTTTACGATAGAAAGATTAAGCGCTCCTTTTCCCGCTTTAATCATTGCTGCCTGCGCAATATTAACATAGGATACCAAAAGAGCCAGACCAGTAAAGGCGTTGGAAGCAATTGCAAAACCCTTTCCTGTCGCGGCAGTCGTATTACCAAGAGCGTCAAGTGCATCGGTACGATTCCGCACTTCTTCCGGCAGGTTTGCCATTTGAGCAATACCGCCGGCATTATCTGCAACCGGTCCAAAAGCATCGGTTGCAAGAATAATGGCATTTGTAGCAAGCATAGCTACTGCAGCAAGCCCAATACCATAAAGCCCTGCATTATAATCTAAAAGGAAACCGGCTTCAAAATACCTGAAACCGCCGGATACAACAAAGCTGAGTAAAGCGGCGCCGGATATTGTAAAAATAGGTCCCGCAGTGGATTTCATGCCAAGTGACAAACCGCCAATCATCATGGGAGCTGCGCCAAACTTACTGGAATGAGCAAGGTCAACTGTCGGTTTACTGGCATCGGAAGTATAATATTCTGTAAAAAGGCTGACAATAAATCCGGCGATTATTCCGATAAGAACAGCGCCGTAAATACCCCAGATATTCTGTACCATAGGACTGACTTCCATACCTTCGGGAGGCACTGCGTTATTTGCAACATAAATTATTAAAGGCAGAGTTGCGACAGCTGCAATGCCGCCGGCAATATAAACGCCTCTGCGAAGAGAGTTCAGAAGTGATTTCTGATCCAAACTTTCTTTTGTCCGCACAAAGAATGTGCCAATTATGGAAGAAAGAATACCAATTACAGATACAATAATAGGCAGCAGAAATCCGGCAATGCCATACCCTGCGCCAAAACTAATAGCAATGGTAGCTACAAGAGCATTAGAGTTGGATTCATGAAGGTCAGCGCCCATACCGGCAACATCTCCGACATTATCGCCGACATTATCTGCTATAACGGCAGGATTTCTTGGGTCGTCTTCGGGTATACCGGCTTCGACTTTACCTACAAGGTCTGCGCCGACATCCGCTGCCTTGGTAAAGATACCGCCGCCGACACGTGCAAATACAGCGACAACCGCTACGCCCATTCCAAAAGTAACCATGGTATATGCAATTACATCCGGTCCCTCTCCAAATACATATCTAAGAAGCATATACCATATCGTAAGTTCTAAAACTGCGAGCCCGTTAACAATAAAACCCATGACAGAACCTGATGCAAAAGAAACCCTAAGCGCTCTGTTAAGACCTTGAGTAGCGGCAGCATGAGCAGTGCGGGAATTGGCAAGCGTTGAAATCTTCATGCCGATAACTCCGCAAAACGCGGTAATAGTACCGCCTGTGATAAATGCAAATGGTGTATAAATAACGATAAAACCATTCAATGCAAGAACAAGCAATATTACAAACATAACAGCGAGAAATATTGCAACTGTACCGTACTGACGCTTCATAAAAGCATTTGCGCCTTCACGAATTGCAGCCGCAATTCTTCTTATATCCTCATTTCCATCAGGGTACTTTATTACCTTGTAGATTTGAATAAAAGCAAAAAGGAGCGCCGCGCCGGCGCCTACATAACCTATCCAAAACAAATTCTCAATCATTGTATGTAACTCCTTGAATTTTAATTTCACTCAAATTTATGTAAAATGTCAATAACACTATCCTGTGAAGAACTGTCCATTATTTGTATTTTACTGAAGTTAATTTAGACTGACTAAAATCTGACTTCATTATACAGCGCCAGACTACAGGCTGTATTTTATTTGATAATTTTGTACTATCAAAAAAAGAAATAACATGTTATACTATCTCCATGAACGCAGGATTTTATTCACTCGGCGCAGCCGAAGAAGTTACAGGTTCCAAGCATGTGCTTGAGATTGACGGGCGAAGTTATCTGATTGATTGCGGCGCATTCCAGGGCTCCAGGGCCGAAGCCGATCGCAAAAACAGGGAATTTGGCATCGCTGTTGACCGTATTGACAGTGTTATATTAACACACGGACACCTTGATCATTGCGGTCTGTTGCCATTACTGGCAAAAAGAGGCTACGCGGGGAACATCTATGCGACTCCTGCATCAAGAGATATTGCCAGCCTTATAATGATGGATTCAGCAAACATCCAGGCGCGTGACGCAAAGTATTTAAAAAGTCAGGCGCAGAAAAAAGGGCAAAAGTTTGACTGGACTCCGCTTTTTTCTGAAAAGGACGCAATAAAAGCAGTCAGCCAAACAATTGGAGTCTCATATAACAGACCCATGTTTATCGGAGACGGAGTCAGCCTGGAGTTTTATGATGCCGGACATATCCTTGGTTCTGCAATCGCATCAATTAAAATAAAAAAAGGCGGCGAAGAATTAAACATACTCGCCACAGGAGATTTGGGTCGCAAAGGTAAACCAATTA
>Ga0123356_10005008_pt1 | contig 13585 bp, 8 predicted proteins | sample TergutEmb28metaG_2_FD_92546 | JGI IMG/M metagenome (GOLD analysis project Ga0123356, IMG submission 92546) | Embiratermes neotenicus P3 segment gut microbial communities from Petit-Saut dam, French Guiana - Emb289 P3 | ecosystem: Host-associated > Arthropoda: Insects > Digestive system > Gut ...
AGTGCTGAACTGAACACACGGCCTGTACAGAAAAAATACTGAAGTGATGGCTGTGTACATCAGAGCACAGTGCTGAACTGAACACACGGCCTGTACAGAAAAAATACTGAAGTGATGGCTGTGTACATCACAGCACAGTGCTGAACTGAACACAAGGTGTGTCCAGAACAAATACTGAAGTGATGGCTGTGTGCATCAGAGCACAGTGCTGAACTGAACACACGGTCTGACCAGAACAAATATTGAATTGATGGCTGTGTACATCAGAGAACAGGGCTGAACTGAACACACGGTCTGTCCAGAACAAATACTGAAGTGATGGCTGTGTACATCACAGCACAGTGCTGAACTGAACACACGGTCCGTCCAGAAGAAATACTGAAGTGATGGCTGTGTGCATCAGAACACAGGGCTGAAGTGAACACACGGTCTGTCCAAAACAAATACATAAGTGATGGCTGTGAACATCAGAGCACAATGCTGAACTGAACACACGGTCTGAACAGAACAAATACATAAGTGATGGTTGTGAACATCAGAGCAGAGTGCTAAACTGAACACACGGTCAGTCCAGAACAAATGCTGAAGTTATGGCTGTGCGTATTAGAGCACAGGGCTGAACTGAACACACGGTCTGTCCAGAACAAATAATGAAGTTATGGATGTGTACAACAGAGCACAGTGCTGAACTGAACACACGGTCAGTCCAGAACAAATAATTAAGTGACGGCTGTGTACATCAAAGCACAGTGATGAACTTAAGACACGGTCTGTCCAGAACAAATACTTAAGTGAGGCTGTGTATATCAGAGCACAGTGCTGAATTGATCACAGGGTCTGTCCAGAGCAAATATAGAACTGAAGGCTGTGTGCATCAGAGCAAAGTGCTGAACTGAACAAACGGTCTGTCCAGAAAAAATACTGAAGTGATGGCTGTGTACATCAGAGCACATTGCTGCAATTATCACAGGGTCTGTCCAGAGCAAATATTGACTTGACGGCTGTGTGCATCAAAGCACAGTGCTGAACTGAACAAACAGTCAGTCTAGAACAAATACTGAAGTGAAGGCTGTGTACATCAGAGCACAGTGCTGAACTGAACACACGGTCAGTCTAAAATAAAACAATGAAGTGATGGCTGTGTACATCAGATTACAGTGCTGAACTGAACACACGGTCAGTCCAGAACAAGCACCGAAGTGATGGCTGTGTACATCACAGTACAGTGCTGAACTGAACACACGGTCAGTCCAGAACAAATACTGAAGTGATGGCTGTGTACATCACAGCACAGTGCTGAACTGAACACACGGTAAGTCCAGAACAAATACTGAAATGATGGCTGTGTATATCACAGCACAGTGCTGAACTGAACACACGGTAATTCCAGAACAAATACTGAAGTGATGGCTGTGTATATCAAAGCACAGTGCTGAACTGAACATATGGTCGGTCGGGAAAAAGTATTGAAGTGGAGGCTGTGTACATCAGAGAACAGTGCTGAACAGATCACACGGTCTGTCCAGCACAAATACTGATTTGATGGCTGTGTGCATCAGAGAACAGTGCTGAACAGATCACACGGTCTGTCCAGCACAAATACTGATTTGATGGCTGTGTGCATCAGAGCCCAGTGCTGAACTGAACACACGGTCTGTCCAGAACAAATATTGAATTGATTGCTGTGTACAACAGAGCACAGTGCTGAACTGAACACATGGTCTGTCCAGTACAAATACACATCAGAGCACAGTGCTGAATTGATCACACGGTCTGTCCAGAGCAAATACTGAAGTGACCGCTGTGTACATCAGAGCACATTGTTGAACTGAAAACACGTTCTGCCCAGAGCAAATACTGAAGTGATGGCTGTGTACATCAGAGCACATTGCTGAACTGAACACACGGTCTGTCCAGAACAAATACTGAAGTGATGGCTGTGTGCATCAGAGCAACGTGCTGAATTGAACACACGGTCTGTCCAGTACAAATACTTAAGTGATGGGTGTGTACATCGGAGCACAATGCTGAAGTGAACACACGTTCTGTTCAGCACAAATACTGAAGAGATGGCTGTGTACATCAGAGCACAGTGATGAACTGAACACACGGTCTGTCCAGTACAAATACTTAAGTGATGGCTGTGTACATCAGAGAACAGTGCTGAACTAAACACACGGTATTTCCAGAGCAAATATTGAAGTGATGGCTGTGTACATCAGAGCACAGTGTTGAACTGAACACACGGTCTGGCCAGAACAACTAATTATGTGATGACTGTGTACATCAGAGCACATTGCTAAACTGAACACACGGTCTGTGCAGAGAAGATTGAAGTGATGGCTGTGTACATCAGAGCACAGTGCTGATCTGAACACACGGTGAGACCAGAAAATATACTGAAGTAATGGCTGTGTACATCAGAGCACAGTGCTGAACTGAACACAAGGTCGGTCCAGAACAAATACTGAAGTGATGGCTGTGTACATCAGATTACATTGTTGAACTGAACACAAGGTCTGTCCAGAACAAATAATGAAATGATGGCTGTGTGCATCATAGCACAGTGCTGAACTGAACACACGGTCTGATCAGAACAAATACTGAAGTGATGGATGTGTAGATCAGATTGCAGTGCTGAACTGAACACACGGTCTGACGAGAACAAGTAGTGAAGTGATGGCTGCGTACATCAGATTAGTGTTGAACTGAATACACGGTCTCTCCAGAACAAATACTGAAGTGATGGCTCTGTACATCAGATTACAGTGCTGAACTGAACACACGTTCTATCCAGAACAAATAATTAAGTGATGCCTGTGTGCATCAAAGCACAGTGCTGAACTGAACACACGGTCTGTCCAGAACAAATACTGAAGTGATGGCTCTGTACATCAGTTTAAATTGCTGAACTGAACACACGGTCTGTCCAGAACAAATACTGAAGTGATGGCTGTGTACATCATATTACAGTGCTGAACTGAACACACGGTCTGTCCAGAACAAATAATTAAGCGATGGCTGTGTACATCAGATTACAGTGCTGAACTGAATACACGGTCTGTCCAGAACAAATACTGAAGTGATGGCTGTGTACATCAGGTTACAGTGCTGAAATGAACACACGGTCTGTCCAGAACGAATAATTAAGTGATGGCTGTGTACATCAGATTACAGTGCTGAACTGAACACACGGTCTGTTCAGAACGAATAATTAAGTGATGGCTGTGTACATCAGAGCACAGTGCTGAACTGAACACACGGTCTGTCCAGAACAAATACTGAAGTGATGGCTGTGTACATCAGATTACAGTGCTGAACTGAAAACACGGTCTGTCCAGAACAAATAATTAAGCGATGGCTGTGTGCATCAGAGCACAGTGCTGAACTGAACACACGGTCTATCCAGAACAAATACTGAAGTGATGGCTGTGTACATCAGATTACAGTGCTGAACTGAACACACGGTCTCTCCAGAACAAATACTGAAGTGATGGCTGTGTACATCAGATTACAGTGCTGAACTGAACACACGGTCTGTCCAGAACAAATACTGAAGTGATGGCTGTGTACATCAGATTACAGTGCTGAAATGAACACACGGTCTGTCCAGAACGAATAATTAAGTGATGGCTGTGTACATCAGATTACAGTGCTGAACTGAACACACGGTCTATCCAGAACAAATACTGAATTGATGGTTGTGTACATCAGATTACAGTGCTGAACTGAATACACGGTCTGTCCAGAACAAATAATTAAGTGATGGCCGTGTGCATCAGAGCACAGGGCTGAAGTGAACACACGTGCAGTCCAGAACAAATACTGTAGTGTTGGCTGTGTACATCAAAGCACATTGCTTAACTGAACACATCGTCTGTCCAGAACAAATGTTCAGCGTTTAAACAGTAAAGAGGCCGCTCTTTGTGTTACTTCAAAAAGAGAGAAGCTCAGGATTTTCAGATTATACGTAAGACAGGAAAAATCAAGACAGACGTAAGAGACGTTTCTTTTTGAGAGGAGAAATAGCTTCTCTCTGCTAGGTTTACAAACATCGCCGCTTGTCCTTCTGGCAACAGTGTACTAGCCCACAATCGCTTATTTTTGCTGCAGATAGTTGGCTTGTTTAGCCGGCCCGTGACGCCGATACAGTTTGTTCTTTTGACACTGCTGTATGCCAAGGCAACACTGTGCCTATTTGTTGCGCCTGTTTTCAATAAATGGGACAGAGACCCGCAAGGTGCAGACGTACGGATGCTCCGGGTTGTAACATTCCAAAATGTTCTAAGTGTGAAATTTTCCAGTGTTGTAACAATAATTATTGCCGCTAAATATAGCTGTTGGCAAACTACGGACCTAACAGGTACCTTGTGTCCTTACTGCGGTATGACCAGTAAAGACGTGATGAACAGCACAGCACTAGTGTCAACGCTAGCCTACGTGAAGCAGAAAATGCGCTGTAAATTTTTGGAGAAGGCAGCAGGACACTTCCTAAGCAAACACGTGTGTGCGTCACAAATGATACGATACAGTACAGTTACACGTGTTTTGACATGTAGTAATGCGGATCAACTTTGGCAGACAAAATTGAAACCAGAGAAAACTGGTAATGTTCTTATCATTTAAGACAGCAACAGCTCTTCTCCCAGCAACCCTTTCCCGTACAGCCCCCTTGCCGCACCGGGTGGTGTCTCAGAACTCACCGCAGTCCGCAGCACGGTACAGCAGTATGACGGTGAACACTATATAATGGTGACGGCACTGAGCTGAAATAATTCCGAGGAATTATTATTGACGATTAATGCTAAACTGCATAATTTGATGGCCGGGGAGGGGGAGGGGAATGGACGAATTATGAAACAAGGGCGTAATTCTGATAATTTAAAACGGGAGGGCTGCATGAGAAGCAGACGGGACGTAATGCACGTACGCAGTCAACTTATCACAGTCCTACAATTTGCCACCTCAGATAAGACGATGGTTTCCAGGTAGATGAGATAGCAGCTTGCAATCTGCCTGCTATGGGTGATTTGTTTGCTTTTGGACGATGAAATCTTCAGACTGAAGGCTGGCTGACAGACAGACATGGAGACAGGCAGACGGTCTCGTGTACAGCGACTGCGAAAGCGGACTGGCGGACGAAGCAACTCAAGTACACTTTGACGCCTCACGTACAGAGTCGGTCCGTCCGCCAACTCTGTCGGGTTCTTCACCGGCCATAAAGCACGAACGGATGGTTTGTGGAACGCAGTACGGTGTAAAGGACAAGCCAGTAGGCTCGGTTGCAATGTTATCGGAGCCTACTACTGCTTGAAATTTGCTCTGTGCACAGTAGCACTGATACAAATATAGCGACAGTGCGTCATCGTAACGTTGCCTGATGTCTGATGTGCACAGGGTGACACCTGGCGACGGGGGGCGTTCGCCAGTCCGGTGCTGAGAAATGGACTGACAGAACTAAAACTGTGGTATTGTTTTATGTAGCTACAGGTTCCGACCGTCTTGGTTTTAATTTTGTTTACTGACTGACCACACGAGAACACAGACATTTGGGTATCAGGGGAGGAAGTAGGGGGAGCTGCACGATTTGTGCTGCACATAAAATTGTTTGGCAGATCAACAGACGAAGGAGTATGAGATGAGTGGGACATGTAGCAGGCGCGGGGGAAGGAGAGGAACAGACATGGCATTTTGGTGGGAAAACCTGAAAAAAGTGCACACTTGGAGGACACAGTATTATGTGGGAGGATAATATTAAAATAGACCTTAAATAAATAGAATGGGTGTATGGACTGGATTTGAAAGGGTGGAAGAGTCCAAATATTTGGGAACAACCGTAACAAATCAAAATTTTATTCAGTAAGGAATTAGGAGCAGTCAAGGAATGTTTGCAGTCAGCCGGTGCGCAATCTTTTGTCACCCAGTTTGCAATCTAAACATACAAATATTAAGATATACAGAACTATAATTTTGCCTCTTGTTTTGTATGGGTGTGAAAATGGGTCGCTCGCGTTGAGGGAGGAACGTAGGCTGAGTGTGTTTGTGAATCTGGTGCTGAAAGAATATTTGGACCTAAGAAGGACGAGGTAACAAGGGAATGGAGAAGACTACATAATGAGGAGCTTAATAATCTGTACTGTTCATCAAATGTTATTGGGGTGATCAAATCAAGAATGAGATGGGCTGGGCATGTAGCACGTATGGGAGAGAGAAGAGGTGGGGAAACCTGAGGAAAAGGAACCACTTAGAAGACCCAGGCGTAGATGGGAGGATAATATTAGGATGGATCTTCAGGAAGTGGAATGTGAGGAATGGGCTGGATTGATCCGACTCAGGATAGGGACAGGTGGCGAGCGAGCACTTGCAAATGCGGCAATGAAACCTCAGTTTCCAAGAAACGTGAGGAATTCGTTGACTAGCTCAGCGACTGTTTATTTACTCTTACATGCGGTCTGCTCCGCGGAGTTAGTCAATAAATAACAGTTTAGTGTCCCGCTGTGAGCACCGACAGTCCGGCCTACAACCACCACGTCTTGACTGCATATCGCGGCCTGTTACCGCATGGTAGGTCTAACGATGTCTCAGTTCGTTTCCTTAAGCCATATCGGCTGCATTAGACACTTTTCATTAAGCTGCTCTGACACGTGAAGTACACGTTTGGTGCCGACATACGGATATCGAAATGAGGGGATACAATAGTACAGTCGTTGTTAAATTGTGGCAACACACTGCTGTGCTGAGAGGATACAATAGTACAGTCGTTGTTAAATTGTGGCAACACACTGCTATGCTGAGAGGATAAAATAATACAGTCGTTGTTAAATTGTGGCAACACACTGCTGTGCTGCACGCACGGATTTGGTGGGGAGCCGAAGTGAAGGAGACTATTTAGAACATATCGGCATAAACTGGTGGATGTAGAGAAGTGGGGTGGGGGCCACGGAATGGACTGATCTGGCTCAGCATAACGACAAGTGAAGAGCGTTGTATTTACGGCGATATAACTTCGGGTTCCACAAAATGCTGGAAATTCTTGACAACCTGAGAAACTATTAGTTTCTGAAGGAGTGTACTGCATTGTGTGGGTCAGTTCGCAATGGATATTGCTGTATGTAGGCCTAAACGTCGGCAGCTCTTGCCGAAACGCCTGTGAATAGCCACATAACTACACGATGTCACGTATCAGGTCACACCGTAACTTGATCACAAACATCCAGTCTTTCATTGCAGCTCAGGCAGTTGCGGTTCGCCATCTTCTGTTGAAGTGACGTCACGGAATTAGGAACAGCATCTTGTAAACCAACGAGATGCGAAAGACCGTTCACAGTTTCTTGACGATGAACAAGAAAGTGTCCCCCTCCCGGTAAATCATATTTCAGAGAAAATGTATTCCTTTCGTGAAGCTGGCAGGCCGCAACTGCCCAACTACTCAGCTGTGACTACAGCATGTGGCCGGCCGGCCGGCCGATCACATTGCCGCAACAGACCGCAGGCCGCCAGTTTAATATTCGCAGTGCAAACTTTAAAATTCGGCACTGGAGCAATCCAGACAAGTGGGCCATGTTGTTGTGTGTTGACTGACTGGGTTTTATAACAGAGAGGAAGTGTGTTTACTGTGCGGTACGGACTGAATATATATATGTGTGTGTGTATGTAAAATTTCAGTTAATTGAAGTCGTTAAACCGTGTCCTGGCTCAGGCGTTTAGTCGCTGACATCTCAACTCGGAGGACCGGGGTCGATCCCAGATCCGTACATGTGAGATTTATGGTGGACGCAGTGGCAGTGAGACAGGTTTTGCCCTCGGGTTCTTCTGCGTTCCACTGTCAGTACCATTCCACCAGTCCTCTAAACCCACCTTCATCTACACGTTGCCGTGACCAGAAGGGCCAACAGAAGAACTCTGCGAACCTTCCATAAACCAATGCTCTTGCCAAAAATGGGAATCGTTGGACAGACCACAAGCAAAGTCACTCAGTCCGGAATGCTTTAAGCGTCTCCTGAAACCCGCTTCTTAATGATACAGATTACTGCGTGGCGAGTTTGGTGGATTTCTGTTCTTGTCATAGGGTTCCCTTATCCTGTCAGTGGACACGGATAAGTTACGAGACACACCAGCAGCACATCCTGCTACTGACCGGTCAGCAGCACGATCTGTGCACACCGTGGAAAGCAACACAGCATTGTTAAATACACAAACAGGCCCCACCAATATAACACACATGTATATAGCAGACGGAGAAAACCAGAATCCGTATGGTATGACCAGTGCCAGCTTAACCCACTAGACCGATGGTTACCAAACTGTGTTCTGAGAAGCCCTGACCTTCCGCAAGCACACGCTACCACACCGTGTATTGCCCTCCTCAGTTCACAATCAGGGCCCAATCTATTGTCAGTGGAAATAACAACAATAACAATGTATTGTTCATAAATGTGCTTAAGTATTTCAGTTACTTAAATGTGACACGTATTTGGAAGTTTGCATCTTGTTTCTGCAAACAGAAAGCACAATTTGCTCTACAGAGTTCCGCAAAACTTCGTATTTATGTCTGCAGACACAAAGAGGTTGCAAACTGCTGCATTAGACCAAACGGACGATCGCACAGGACGGCAAAGATGGGCGGGGAAACGCTTAAAACGAGAATAATAAAAAATGTTGGGGAGACTATTAGACGAGGCCGGCAGAAGTCTATTAAGGCCTAACTGGCGAAGGACGATTATGGTGAGCATGATTTTGAAAAGTGAGATAAATAGTGGCCTCTACTGTGACGTCACGTTCTGTTTGTTTCTAGGGCCCACCCGGCCTCTCTAGGGCCCACCTAGCCTTTCTAGGGCCCACCCAGCCTTTCAATCAGTCGGTTCATTCCCCTGGGCAAGGCCCCGTAGCGTGAAACTAACTACCCTCTAGAGTCGAGGTTATGAATGAGTGGAGCTGTACCTTTACTCCCCCACATGTCTTCATAGCGTTTACACGGACAATACGAAGGTGTACACTGCGCATGTCAACTAATTGTGTCTTAGAGTTTTTGCTCTGGTCAGTCATTCGGTGGCTGCACATTTGCAGGCCGTCAGAATGTCAGCGTTGGACGGCCAATTTGGGCAGCAACTGACTGCCACACGGTACATTAACACCAGGTTGTGACAAGACACCTCGCGTGAGTGTGTGTGTGTGTCACTATCGTGTTGGGCCGATGGGGTTGGTCGTGGGGGTACAATTCCCGGCTATGTCCATGTGCTCAATTCGCGGTGTAGCGCATCTGACCACTGCCATAAGCTTCAGGCTCTCACCGCCGTCTTCAATGGTCAGCAGTCATCACGACTTGACCTGTTATTTGACTTAACACTGCCGTCGGTAACATAGGCTCCTGCCCTGGGCCATTCATCCCCACGCTACAGCTGCCCACCCACGCAAGGACGCGGCGTCTGGCCCTATCCTGTTGGCAGAACTGTGCGATGTGCCTGACGTGATATCTGCAGTTCTATAGCCCTAACAGTCATCGCAGTACTGCAATGTCTCGACATGTTTTACAGTAAAATTTCGACACACACACCGTTCTGTAAACACAGACACTCTGATAGTTGCCCCCTCCTGTGTACAGCTTAAGACAATCAACAGATATTTTATCGCAATACATCTGATACATACAACAAACAACGACACATTTTCAGCAGCAATGAAGCCTGACCGACCTTATAGTAGCAGTGAGTTGCAGGCGTCTCGGTGTCTTCGCACACGGCGCCTCCGAATGTCAGCAGCAAAACAACTACGAAGGTGCAAGACGGCACAATATAGTCACTCATTTCGCCGGGTTGCCTGGCGGCAGACTGCTGGGACCGTTGCTAAGTTGTGCCCGAACTCAGCATCGCTCACCGATGTTAGCCGAGTGACACCGAGCTCGGCCAGCTCGTTACAGTTTATCGATAAGAGACTTGAATGACAGCAGTGCGTATTTGCATTTCTCGCGTCGGTATATCATATTTCTTACGAAACAGGGCGAGTGTGCAGGAGAATTTGAACAAGGGAGTGCCAGATAAAACACAGCGATAGTTGAAATGTGCAGAACATGGGAAGGTTGTGAAATGTGCAGCAATGAATAGACGTTAAATTTAGCTTGAAACAGCGTGACAACACTGAGGGTAATGGAAGGTAGAGGGTGGTCGAGAATGGGGTGCAGAGGGTGATATCCGTGCCTGAGAGGGACGAGGTAGCAGGGGAGTGCAGAAAAGCGTGTAATGAGGTACTTCATGATTGGTACTGCTCACCAAATATTGTTAGGTTTACGAAATGAAAGAATAAGATGGGCTGGACATGTGGCATGTATGGAGAATAAAATGCATAAAGGGGTTGGGCGGGGAAACCTAAGAGAAAGAAAAACTTGGAAGACCTAAAAGTGAAAGGGAGGATGGATTTTATGGAAATTGGTTGGGAGGGCGTAGAATGGATTGATCTGGCTCAAGACTGTGATAAGTTGTGGGCTGCTGTGCATACGGTCATGAACACCCGGGCTCTATAAAGGGCGCCAAATTACTTGCGAAACCGGGGTTACTATGAGGGTACTATGAGGGTACTATTAGAGTACGATTTGCTTCTCAACCAGCACTCTGCTGTGTGCAATCAGTTAGCTGGCCTCATGTTTTGAGCAGAAGAGAAGCGAAAGTAAAGCTGAACACGTCTCTAGGCAATGTTACAAATTCGGACAGCCTCTTGGTACTGCCACTCGACAGTTATTGATAGCGCCGTGGGCGGAAGCAGCAAAATAAAATCGGTCATAAGAAAATGGGTTATGAAAACGTGAGCTGAAGACGGGGCCAGTGGCCCACTGCACTGGATGGGGGTTCGGGTCTTTCGGGGCGAGAGGCTGCGTCGTTCGATGAGAGTCTGCCGACCTTGCACAGGAACCGTCGGGAACACACAACAAACTAGCCGGCGTCAGTCCTTTCCTTCGGTACGAAAATGCGCCTAACAGACCCACCAGGCGGTTGGCGTCGCTGCAGAGCAGCTAATAAAATAGCTCTCTCAGTCCGTCTTTCGATAAACACGCTACTAGCAAACCACCAAACTGATAATCAAATTTCACATATTACACAATTTTACCAGGCACTGTGCAGGCTCCATAAGTGGTATCTTGTGCAATCGCACAAATGCAACGGACAGTTTCCAAGAACGCCCACGACTCATTTCCACGAGCAGTTCCACAGTGCGCCACATTTCAGACTTCCACCGCGATGTACAAGAAGGTCTTCGCGTTGTTCAGCCAAACGCTGGAGGTAAGGCGCAGCGAATTTGCGTATTTTGGTGGATACGGCTTCGTGTCACCAGAAACTGCATCGAGTACCAATTAAACGTTACCAGTTTTCGTAACAATCCAACACAACACGCGACATGCAATCTCATGAGGCGGTGCGGCTGAAACGTCCCTAAGTATAGCGAATATTTAATGAGCACACCACAAAATAATGTGTCACTTTGTGCTGTGTGCTGCACACAGTAAAAAGAGCTGTACAGTGCCTCATTCGGTTTTACCGACAGCAAAGGCCCGGGTTCATTGCCAGAGGAGCCTGTGTGTGGTTTGTGGTCGACAAAGTGACAATGGGACAAGTTTCGTTCCCAGTAAATCGGTTTATATAGTAGAACCAACCAGATGCACAACTGTATCAAATTTATTTTATTTTGGAATAACACTCTACATGTTTCCGACGGTATTTCCGTCCATCATCAGGAGTTCAAGACTGTACATACAGCAGTATCTATTTGACATGTGCCTGTTGCTGTATGTACAGTCCTGAACTCCTGATGATGGAAGGAAAGACAGTCCGAAACATGTAGAGTGTCATTCCAAAATAAAATAAACTTGATACATTGGTGGATTTAGTTGGTTCTACTATAGAAGTAATATTAGGATGCACGGCCCTGTGAACGTCTAATTCGGGTTCCCCTTGTCAGTGCCATTCCACTACTGACAGATATACTGTATGTATATATTCATTCATCTATCACCGACATTCCTAAACTTAGCAACTGACAGCGACAGTAAATAACACGTTGCAGAGAAGGCAGCAAGGCGTTCTTTACTTCCGAAATATCATACGTTTCACAGTACCGGCCTCAGTCGAATTACATTGACGCCCAGTAGAAGCCACGGCATTCCCACAGTAACTCTCAGGAACCTCACGAAACCTCAACAGTATTTCGTGCAGATCTGACCCAAATAGGATAATGCATGTGGACAGCAGTACACCGGTTCTTGTAAGCACTGAGTTTCACCGGGCAGAATATCAGGAAACTTCTGAATGCAGACAGACTGCTGTGCACATTCCGCGTATCACAGTTTATGCGCACTGGAAAAAAATGTAGAAAGTACGGACAAAACTGCACGTTAAGCCCAAGACTGCAGTGAGGTTCTGCTGTACCGCTGTTCAGTAAATTGATAACTTGCTAAACATCACTGTCAAGATTCTGGACTATTTCCATCGTCACTGTCGATAAAACACACAGCAAAGCTGCAGTGTGGCGATGGAAAAGGTGCAGAATGCCGCAGTGCTGTTCCGCAAGTTGCAACACTCTCACAGAACTGCAGACTACACTCGTAACTGTTTCAAGGCAAGGCAACAAGTGTTGATCTGCACATCTCATTTTTTCATATCGGCCATTCAGTAGGGATATTAGGAACATAAATTCATTAACTGAGGTGCGTCACTACGCCAGATTTCATAAACTTACGCCTTCTAGAAAATGTTCATGAAAAATTTAAAGAAATTTGTAGATTCGACAAACGGTTAGTCACTGTCAGGTCAGGTCAGGTCAGGGACAGACCGACGGCCGCAGTACCCACACAATGTGTCTTTACTTCTTAAGGAAGCTCAATACTTACAGCAAAAGAACATCGATGCCAGCCAGTTTTGCAAAAGCGCAGATGTCTTCTGAAAGAAAACTGCAGACCTGAACGCCGTTATGGAGATCAGGTTATGCAGCTTCTCTAACACAGTTCATGCAGCTTCTATGACACAATTCACGCAGCTTCTCTAACACAATTCACGCAGCTTCTCTAACACAATTCACGCAGCTTCTCTAACACAATTCACGCAGCTTCTATAACACAATTCACGCAGCTTCTCTAACACAATTCACGCAGCTTCTCTAACACAATTCATACAGCTTCTATAACACAACTCATGCAGCATTTCTAACACAGTGTACGCAGCTTCTATAACACAATTCATGCAGCTTCTGTGACACAGTTCACGCAGCGCCGCACAGACGTACAGACGTACAGCCGTGCACACGTACAACTGTACAGACGTACAGCCGTACAGACGTACAGACGTACAACCGCACAGACGTACAGCCGTACAGCCGTACAGACGTACAACCGTACAGACGTACAGTCGTACAGCCGTACAGACGTACAGCCGTACACACGTACAGGCGTACAGTCGTACAGCCGTACAGACGTACAACCGTACAGCCGTACAGACGTACAGACGTACAGCCGTGCACACGTACAACTGTACAGACGTACAGCCGTACAGACGTACAGACGTACAACCGCACAGACGTACAGCCGTACAGACGTACAACCGTA
>Ga0123356_10005009_pt1 | contig 13582 bp, 11 predicted proteins | sample TergutEmb28metaG_2_FD_92546 | JGI IMG/M metagenome (GOLD analysis project Ga0123356, IMG submission 92546) | Embiratermes neotenicus P3 segment gut microbial communities from Petit-Saut dam, French Guiana - Emb289 P3 | ecosystem: Host-associated > Arthropoda: Insects > Digestive system > Gut ...
CCGCGACCGGGTGACCGCGACCGGGTGACCGCTGCTGCCCCTACCGATGAGCTAAGCTCGCCGGCCGGCTGACGCCTGCCGCCAGCACGCTAACCGGACCGTCAGGCCCTGGCCGGGTCCGAGAGCTGCGCGGCGACGTCCACCGGCGCGTACGGAGCCTTCCGCTGCATCAGCGCGTTCAGCCGGTCGTGGTCCGGCGCGAGCAAGGCCCGGACGCCCTCCGCGCTCACGTCGGCGACGATGATGTGGCCAACCTCGTCGTGGACATCGCTGAAGAGGCCGTGCGTCTTCATCTTCTGCGCCTGGTAGCGGTTGTCGTCGGTCGGGCTGACGAAGTGAACGGCCCAGATCTTGTAGCGGTGGATCAGGAACAGGTGGTTCAGCGTCATCAGGCGCTTCTGGCGCAGGGCGCTGTCGAAGGTGTTCTGGTCCCGGACCGAGAGGATGTTGCGGCCCCGGCGATCCACGATCACGGAGAAGATGACGTTGGCGACCACGTCTCCGCTCGCGTTGGACAGGCTGAGTTCCAGCAACTCCGAGCCCGCGGTCTGCGGCCGCAGCGCAACGTGCAGCGAGCCCGGGATCTGGTGGTAGCTCATCCACAAGCCGAGCCACTCTTCGAGCAGCTTGGTCGGCACCTCGGTCTGCACGAGGTGCTGGTGCTGCGTCGAGCCCTTGCCCATCGCCTTGGTGGCCGCGGTGCCGCCCGACGAGGCCATCAGTGCCGCATCCAGCCGCGGCCCGCCCACGAGCGTCTGGGGGGTCCGGTACGGCGACTCGACCAGCCGGAACTTCCGCTGCAGCCGGGCCAGCGAGAGCATGCCATCCTGCTTGAGCGCGGCGGCGAACTCCTCCGCCGCCAGGCCGTCGATCTGATGTCCGCCGTAGGTGATGAAGTTGAAGACGAACCCCAGCTTGCCGAGCTCCTCGGGGAATCGCCGCATTTCCTCCTCGCTCATCCCGGTCGTGTCCCAGTTGAACGATGGCGACAGGTTGTACGCGAGCATCTTCGAGGGGAATTCGGCGTGGATGGCGTCGGCGAATTGCCGGGCGTCCGCCAGGTCCGCGGTCTTGGTCTCCATCCACAGCAAGTCAGCGAACGGGGCGACGGCCAGCGATCTGGCGACCGCGTAGTCGATTCCGGCCTGGATCTGGTAGTAACCCTCGGGCGTCTTGGAGATCTCGCAATCCCAGGTGATGTCGACGCCCATCGACCTGGCGCGGGTCCGGGCGGCGTGGAAGGAAGACCTGTTCGCGAAGGCCAGCCACTCCTCGACGCTGACGTCGAAGCGCTCACCCTCGGCCGCGCGGAACTCGATCACGTCGGCTACCGCCTGCGGATAGCTCGTCAGGTTGGCCTCGGACTGCCACGCCTCCAGGTAGGCCGTCTCGACCGTGTCCATCAGCGCCTCGACCGAACCGCCCTTCTCACCGAACGCCTTCGCGCTCTCGGCGAGCACGCGCATGACGCCCGCCCGCTCCAGCCAGTCGTCCGCCTCCTCGTACTCCGAGGCGGAGATCTTGTAGAGCAGGTGACCGCGGGCATCCTCGACACCGAGCTCGCGGAGCTTCCTCGAGATGGCGAGGTAGCCGACCTTGTAGGCCGGCAGATCAAGGTTCGTGGCACCGAGGATGAACGGGTGATCCCGCTCGTCGCTGCGGCCCTCGAGGAACGTGGCCGCTTCGGCGTCAGTCCGGGCCACGATGATCCCCGGCACCTTCATGAGGTCGAGCTGGAAACGCGCCGCGCTCAGCCGCTTGATCTGCTCGTCGACGCCGACGAGCACCTTGCCGCCCTGGTGCCCGCATTTCTTGGCGCCCGGCTTCTGGTCCTCGATGTGGTAGCCGGTGACCCCGACCTCGACGAAACGACGGATCAGGTTCCGCACGTGCGCGTCGCCGCCGTGGCCGGTATCCGCGTCGGCAATGATGAACGGCCGGTAGTCGATCTCGGGAGTGGCAGCACGGAGCGCCTCGTCCATGCGCGACCGGGCGAAGCGCTGGTTCCGGTCCGCCGTCAGCAAGGCACGCACGATCGGCGCGGCCTCATCAGGCACCTGGGAGAGCGGATAGCTGGCCAGGTCGGGTCCGGGGTCCTCGGTCACGGATCCCTTGGCGGACGTCGCCCAGCCGCCCAGGTAGATGCCCTCGATACCCATGCGCTTCAGGGCCACCGCCTGTCCGGGCGAATACGGGCCGAAGGTCGTGATCGGCTTGCGCTCGGCGAAAAGCTGGCGGAGCCGGTCGTAGAACTGCTCGGCCGCCACTCGCGCCACCGTGTAGTCAGCCGGAATCGTGCCCCGCTGCTCGACCACCTGAGACGCGGAGTACAACCGCGTTGTGCCCTCGAATCGAGGGCTGCCGAACCACCGGGCGGTCTCGTCGACTTCGCTCTCGAATGAGCTCGTGGGTGGCTTCCCGGCGACTTGCGAATCCAGCGACGTCATGACTTGGCTCCCCCACTCGTGCGCTACGGCCCATCGCGCGACAGCTATCCCGGTGCCTGCCTGTTCCAGGTCCGGGCGACCGGCCGGCTGCACCGGCTGATGGCCCGGCTGGCCTGCACGCAGTCCTCGTATCGAGGTTAATGTCGGGCAGATTGATAAACCAGACGTGCCCTAAACGAGCCCGGTTACCCGGTCCGGCCCATCAGATCCGGCTGATAGTTCACGGCGTTAGAGGCGAAAGTCCCTGCGCGGCTGTACGTCGCACCATAATCAGGGTGATCTGGCTAATTTCCGTGAATACCAGCTTTATGCCGTGGCTCGTAATGTGCGGCATTGATGGCAGTCAGCTGCCTGTCAATAGCGCATCCGCCACTAGCCGGCTAGCCGAGCGGCAATGCTCTCCAGGGAGTGCCACAGCTCAAGAGCGGGCATGGCCTGGGGCCGCACGGACCGGACCAGATCACAGGCGTCCTGCAGCGGCGTACCGCCGAGCATGAGGTAGGTGATCGCAACGGCGGATGTCCGCGAGAGGCCCGCCTGGCAGTACAGGCCCACCGGGGTCCCGGCGTCCGCGAGCGACCGCACATGCCGTCCGGCTGCCGTGATCAGCTCATCCTGGCCGGACTCCAGGTCCATGATCGGGAAGTGATCGATGGGCACCGGCAGGCGCGGCGGTGTCGTCTCGCCGCGAAGATCGACGAGGCGCTCCGCGCCGGCCGCGACCATCGCCATCGCGAGCCCGGCGTCCCCCAGCAGCACCTGATCGTCGAGCCTGCTGATGCCGAGCACGGTGTACTCGGCGGTCATCCGCCCTCCGCCAGCCGGAAGACCGGGACGGCCAGGTCGGCGTGATCGTCCCAGCCGACCGTCACCCGCTGCCCGACCCGGACCGCGTCCGGCGGCGCGTCGATCTCGGCCATCAGCCGGAAGCCCTCGTCGAGGTCGATGTAGCCCACGACGTAGGGGAGCCGGCTGCGGAAGTAGGGCAGGCCGTGCTGCCGGATCACCGTGTAGGTATACACAGTCCCGGTCCCGGCCGAGTCGTGCCAGCGGAGGTCCGTGCCGAGGCAGCCGGTGCAGTGCCGCCGCGGGTAGAAGGTGATCTCCCCGCACGCGGCGCAGACCTGGTAAGTCAGCCGGTGCTCCTTGGTGGCAGCCCAGAACGGCGCGGTGTCTGGCTCAGCCAGTGACGGCAGCGGGCGGGACGGCCCCGTTCCCTCCTGATTGGTGCGCATCGCCGCACTCACTCCCTTCCCAGCACTATCGTTCCTGCCGCGTGCCGAGTGCCGAGCATTCCGCCGTTGCCGTGCGCGACCGCGAGCCGGGCCCCGGGCACCTGAGCGGTCGACTCGCCGCGCAGCTGCCGGGCGGCCTCGATGAGCAGGAAGATCCCGCGCATGCCCGGATGATTCGAGGACAGGCCGCCGCCGTCGGTGTTGAGCGCGGGCGCGCCGGGCCGGTCGAACCGGAGCCGCCCGCCTTCGACGAACGGGCCGCCCTCGCCCTTCTTCGCGAATCCGAGGTCCTCCAGGATGGTGAGCACCGTGATCGTGAAGGAGTCGTAGATCATCGCGACATCCATCTCGTCCGGCCGCGCGCCCGCCTGGCCGAACGCGTCGTGCCCTGACCGCACGGCCGCCGACGTCGTGATGTCCGTCTGATTGCCCGAGTAGCCGATCGCCTCGCCGGTGCCGAGGATCCACACCGGCGGCTTGCGCAGTCCGGCTGCCACCGACGGCGACACGATCACCACGGCGCCGCCGCCATCGGAGACGAGGCAGCACTCCAGCAGGTGCAGCGGGTCGGCGATGAGCCGCGATCCGAGCACGTCCTCAACGCTGATCTCGCCGGTGTTCCTGATGCCGAGGCTGGTCAGCCCGGCGACGGCGTCGGGGTTCCGGACCGCGTGAGCCCGGGTTGTGACCGCGATCTCGGCCAGCTGCTCGGGGGTTGTGCCGTACTGCGCCATGTGCCGCCGGGCGACGAGCGCGTAGTTGCCGATGAGCGTGAGCCCGTACGGGGCTTCCATGTTCGCGGCCGGCTGCGGCTCGCCCGGCATCCGTCCGCCGCCGGTGCCGATGGCGCGTGACGCGCTGTGCGCCGTCGACCCGTAAGTGAGCAGCGCGACGCTGGCCTTGGCGGCCCCGATAGCGCGGGCCGCGTGCGCCGCGTGGAACTCATACGAGCTGCCGCCCACCGCCGTCGTGTCGACCACCCGCGGCGTGATCCCCAGATACTCGGCGATCGTCAGCCCTGACATGAGCCCGGCCTCGCCCGCGTCGTACACGGCGTCGACGTCGGACCCGCTCAGGCCCGCATCCTCGAGCGCCCTGGCGCCGCACTCGGCCTTGATCTGCAGCGCGCTCAGGCCGCCCGCCGTCCGGCCCGGGAACTCATAGATACCGGCGATCGCGGCACCCGGCGGCGCCATCAGGCAGTCACCAGGGTGTGGTCAGACGGCATGGCATCCTCCGAGCTGGTGCGCGAGCGCGCGTCGCGGAATATTAGAACTAAGTTCTAAAAACATTCTTTTGGGGGAACGGGGTCGTGTCAACCCCGGCAGCCCCGCCCTCGCGGCCCCGCGGTGCGGTCGTGGCCAGCGGCGTTCCGGGAAAGCCCGTATAGCATGACCAGTTCACTCGTCGCACGCTGCTGGCTAGGGACTCCGATGACGAAGCTGACTGACACCGCCATCTCGCGCGTTCCTCTCGGCACCTGGCCAACCCCGCTCGAGCCGATGCCACGGCTGGCGCGAGCCCTCGGCCTAGCGGCGGACGACCTGTGGATCAAACGCGATGACCTGACCGGCCTGGGAGGCGGCGGGAACAAGCTCCGCAAGCTGGAGTGGATCTGCGGCGCTGCGCTGGCCGAGGGCGCGACGACCCTGGTGACCACCGGAGCGGCCCAGAGCAACCACGCGCGGCTGACCGCGGCGGCGGGCGCGCGCCTCGGCCTGGACGTGGTGCTGGTGCTGGCGGGCGACGCCGGCTCGTCCCGGTCGGGCAACCTCGCGCTGGACGGCCTGTTCGGCGCGCGGGTTGTGTGGGCGGGCAAGACGAGCAGTGAGGGGCTTGCCGTCGCTGCCGAACGCGTCGCCCAGCAGCTGCGGCGCCGCGGCGCCGCAGCTGCGCTGATTCCACTCGGCGGCTCCACCGCTGTCGGCGCCCGCGGCTATGTCGAGTGCGGACAGGAGCTTCTCGCTCAGGAGCCTGCGCTCTCGACGGTCGTGACGGCGCTGGGTTCCGGGGGGACCATGGCCGGCCTGGTGGCGAGCCTGGGCCCGCGGCGCGTGCTCGGGGTGCACTGCGGGGCGATCGCAGACCCGGGCGCCGCCGTGGCGAACCTGGTTGCGGACCTGACCGGCGAAGCCGCGGCGCCGGAGCGCCTCCGGCTGCGCATGGATCAGGTAGGCAGCGGCTACGGCGCGCTGGTCAGCACCGTCCAGGATGCGCTGGCCCAGACCGCGCGCTGCGAAGGAATCGCTCTCGATCCCATCTACACCGGGCGCGCGATGGCCGGGCTGATCGCGGCCGTCAAGGACGGCGACATCCGCCCGGGAGAGCGAGTCGTGCTGCTGCATTCCGGCGGACTCCCCGGGTTCTTCGGCCATCCCCCGACGCTTGACTGGGCGCAGTCCCGGCTGGACACCGTGCGAGTGGATGGCTGACCCCGCGAGACCGCAGCGTCGGCGATGCGGGCCGGGGCGGGCTGATTGGCCGGCGGCTCGATAGGGTCCGGATGTGACCTCACCTGGACCCGAACATCTCGACGGCCGTCACCGGGACACTCTGCGCCAGATATTCGAGCATCCGACCAGCCACAACACCGAGTGGCGAGAGGTGATCTCGCTCCTGGAAGCTGTGGGCACGGTCACCGTGCGCCATGACGGCAAGGCGGCGGTCAAGATCGGGTCCGAGCTGGAATTCCTCGTGGTGCCCGCCGGCAAGGACGTCGACGATCATATGGTCGTTGACCTGCGCCGCATGCTGACCAGCGCGGGTTACCGCCCCGCTTAAGCCGGCCCGGGTTCTCCGTGCCCCTACCACGCCGTCGGATCGGGGCCGAGAGCTGTATCGAGCAGCTCTCCCAGCTGATTGAGCTGGGCCTGCGACAGGGCGCTGAGTGAGGACCGGACGACAGTGTCGACGGCGTCCTGGCCGGCGGCGCGCAGCCGCGCGCCCTCCTCGGTAAGCCGGTGCTTCACCGCCCGGCCCGGCCCGGGGACCCGCTCGATCAGCCCCCGGTCGGCCATCCGGGCGGCCAGTGAGCCGAAGGACTGGTCGGTCTGGAAGGTCAGCACCGCCAGATCGTGCAGCGAGGCGCCCGGCTGGCGGTGCAGATGGCGCAGGGTGTCCCACTGCACGAGCGAGAGTCCCAGTGGCGCCAGCGCGCGGTTCAGCGCGCGGTGATGGCGGTACTGCAGGCGCTTGACGGCCAGGGTGACGTCGGCCGGTCGGTACTTCACCACTGCAGCCTACAGCAGCTTGCTTATATAAAGAACCTGATCTAAGGTTCCTTATATATAGGCGCACCGAGCTGAGAGAAGGAACCATGGGCACTCCAATCACGGCCGGCACTGTGCCGGCCGCGCGTACAAGGACCCTCCGGGTCGGCCCCGCCGGCCAGGTGGAGGTCACCGTCCAGGACCGGGACCGCACCCGGCCGTTCCTGCTGCTGCACGGCGGCGGCGGCGTGGCGACGATGGCCGGCTTCGCCGGCCTGCTCGCTGAGCGCGCTCACTGCCGGGTTCTGCTGCCCACCCATCCCGGCTTCGCCGGTACGCCGAAGGCCGCGGAGCTGACCGGCGTAGCGGCGCTGGCGCGGGCGTACGTCACGATGCTGGAACAGCTCGACCTCACGGACGTCACCGTCCTCGGCAACTCCTTCGGCGGCTGGCTCGCCGCCGAGATCGCGCTCCAGCACAGCCCGCGGGTCAGCGGCGCGGTGATCGTCGACGGGGTCGGCGTCGCGGTAGAGGGCCACCCGCCGACCGACGTCCGCGGCATGTCGCTGGCCGAGATCCAGGCGCGCTCCTGGCACGACCCGAGCAAGGCTCCAGCCCCGCCGAGCGCGGGCGGCACGGGGCCGAGCCCCGACGTGCAGGCCATGATCGGCTACACCGGCCCGGCGATGACGGACCCGACGCTGCTAGCCCGGCTAGGCGGCCTCGACCTGCCGGTCCACGTGATCTGGGGCGAGAGTGACGGCATCGTCGACCCCGAGTACGGCAAGGCCTACGCTGCCGCGATCCCCAGGGCCACGTTCACGCTGCTGCCCCTCACCGGCCACCTGCCCCAGCTTGAGACCCCCGAGGAGCTTCTCGGCGCGCTGCTCGACCTCGGCAGCCGGTGACCTGGTCCCTAGCGCTCTCACCTGCCGGGTCCGGGCATATCCTTCGTCGCATGCCCGGCCCGCCGCCAGTTTCGCCGTGGTCGGCGCTCGGCGCTGAGCCCGGGCTCTGCAGTGCGTGCCGGCACGCGAAGGTCAGCCAGACCCGGCGGGGCACCGCTTACCTGCGGTGCACGCGGGCTGACTGGGACACCGCCCTTGCCCGCTACCCGCCTCTTCCCGTCACACGGTGCGCGGGTTTCGAGCCGGCGGACGCGGCTCGTGATCACGGTGTCGCGCTGGCGGAGTCACTGACGCCTCCCGCCGACGGCGGTGGCGCCGTCGGCGGCTGAGTCGTGCTCAGCCTCGGTGATGACGAGGACGTCCAGCGCCTCGACCTGATCCCCGTCCACCCACAACGGGTTGACTTCGAGCGCGCGGAGCGCGCTGCCCAGCGACAGCGCGGTTGTGCACAGCGAGGCGATGGTCGTGGCCACGGCGTCGAGATCGGCGGGCCGGGCTCCGCGGGCGCCCTGCAGCAGCGGGAGGCCCCGCAGTTCGCCGAGCATCCGCCTGACCTCCGCGGCATCGACCGGCAGGACGCGCAGGCTCGTGTCGCGCAGAACCTCGACCCATATCCCGCCTAGGCCGACCGCCAGCACCGGCCCGAACGTGGGATCGACGGTCACTCCGGCGAGCAGCTCAGTGCCGCCCGAGCGCATCGCCGTCACCAGCACGCCCTCGACCGTCGCCGCTGGCACCGCATCGGCGGCAGCACGAACCTTCTCGTACGCGGCGCGGATGTCTGATTCGGACGTCAGGCCGAGCGCCACCGCGCCGATGTCTGACTTGTGGGTGATCTGCGCCGAGCAGACCTTCATCGCCACCGGCAGGCCTACCTGGCGCGCAATCTCGACGGCCTCGTCAGTCGACGACGCGAGGCTGCCGGGCACCACCGGAACGCCTGCCGATGTCAGCAGCCTCCGCGCCGCGTCCTCGGACCAGGGACCCGACACCGACACTGCCTGCGCGGGCACGGCCGGGTGCTGGCTCACGGGCTGGACGCGGCCGCGGTTCTCGAGCCAGCCAAGGGCGTTGCCCAGGGCAGTGATTCCGATGTCGATCCCGCCGAGGACGTGCAGCCCTTTCTTCGTCAGCAGCTCCCTGCCGTAGCCGCTCATGTCCACGCAGGTGTGGCCGATCGGAATGACCGGGATGGGTGCAGACGCCATCCGCTCGGCCAGCCAGTCGATCCGGCGCTCCAGCAGGCCGGCCATGGCCTCGTCGGGCGGCCGCACGTCCGGCAGGTTCACGCCGGAGAAGAGCACGAAGTCGAGGTTCGGGTCGTCCACCGCGATGTCGAGCGCGTGATCGATCGCGGTCCTCGCGCCCCGGCTCCTGGTGTTGGCGAGGCCATAGCCGGTCACGTCAAGCGGATTGCGCGCGGTCGCGAACGGCGGGAGGTGCTCGGCGATCGCACTGGCAGTTCGCTCCGAGAAGGCCGGAATCTCCAGGCCCTGGGCGGTCGACAGGTCGGCGATGATGTCGCAGGCGCCGCCGGAGGCCGTGAGCACTCCCATCCGGCGGCCGCGTGGCCACCGGTCGTAGCCGAGCAGCGCTCCGGTGCTCAGCAGGTCCTCGATGGTCGTCACGCGAATCACGTTGAGCTGGCGCAGCGCCGCATCGACGACCTTGTCGTCCCCGGCGACCGAGCCGGTGTGCGCGAGCGCCGCCTGCTGGCCGACGTCGCTCGAGCCGACCTTGAGCGCCACGATCGGCTTCCCGGCCGCGTCTGCACGGCGTGCCGCATCGGCGAACGCTATGGGATCGCTGATCTCTTCCAGGAACAGGCAGATGACCCTGGTGGCATCGTCTTCCACCAGGTAGTTGAGCACGTCGACGGTGCTCATCATGCACTCGTTGCCCAGCGACGTCAGCGTGCTGACGCCGATGCCGTGGGCCCGCGCGAAGGCCAGCACGACGCTTGCCAGCGCGCCGCTCTGCAAGGCGATACCGACCGGGCCAGGCGTCAGCGGCGGCGGCAGTGTGAGGGCAAACGGCGCGGAGGTGGTGTGCGCGTTGAGGAAGCCCAGGCAGTTCGGGCCCAGCACGGTAATGCCGCTGGCGATCGCGCGCGCAGTCATCGCGTCCTCGAGCGCCCGGCCCTCCTCGCCGACCTCGCGGTAGCCGGAGGCGAGGACGATCGCGTTCCTGATGCCTGCCGCGCCCATGTCGTCGAGCACGTCTTCGACCGCCTGGATGGGCGCGAGGATGAAGGCGAGGTCCACTGGCCCGACCACGTTCCGCAGGTTCGGCACAACCGGCATCCCGAACGCCGTCTGAGCCGTGGGGTGCACCGGGATCAGCCGGCCGGTGAAGCCGGTCGTCGCGCAGCTCGCCACGATGAACCGGGCCCACCCGGAGTTGTCAGACGCGCCGACCATGGCGATGCTGCGCGGCGCGAAGAACTCGCGCAGCCGGTGCGGCGTGACCAGCTCCCGCGACGCGCGGTGATTAGCTGCCCGCAGGTCACCCGCAGCATGCTGGCTGGCAGGGGTCGGGGCCTCGGTCTGGTTCAGCACTGCCGGGCCGCTCCTTCCTCTCGGGGGATCTGACGTACCGGTGTTTTCAGCTACCTATGCGCCCGAGTTGTGCGCTTTTGTGACACTGAAGACTTCAGGGTGTCGTCGCGGATCGGCCGTCAGCCCGTCACCCGCGGCTCCTTGGGCAGCCCGAGGGCGCGCTCGCCGATGATGTTGCGCTGGATCTCGCTGGTGCCGGAATAGATGGTGCCGGCCCGGCTGGAGAGGAACACGTTCTGCCAGCGCCCGGTCGGATAGCCCGCGCCCTCGGGCCGGAGCAGGCCGTCCGGGCCCTCGATGCTCATCGCGATCTCGCCCAGCCGCTTGTGGTACTCGCTCCAGAAGAGCTTGGCCACCGACGCTTCCGGCCCTGGCGGCCGTCCGCCGGCCACCTGCGCGAGCGTCCGCAGCCCGCTGTACCGCATGAGCTCGACCTGGGTGTACGCCCAGGCGAGTTGCTGGCGGACCAGCGGGTCGGCGGCCTTGTCACGCTTGCGCGCGGCGCCGGCCAGCTCCCAGAACTCCCGCTGGAAGCCGAGGTGCTGGACGGTTGCCCGCCCGCCGCGCTCATGCCCGAGCGTCGTCATCGCCACTCGCCAGCCGTTGCCGAGACCGCCGATGACGTTGGACAACGGTGCCCGCACGCCGTCCAGGAAGTCCTCGCAGAACCCCTGCGCACCCGACATCTGACTGATCGGCCGGTACTGGACAGCCGGATCGGTGAAATCGATCAGCACGTACGAGAGCCCCTGGTGCTTCGGCACCGCGGGGTCGGTCCGGCAGAGCACGAACATCCGGTTGGCCCGGGCAGCGCCTGACGTCCAGACCTTCTGGCCGGTGATGACGATCTCGTCACCGTCGACGACGCCGCGCGTTTCCACTGCCGCCAGATCCGAGCCGTGGCCGGGCTCCGAGAAGCCCTGGCAGTACACGTCCGCACCGGAAATGATCCGGGGCAGGAAGCGGGCCTGCTGCTCGGGTGTGCCGTGCACGATGATCGACGGTCCGACGAGGCTTTCGCCCATGCCGCGCGTCACTCGCGGGACGCCGGCCCGGTCGAATTCCTCGTTGAGTACCGCGACGCGCACCGCGTCCATGCCCTGCCCGCCAAATTCCTCGGGCCACTGCGGACAGATCAGCCGGCGGTCCAGCAGCTTCTGCGCCCATTCCGCGTAGGCCGGGCGGGCCTGCGCCGCGGCGAGCCGGGCGCCTCCCTGGCCGCCGGCTGTCATGGCCGTGCGCCAGTCGGCGAGGCCGGCCAGCCCGGCCGGCGCCTCGGCGGCGATCCAGTCGCGCAGTTCCGCGCGGAACTGCGCGACGTCCGGGCCGAGGTCAAGTTCCATGCGAGCCTCCTGGCGTTTGTGCTTGCGGCGGGCCGGCCTCAGTCGGCCGGCCGCTGTGTTCCGATGGTGAGGTCCTTGAAGGGAACGTCGCGGTCGGTACGGGGCTCCTTCGGCAGCCCGAGGACCCGCTCGGCGACGATGCCGCGCTGGATTTCGTCCGTGCCGCCTGCGATGGAGGCGCCGGGACTGGACAGCGCGCGGTACTGGATCTCGCCGCCGCCGGTGGTGTCGGGCGAGTCCAGCAGTCCCTCGGGGCCGAGGACGGACATGCCCGTGTCACGGCCCGCCCTGGTCAGCTGCGAGCGGGCGAGCTTGGTGAGCGAGCCCTGCGCGCTCGGCCGCCTGCCATCCCGGATGCTCTGGCCGCTCCGCGCCAGGTAGCCGTTGGTGGTCTCCTGGGCCCACAGCGCCGCGAGCCGCTGCCGGTACACCGGATCACTGGTCCGGCCGAGCGTCGTCGCGGCGTCGATCACCAGCTCGCTGACGCCGGTGCGGCCCAGCGAGCGGGCGCTTGCCGCGCGCTCGGCGGCGTCGCCGGCACGCTCGCCAAGGTGGCCAGCCTTGCGGCCGGGCATGGCCGACGCGACGGACGCCATGATCCGCTCGTACATGAGCACGGTCACGGCGACCGACCAGCCACCACCGGGCTCGCCGACGCGACGATCGTCGCTCACCGTGGCGCCAGTGAAGAACACCTCGTTGAATCCGTGCGCGCCGTTCATCTGGTGGAGGGGTCGCACGTCGATGCCGGGCTGGTCGACGTCGATGATGAAGAAGCTCAGGCCGTGGTGCTTGGGTACCTCGCGATTGGTGCGGGCCAGCAGCATGCCGCGGTCGGCCCACTGGGCGCCTGACGTCCACACCTTCTGGCCGTCGACGACCCACTCGTCGCCGTCCTGTACTGCCCGGGTCTGCGCGCCGGCGAGATCAGATCCCGCCCCGGGCTCGGAGAAGAACTGGCACCACGATTCCTCGCCTCGCGCGAGCTTAGGCAGGAACCTGGCCTTCTGCTCGTCGGATCCGTGCAGGAGCAGCATCGGGCCACCGAGCAGCTGGCCGAGGCCGGTGGGCGGCGGCAGCACGCCCGAGTCGGCGTATGCCGACCGAACGCCCGCGGCCTCCGCGGGCGACATGGCCTTCCCGAACCAGGCTTCCGGCCAGGTCGGGAAGCCCCAGCCGGAGTCGGCCAGCCGGGACCACCAGTCGCGAACGCTGAGCTGCGGATCCCAGTTGGCGGTCAGCCAGTCACGCGCCGCTGCCCTGGCCGCCTCGTACGCATCCGATCGCTCGTCAGGTGCGGGCATCCCGGCCGCCTTCCAGCCGTCTGCTGTGGTCGGCAGATTGGACAAAATACTAGAATTAGATTCTAAGAGCCGCCGCATCCGCGATCAATCCCTGGCGCGCAGCAGTACGGTCGGGAGCCGCGGTCGCGGGTGCAACCTTGACACCGTCTGTCCGCTCCGAGAGGCTAATTTCAGAAGGCGATTCCAATAATTTCGCAGCCAGGCCTTCGCGCGGACGGGACAGGTGAGCCAGGATGGCGTTGCTAGACGGGCGAGTTGCGATCGTGACCGGGGCTGGGCGCGGCATCGGCAGGTCCACCGCGCTCCGGTTGGCTAGTGAGGGCGCATCGGTCGTGGTGAACGATCTCGGCGGTGCGGTGGATGGCTCGGGGCATGACAGCGGGCCGGCCAGCGAGGTCGTCGGCGAGATCACCAGCGCGGGCGGCAAGGCGGTGGCCAGCGGCGCGGATGTGTCTGATCACGCGGCGGCCGAGGAGCTGATCAAGACGGCGATCGGCGAGTTCGGCCGGCTGGACGTGCTGGTCAACGTCGCCGGGATCCTGCGTGACCGGATGATTTTCAACATGTCGGAGCAGGAG